>TARA_R110002020_G_scaffold451607_3_pt1 | contig 13475 bp, 11 predicted proteins | sample TARA_R110002020 | Tara Oceans TARA_R110002020 (sample SAMEA4396489) | marine metagenome | biome: Westerlies Biome; feature: [MES] marine water layer (ENVO:01000295) within the mesopelagic zone...; material: water (ENVO:00002006), including particulate matter (ENVO:01000060) such... | reverse complement strand
CTCATACCCTCCCCACACCGTCAACATCCCTGCGCTATAATAATGCAGCACCTCCGTCGTATGCGAACAACAGCAAACTACCCTTAGACGATGACTGGCCAGTCCTTCCGACCGCGGATCTTCACAGGCTCCATCACTTACGTCATATTCAAACAACAGGATTGAACCAAACCGGTTGAAGGTGATGGCCCTCGACAGGATTGGTGGTACAGGAGGTAGACTTTGACCATACCGGACCCGCTGCCATGAACTGCCCCCTCTGCACCTTTGATGCACCGCTGACCTCCATTCCCGTTCCAGGCGGCCCCGAGGGCGCCTGCGTCTCTCTTTGTGCTGCCTGCACAGACCCCGATTCACCCGCCGATCACTTTCGCCCGCTTGCCTCCACCATGTGGAGCGAGGATCCGGCCCTGCAGGTCTTTGCAGCCCGTACGCTCAAACGCCTCGACACCGATTGGTCACGTGATTTGGCCGAACAGCTTTACCTTGACGAGGAAACTCAAGCCTGGGCCGATAACCAGGCCGCGCAATCCAACCACCGCGACAGCAATGGCGTGCCGCTGGCCCATGGCGACACAGTTGTGCTTATCAAGGATCTCACCGTCAAGGGGGCTAATTTCACAGCGAAACGCGGCACTGCCGTTCATCGCATCTCGCTTGTCCCTGACAATGACGCCCACATCGAAGGCCGCGTAGAGGGCCAGCGCATCGTGATCCTGACCGAGTTTGTGAAAAAGCGGTAAAGCCCTTGACCTGAACCAAGCGTGCGGGACGTCCGGCCAGACACCCGGGCGAAAATGGATTGCTGCCACGCTGCGTCTTGTGTTCGTCTTCTGTTCCATCATCACCATTGCGCTCGCAGGCATCAGCGTGATCGTCGTGTTGGCCGCAGACTATTCGACCTCCTTCACCATCGTTGGTGCGGCGATTGCGGGCTTTCTGCTGAGCCTGCCCATATCGCGTTGGTGGTTAGACAGATTCTGAAAATCACCCAGCGCCTAACGCAGAAACCGCGCTTGGGTGGTGTACGTGCGGTGTACAGCCGGTGTACAGTATGTGTCACACAAGTTCCGCCTCTGGAGTGCCCCATGACCCCCTGCATCCTCTGCGTCGCCATCACCGGCTCCGTCCCCACCAAAGCCGCCAATCCCGCCGTCCCGATCAGCATTTCCGAGCAGATCGAGAGCACCCATGCGGCCTATGAGGCAGGTGCCAGCATCTGTCACGCCCATGTGCGCAACGCAGATGAAACCCCGTCCTCTGACCCCGATAAATTCGCGGCCTTGCAGGAGGGGGTGAGGGCGCATTGCCCTGATATGATCATGCAATTCTCCACCGGTGGCCGCTCTGGCGCGGGTCGTGAACGGGGCGGTATGCTGCATCTGCGGCCCGATATGGCCAGCCTTTCGGTTGGGTCCAACAACTTCCCAACCCGCGTCTATGAGAATCCGCCAGATCTGGTCGATTGGCTGGCGGCCGAGATGGAGGCCTATGACGTCAAACCGGAAATCGAGGCGTTTGACCTGAGCCATATTCACAAAGCCGCGGAAATGAACCGCGACGGTCGCATATCAGGCAGGCTCTATATCCAGTTTGTCATGGGCGTGAAAAACGCAATGCCCGCTGACCGTGAAACATTTGATTTCTATATCAAAACGGTTGAGCGTTTGGTACCTGATGCGCTCTGGTGTGCGGCCGGTGTCGGGCCAAATCAGGTGGTCCTGAACGAATGGGCCATCGCTGCAGGCGGCCATGCTCGGGCGGGGCTGGAGGACAACGTCCGCTGGGACAAACACACGCTTGCCCCCTCTAACGCTGCCCTGATCAAACGCGCGGCAGATCTGTGCGAGAAGTATGAACGCCCTGTGGCGACCCCTGCTCAGGCGCGCCAGATGCTGGGTTTACGCCCCGCCTAAGATCGCGCGCAGGTCGGCGGGCACCGCCCCGCCGTCCAGCAACAGACGCGCCAGATCAGCACTGAATGCCCAGACGTCTTCAGTATGGACCAGATGGTGGGTCAGCAGACCCAGCGGCTCGGATATATCGCTGCGCCCTTCGCGCCGGTCGCAAAGCGTTTTCGCGAGTTCGGTAGTCAGCGTTTCAGGCGGAACCAGCCCACGGTCTCCGCGCCAGAAGATCGGGTCGATGTGGGTGTTTACCATTTGTAACCCTTCATTTTTTTGGCTCTCGCGCGGACCGTAGGTTGAAACCCCACGGTAGCCTGCATCGGCCAGAATTGCGAAGTAGGTAGGGTCCATTCTATTCCACGGGGGCACGAACATCGGCAGGAGCCGCGCCCCAAATCGGGTGTGCAGACGGCGCAGGCCACTGCGCAGCTCGCCCTCCGCCCCCTCACGCGGACGCCCGAATTCGGCGTTCTTGGCTCCTTCCGGGGCGTGACTGATATGCCGCCAGCCGTGGACCACAGGAACCAACTGGGGCATGGCCTCCACCACCTGCGGCAAAGACGGCTCTATCAAATCGGGTATCACGGCGATGTGGACTTGCAATCCGATATTCTGCGCATGGCGGGCGAGCCGTTGCAGTTCTGGTGTGTCCGCGATGGCATCATCGTCGCGCCACCAGATAGGCAGGCACAGGTTTTCACGCCTCCATATCGCTAGCTCGGCCTTCAGGGGAGACCAATCAATTCTCATTTTGCATCTCGCAGACTCCGCGTAATCGCGACAGTGCGGGCCGCACCGTCAAAGCCTGTCGTCGCTTTGCCGCGTTTCGGGGCGGCGATGACCTCTTCCAGAATTTGACCCAACCGCTGGGTGGAGAGATCTGTGCGAGGCAACACTGCAATGCCTGATTGAGTGGCCAGCGCACGCGCGCGCAATCCCTGCTCCACTTCGCTGCCCTCATCGAAAGGGATGAAAACCGCAGGCGTAGCTGCCTGAAGAATATCGAGTGCAGTGTTGTATCCGCAAAGCGAGACAGACGCCGCCGCATGGTGCAACATCTGGCGGAAATCGGGGCGAGCGGACTCCACTTTCACATTGTCGGGTGCATGTTTGCGCAGACGTGCCACGCGGTCGGCGGCATTCGCACCACCCACCAGCAGTCGCAACGGATACTGCACCGAAGGAGCCGCAGCCAAAGCGGCTTCATAGACATGGTTGCCCACATCACCGCCCCCTGCGCTGACCAGAACCTCGCCCATTCCAGCGCGCTCAGGGTGCGGCGTGGCAGGGGCGGGGGCGACAAATCCTGTGTAGTGCAGCATAGGGCGCAGGGCGTCCGACACCGGCCAGCTCAGCTCCAGTGGCATCAGCGCCGCATCGGAGTGAACCAGCACAGCATCGTAGTAGCGCGCGACAACATCGTCGGCATAGATGGCCTTTTTGGGCTTGGACGGCGGTGCGAGGATGTCGCGGATGGACGCGCAGACCAGCGGAGGGTGCGCGCTGTTCCGGGCGGCTTCCAGCAAGGCTGTGAACTCCTCACGCAAGACCCTGCGACCAAACGGGAACAGCTCGGTGATCAACACATCCGGGTTGAAACGTGAAAGAGCGGCCAGCAACGCCTCACGCCGCGCGGCAAGGTAGGCTCCGCTGGCTTCCACCCCGGCATCCGCCAGCAGGCGCGTGAAATCGACCCCGTCCGAACGGAGCGGCGGCAGTTGCTCCAAGGCCACGTCACCGCGCGCGAGCATGGGCGCAGGCATGCCCCCGGACACAACCAACACGTCATCGCCTGCCGCCACATAGCCCCGCGCCAATGTAAGTGCCCGTGCCAGATGGCCTGTGCCCAACAGATGCGTGACCACGATCATAACCTTCACGGGATGCTCCTTTCCAGACGGACCGGCTCCGGTTGCAGGCGCCAGCGCGCCCCGTCGATCTCGATCACGAACAACCGGTTTCGTTTGACGACAAAGGGTGCCGTGCCCTCAAAATTCCACCCGGTCGCATGAGCCATCAAAACCCGCATCACGCCGATATGGCAAACGGCCACGGTGTCCTCTGTCAGATCCTGCGCCCAAGGCACCAGACGCGCGCGCAGGGCCGCCGGGCTTTCCCCATTCGGAGGCGTATAGTTCCAGCCCCATGTCTCGATGTCGCGGTGGTCGTGGGTGGGATTATCACGCAACTCCTGCGCAACACACCCTTCCCAATCGCCCCAGTTCATCTCGATGAGAGCGGGGTGGGTGCGCGGCGCGCGGCGCCCGACCAGCTCCGCTGTTTCTACAGCGCGTGACAAGGGGCTGGACCACAATGCGGATGTATCCCACGGCGGTGGCAGGCGTTGCGCGCCAAGCTCGGCTACGGCGGTGGCATCAAGCGGAATGTCGGTGCGCCCCTGAATGCGGCGCGCGCGGTTCCATGCGGTATGCCCGTGGCGGAGCAGCGCAAGGCGGATCATGTGACACCTGCCTGCGCCAATCCGGCGCGCAGCGTTTCGGCAGCAGCGGGCAGCAGATGATGCGCCGCGATGTGGGCACGGATCGCGTCGGTATCGGGCGGCGCGGCCGTGGCAAGCGCAGCAAGACCGGCGGCACCGTCAGCGACTGCGGGATAGGCGCGTGAAAACAGCACATCACGCACACCCGGACGATCTTGGGCGATCACAGGCAGACCGAACGATTGCGCCTCGAGGTAGGTCATGCCGAAGGCCTCATCCACACCAGGCCAAATCAGGGCGCCTGCACGTCCGTAGGCTTGCGCCAGCGTGGCAGCATCCAACGCGCCGAGAAAGCGCACGCGCGCGCCAAAGGGTGCCATCAGCGCCTCGACCTGCGCGCGGGCCGGGCCGTCACCGGCAATCTCCAGCGATACGCCGGTGGGAAGCAGCGCCATGGTCTGAGCAATCAACGCATAGGAGGGAAGCTTGGCCGCAACACGCATCATGCCCACGGCAAGAAGGTGTTTGCCGCTGGCAATGGGTGGTAGACCCATTCGGGACAGGAAAGGGCGCAGATGGACGTGATGCTGGCCCGCAGGGGCATAGGCCGTCAGCGCCTCACGGTCGCGCTGTGTCAGGTAGAACACCACATCGGCGGCGTCACAGGCGGCCTCGGCCGCGCGTGCAAAGGCATCCCAGGGGCCTCCCAGCCGCTTGCGCGCGCGGGTGGCCTCGACCAGCAGGTAGGGGATGCCCAGCGCCTTCGCAGCGGCGGGACCGATCAGATCGGGGGCTTTGTAGTAGCTGTGATAGGTCACCCAAGCCTGCCAGCCTGAGGTGCGCCCGCGCGCGATGACCTCGGGCAGCAGCGCATCGGCCTGCGCCTTCAGGTCGGTTTGGAGAGCCGCATCACCCACACCATCGCGGCTGCGCAAGGTCGCGGCGAGGTCAACTTCCGCGCCCATGTGGGAAAACGCCTTTAGCAGCGCACGCGCCATGGCACGGTCGCCCGAGGGGACAGGATCGGTTGGTGGCTTCAGCGGAGCGTAGAAGGCCAGCCGCATCAGGCAGTTTTCAATATGCCGCGCAGGCGCTTGGCCAGATGGGCGATACCGGGTGCCATGGTGAATTCCGCGTGCAGACGCCTGTGTGCCGCCTCTGCCAGCTGTGGTCCAAGCGCGGGGTCGGTTGCGATCCGCAGCATGCCATCGGCAAAGGCCTGCGGCGTATCTTGGGCCAGCAGCCCGTGCACACCGTCCGTGATGAACTCGGGGATTGCAGAAACGGGGGTAGAGAGGATCGGCAACAGCTGGCTGGCGGCTTCCATCAGGACGTTGGGCAGGCCATCGCGGTCGCCGTCCGCCGCAATCCGCGAGGGCAGCACGAAGAGATCCGCGCTGCGCATGGCCGCAATCACGTCGGGTTGGTCGCAGGCACCGCGCCATGTGATCCGGTCGGACACGCCTGCCGCCTGCGCACGGGCACGCATCACCGCATCCAGTGCGCCGCCGCCAATGTGGGTCCAGTGCCAATCCAGCCCGTCAGGCAGCAGTGCCAGCGCGTCGATCAGCGTGTCAAAGCCCTTTTTTTCAACCAGACGCCCCACGGACATCATGCGCAGCGGCGCATCCTCCGCGCGCAAGGAGCGCGCGGGAGGCTCTGGAAACCGCCCCAGATCCAGCCCGTGATAGACCAGATCGACGCGGGCGGGCCTGTCCGCCAAACCTTGCAAGTGCTCCGCGCCGAAGCGGGTGCAGGTAGCACCAAAGGCCGCGCCATGACTGGCTTCTGAAAGCTTCTCGCGCAGCTCCCACTCGGGCGAGGTCCAGATATCCTTGGCATGGGCAGAGAAGGACCACGGCAGCCCTCGCAGGATCGCGGCATAGCGCGCGACGGACGAAGGGGTGTGCAGGAAATGCGCATAGAGCGCCTCCAGCGTGTCTCCGGCCTCATGCGCCAGCACACAGGCCTGCCCCCAGCGGCGGCGGCGGTTGGCGGTGTCATCGCGGGCCAGATCGCGGGCATAGGCATCAGCGGCGGCGTCAAATCCTGACAGGGCGGTGACGGCCCCCATCGCCTCATGCACGCGGCGCGGCTCCAGATGCAGGTATTCCGGCAGGTAGCGCACGCGCGCACGCAGGCGGTCGTGCAGCGGGTGGGTTTTGGCATCGGTCGGGTGGCGCAGGGACCACAGATCGAACCTCAGGCCCGCCTCTTCCAGCGCCACCAGCTCCTGCGCGATGAAGGTCTCCGACAGGCGCGGCCAGCCTTTGACAACGATGGCGAGGGGGGGCGTGGTCATGATCTCAGTCCTTTTCAGCCATAAGGGCGCGGCCGCGCTGCACCACAACGTCCAGCCCGTCCAGCAGCCCGTTCGCTCCCGCGTCCGAGGGCTTTTGCTGGGTCGGCAAAGCGCGGATCGCTGCGATCATCGCGTCTACGGTCATACCATCTCGGCCATCGTCCAGCATGCGGACCAGCCCCAGTTCCTCGGCACGGCTTGCGCGAATCCATTGCTCCAGCCGCGGCACCGTACGCGGCACAATAACCGCGCGCTGGTCAAAGCTCAGAACTTCGCAAAACGTATTGTAGCCGCCCATACAGACCACGCCTTGCGCCTGGGCAAACAGCGCCTCTATCCGGCTGTCAAACCCGGTTGCAGTGACCCTGCCATCCAGTCGCGCCACGCGCGCATCCATCGCCTCGCGCACCTCGCCTGACAGGAACGGCCCGTAAACCAACACGGCGTGCGGCCCCAGATCCGGGTCAGCCTCAAAGGCGTCGAGCACAAGGCTCACCATCGCCGCTCCGTCACCGCCACCGCCGGGGGTGATGAGAATGTAGGGCGTGTCGGGCACCTCTGCCGCGTCCGTTAACTCGCGGCGCAGATAGCCGGTGTAGTGGATGCGCGCACGGGTGGCCTCGCTGAACGGCAGACCTTGTGTGGGATCATAAATATCTTCAAGACCGTAGACCCAGAATTCATCGTAATAGGCCTCGGCCGCTTCCACCGACCCCTTGCGCGCCCATTCTTTTGCCAGCACCTCCGGATCATCCAGAACATCGCGCAGACCCAGCACGATGCGGCAGTGGCCCTGCTCTTGCAGCCACTCCAGCGTCGGCAACAGCTCTCCGCGAAAGCCGGTTGGTTCCTTGTCCACGATCAGCAGATCGGGGCGGTATTGCTCGACCGCCGATTGGATCAACCCTGCACGCAGGTTCGTGGTGGCGTCGATATCCAAACCCAGCGTCGAGCTGACGTAAGAGCCATCACGCAGTTTGGTCACGCCGGGCAGGCGGATGTGGTCCACCCGCTCGGGAAAGGTAAAGCGCCCTGCCACCGGCGAGCCGGTGAGGATGATGGCGGAGGCCTTGTCGTCCCCCGCAGTCAATGCGGTCGCCAGTGCGCGGGAGCGGCGCAGATGGCCCAGCCCGAAGGTATCATGGCTGTATAGCATGACACGGCGCGTCGGCGCGCGTGCGGTTGCCTTGATGATGGCCTCTTGTGGCATAAAATATCTTTCCGTCTGCGTAGGCCGGCATCAAAGCCGCAGGGTATGGCCTGAATTGCTGAGTTTAATTTTCACGTCGTACACCAGTGCGTGCGCCTGCCATAGGCGTGAATGGCGCTGCTACCCGATTCCACCCATACGCGGTGCGCGATGGTCACGATTTTGGCAGCATCTGTGGTGAACGGTGAAATCTTGGTGAGGTGAAAAGAGTGCTCCTCTTCGAATATTAAAATTTACACAAACCCCGCCTGCATAGGGTAAGTCAAGAAAAGGGGTTTATTCCTCGTCCTTCAACTGGGCAGGCGCAGGGCATTTGCAATGCGTGGGCGCCCGCCACGAGGGTCACGTCTGTGTGAACATCGGCACTGGGCCGGTCTGAAAAAAAGGATCGCTGTGATGATCAATCGTTTCCTTGTGGCAGCCTTTCTCTGGTTGGTGATTGCGCTGTTCCCTTTGCACACGGTGCAGGCACAAGGGTTGGGTAGTCTTTTCACGGGCCCTGCCGAACAGCCGGGGGAAACCGATCTGTCGCGCATCCTGAGCGAGGCCGCACGCGACGGCGCGCGGGTCGTGGTCGTTGACGCCCAAGGCGCTGTGATCGGTGCAACACCGCCTGATGTCATCGGTGATGCGGTACCTGTCAGCCCGGAAGCCTCTCGTCTGATGATCGCGCAGGAAAACGCCACCCTGCTGCGCGAGGCGCTGGTGGTGCGGCTGACCCAGCTGCCAGTTGCGATCAACGAAGTCCTCTATATCCTCCGCGCCGCCTCCCCTGACGGCACAATCATGCTGTTTGTCAAAGTGCTTGGGATGAGTCTCTTGCTCTTTGCCGTGGGTGCCGTGGTCGAGCGGGAGGTTTTCGGCAAACGCATCGCCCGCCGCTTTGTGGTGAGCCGGGTTTTGGACGCGCCGGTGGGCTATGCAGAGAAAATGCCGTTTCTGGTGTTTCGCTTTTTCATGGGTGTGATTGGCATCCTTGTCTCGATGGGCGTGGCCTATATTCTGGGTGCGCTGTTCTTTCCGCCGCTGGAGGACAGTGCGGTTCGGTTCACCGTGACCCTGATCAATATTGGCTATTTCAGTTGCCGCTTTACCGCCGGACTGTGGCGGATGATCCTGTCGCCCTTCCTGAGCCAGTACCGAATTCCGGTCTTTTCTGACCGCGACGCGAAACGTTTGCACCGGTGGCTTTGGATGCTCGGCAGCCTGGACATCTGCGCGATCCTTTTTGGCATGTGGATCGGTGAGCTGGGGCTGAATTATGACGTCTACGCGTTGATGGCAGCGTTGATGTCTGCGGTGGTTGTGTTGCTGAACGTGCTGCTGGTGCTCGTCAACCGGCGCGCCATCTCGGCGGCCCTGCGGCAGGGCAAGGCTGCGTCCGAGGTGGGGCTGCTTCAGCGCACGCTCAGCCGCGTCTGGGCACCTGTCGTGATTATCTATGTGTTCTTCGCCTGGTTCGAACTGACCTATGATCTGGTACTGGAACGGCCCGGCTCAATCCCGCTGATCGCAGGGGCCTATGGCATCCTGATCTCGATCATTGTTGTCTACGGCGTGGTCAACTTCGTGATCGAGCGCGGCTTTGCCCGCGCGCGGGTCGTGCGCCTGATCCGTGAGAAACAGGCCAGCTATGAGGCGGCCGAGCACGCACGCATGCAAGCCGAGGCGCAAGCCCGCCGCACGCTACGTGAGGACGGGCCGGACCCTGACGGAGAGCCGGATAACACCCCCAGTGCGGATCCTGCCGCCGCTCCGACGCCTGCGGATATCGCCGCCGTAGAGCATGCGATGCTCTCCGCCACTGCGGCGCAACACGGCGAGCCTGTCTATGTCCTGAACAGTTTCGAGGCGCTGGCACGGCGTGTGGCGGGCATCCTTGCCTTCGTCGCTGGCGTGTATGCGTTTTTCTACATCTGGGACAATGACGGGGCACAGATGGTGGAATCTGCGCTTGACCGGCTGCTGGATGTCATCGCCATCATCTTTATCGGCTATGTGGTCTACCACGCCTTTCGGATATGGATTGATACCAAGATCGCCGAGGAATCCTCGGATGCGGTAGAGGCAGAGCCGGGGGATGAGGGCGGCGCGACCTCTGCCTCCCGTCTGGCGACGCTGCTGCCGCTGTTTCGGAACTTCACCCTGATCGTGGTGGTGGTGACGATTGTGCTGATCGTCCTGATGGAGATGGGGATCAACGTGGGCCCGCTGTTTGCGGGTGCGGGGATTGTCGGGGTTGCGGTAGGTTTCGGCAGCCAGGCGCTGGTGCGCGACATTTTTGCGGGTGCGTTCTTCCTGTTCGACGATGCTTTCCGCAAAGGCGAGTATCTGGATGTAGGCGGTGTGAAGGGCACGGTCGAGAAGATCTCGGTCCGGTCATTCCAGCTGCGCCACCATCTGGGCGCGCTGCACACCATTCCATTTGGCGAGTTGCAGGTAATGACCAACTACTCGCGCGACTGGGTCATCATGAAGCTGCCGCTGCGGGTGACCTATGACACGGATGTGGAAAAGGTGCGCAAACTGATCAAGAAACTGGGGGTCGAGCTGCTGGACGATCCGGTGATCGGTCAGAATTTCATCGCACCCCTGAAATCACAGGGCGTGATCGAGATGCAGGACAGCGCCATGATCATCCGCGTGAAGTTCATGACCAAACCCGGCGATCAATGGCTGGTGCGCAAGCGTGTCTATGAGGAAATCCGCGCATTGTTCGAGCGTGAAGGGGTCAAATTTGCGCACCGTGAAGTGACGGTGCGTCTGGCGGACGGCAAGGTGAATGACCTGACAGACGCCCAGAAGCGTGATGTGGCGGCAGCGGCACACGCGGCACTGGAGGAAGACGGGGAAGATACTGCGCAAGGACCGCAGGGGGATGACCGCTAGGGGGGAGGGGGCGGACGGGCATCGAACCCGTCCGCCCCCTGCGAGAGGCTCTGCCTCTCGCGCACAGCACTACATAACATTTCGCTATAAACAGGGATCAGCTGCGGTAGGGGTCCAGTGACGCGCGAAGGCCGTCGCCCAAGAAGTTGAATGCAAGAACGACGACAATGATCGGCAGCATGGGAATGGCTGTCCATGGGTAGATTTCAATGCTGGCGAGGTTTTGTGCGTCGTTGAGCATGACGCCCCAGCTGACGGCGGGCGCACGCAGGCCGAGGCCAAGGAAGCTCAGGGCGGTTTCACCTAGGATCATCGCGGGGATCGACAGTGTCGCACTGGCAATGAGGTGGCTCATGAAGTTGGGCAGCAGGTGGCGGCGGATCACGCGGGAAGGTTTTGCGCCCATCATCTCGGCTGCGCGGACGTATTCTTCCTCGCGCAGGGACAGGAACTTGGCGCGCACGGCACGGGCAAGGCCGGGCCAGTCGAGGATACCGAGGATGATCGAGATGATAAAGAACACTGACACCGGCCCCCAATTGGAGGGGACAGCCGCAGAGAGCGCCAGCCAGAGTGGCAGTTCGGGCAGCGAGCGCAGGATTTCGATTGCGCGGTTGATCAGCCAGTCGGTCTTGCCGCCGAAATAGCCGGCGATGGCACCAAAGAAGATCCCAAGAATGAAGCTGACCGTGATGCCGATGATACCCACGGTCAGCGACAGTTGCGCGCCGTATAGGATGCGGCTGAACACATCGCGCCCCAATCTGTCGGAGCCCCAGATGAATACGGTGGCGCCTGTGGGCGCGCAGAAGAGATGGGTGTTGGAGGGGATGAAGCCCGCGATTTTGTAATTTGCACCTTCGCAGAAGAACTCCAGCGGCATCGGTGTGGTGGTGTCCACGTCATAGCGCCAGCGGTAATTCTCCAGATCCGCGATGGCAGTGGTGGGGTAGACGTAGGGACCGATGAACTGCCCCTCGTGCCACAGGTTGATGTCCTGGGGCGGGTGATAGAGGTAATCTGCGCTGCGTTCGTTCGCAGTATAGGGGGCGACAAAGCCCGCGACGGGCAGGATCAGATAGCACAGCAGCAAAAACAGCCCCGACACCAGCCCCAGCTTGTGCCGCCGGAACTTGCGCCAGACAAGCAGCCATGCGGGTGCGTCGAATTCAGCACGCTCCGGCGCGGAAAGATCGGCGGCATCGATCCACGGTTCGGTATCGACAAAGCGGTTGTCGGGCTGGATGCTCACGTCTCGCGCCCTCCCATGCGGATGCGCGGATCAAGCAGCATCAGCAGCACGTCCGAGATCATTGTGCCGATCAGCGTCAGCAGCGCCACGAACATCAGCACGAAGGCCGCGAGGAATTGATCCTGCGATTTCAACGCTGTCAGCAGGTAGGGTCCAATGGTTTGCAGGCCCAGCACAACCGACACAAGAACAGAGCCCGAGATCATCGCGGGTAGCAGATTGCCAATGTCGGCGACAAAGGGGTTGAATGCCATGCGCAGCGGGTATTTGCGCAGCATTTTGCTGGGCTTCATGCCCTTGGCGATAGCGGTTTCAACATAGGGTTTGCTCAGCTCGTCCAGCATGTTGGCGCGCAGACGTTGCATCATGGCGGCAGCGCCCGACGTGCCGATCACAAAGGTGGGTACGATCAGGTGGATCAGGATGGATTTCACCTTTTCCCAAGACATCGGTTCGCCCTCCAGTTCAGGCGCCATCAGGCCACCGATGGGCAGGTCGAAATATTTGTGACCATAGTAGAACAGGATCAGCGCCAGCAGGAAGTTGGGCGTGGCAAGGCCCAGATAACCTACAAAGCCTGCGGTATAATCCACCCATGTCTCGGACTTCGCAGCGGCCAGCACGCCCAGCGGCAGGGCCACCGCGTAGACGAACAGCACAGCGGCGAGGTTGACCAGCACCGTGAGCCACAGCGCATCGCCGACAATCTCGGCTACGGGGCGGTCGAATTCAAACGACCAGCCGAAGTTGCCCTGGATCAGTCCGAATAAACCCTGCGAGCCGGGCATGAAACCGGCCCAGATCATGTATTGCTCCCACAAAGGCCGGTCGAGAGCATATTCACGGCGCAGGAATTCGGCCTTGGCGACACCTTCCGCCTGACCCGTCGCACGCAGCTCGGCGATCTGGTTGCTGAGGTAGTCACCGGGCGGCAGGTTGATGATGGCGAACACAAGGATCGACACCACCCAGAGTGTCAGCAGCATCGTGGCAAAGCGCAGCACGGCGTAGCGCAGGATCAGGATCATTCGCTCACCTGCATGAAGGCATCGTCAAAGTAGAATTCATCCATCCGGTGGATGCCGAAATGCGCGCCCGGATCATAGGCCCAGACGCCGACTTCGGGCACATTGCGCAAGCGGCGCGAGACGACGACAGGCTGCGGCGCTCCCGACAGGATGCCAATGGCAAACTGCTGTTGGGCGTGGATCTCCAGCATCTCAGCCCAGATCGCGGTACGCTCGGCCTCGTCTTCTGTATGCGCCCAGTCCCATTCCAGCTGCAACAGGCGCTTGGCCTCAGGCATATCCGGCGCTTCGCCCGCCTGTCCCATGGTTTGATAGTATTGACCCCATTTCGGCCAGGCAAAAAACTCCTGCTGGGTGGGTGCCAGATACTGCGGCGAGGTCTCAGGCCGTGGCAAGCCGTTGTCCCAGCCGTACCAGACGGCGGCCATGCCGGTGCCTGCGTAGATA
>TARA_R110002020_G_scaffold33278_3_pt1 | contig 13477 bp, 25 predicted proteins | sample TARA_R110002020 | Tara Oceans TARA_R110002020 (sample SAMEA4396489) | marine metagenome | biome: Westerlies Biome; feature: [MES] marine water layer (ENVO:01000295) within the mesopelagic zone...; material: water (ENVO:00002006), including particulate matter (ENVO:01000060) such... | reverse complement strand
GGCAAAGAATGCATGGCACGACACAACAACAATAGTTGTGGCGATTGTCGAGCCTGTTGGGACAAGTCAATTGACTTGATCTCGTATCCGAAACACTAACTAATTAGTATCCTGTAGAGTAAGTTCTACGAACTCTACAGGGTACTAATTAAATATGGGAAGTCTGGTGAGTTTATGGAGAGTGGTTCTCTCCAGCATCATGTATTGTTTTGTAACAGTCCGTAGAGGCAAAAGGTTTAACCAACCGGTTACAGGCAAATTTAACCTGCATGATGTAGCGGTAGGTTCGATCCCTACCCTTCCCTTTTACCTTGAAAGGTGATAAAATATGAAAGATAAATATAGCATCCATCCATCATGGCTACACAGAGACTATGTATATGAGGAGAATGATATGTCATGCCAAGAGAACGCAGCTTTGCTTGAAAATTATTTTGAACAATTCTTTGAAGAATTAATTAAGGACGGAGTGCCAGAGCTAGTGGCAGAGAAACTGGCAGAACAACAGGCAAGGAAACGTATGGAGGAGCAAGACTAATGCAAAGAATAATTCATGCTATGGTTATAGGCGCTATTGCTGGTGCCGCCATAAACGCAATCGCAATAATGATTTTCTTTACCTAGGAGAAGACGATGTATAGCAACATGCACCATGTTACCGCCATTAAGATCGATACAAACTACATTTCCGAAGACGATTACTCGGTCGTTAAGGTTACGGTCGAGAGTGATAAGGGTTCCTATGAACTATCTTTATTTACTAAAGACGCTACGAAAATTCCGGTGGAGGTAGGCTAATGGCAAAAGAAAAATTATATCTGTGGGATTTCGGTCCCGCAGATATTGCAGGTGAGGGTAGCGGTGAACTGAACCTGACGATAGAAGATTGTGTCAGCAGGTATGTGAGGGAACTCGATCCTATCATAGATAACATGCATGAATCATGTGGTGATATATCTGTCAGTGATATGTCTACTATGTTTTCTCTTTTCTTTAAAATGAAAAGACTAATGTGGGAAATTAACAAAGACAAAAAGTATGGTGACAATGAGAAGAGTAAGGAGGATATGGACTGGGCAGAGTTCGTAGGAAAATACGAGGATAAAAATTGACAATTCAATTAGTATCCTGTATAGTAAGTTCTAACGAACTATACAGGTACTAATTGTTAGGAGAGAATGCTATGTGGTATTGTGATTATGATGACCTCGACAAGAGTACCGTAGATTATTTGTTGTCTGTCTCTGGTGCCAGTAAGATATCTGATCTTACTATGTCAGAGATAAATACTTTCTTGTCAAACCTAATCGAATGGGAACAGGAATACTACGATGACCGAAAACAAGTGTGACGTATATGATTTCTCTACCATTAGAGAAGTAGTCTTAGAAAGAAAAGGAAAGTGGACGGTCGAAGATGAAGTGCGTTTGGATATGCTGGAGAACGGTTACTCTCCACATAACAAGGAAGACATAGAAGAATACTGGAATGACCTTCTAGAAGATTGGAAAAATGAGAAATGAAAACAATCGTACATATCAATCAACATGTTATCCGTGCTAATAAAAAGCATGGACGAGACGATCCCCCCATCACTGTAAAGAACTGGAAAAAAAATACTTATTGCAAGAGAGTAAAATTAAAAGAATGTGAAGTTGTGTATAGCCCTCATAAACCTTTGAGTTGTGGTGCACAGGTATGGATTGAAACAACAGAAGATGTATGGCTGGAAGGAGTATAAGTATGCCGATCCCACTCCCACAAAAAGTTACTGATCTTCCCTATCCTTGGGAAGGTATGAAGAAAGAATACTCTCGTCGCAGTGACGGGAAGTATAATGTATGGGCGCTCTTTAGAGCGACTTGGTTAGATGAGAAACTAGGTTATGACCTGTGGGATTCAGGTCAAGAATACCTAGACTATGACAAATGGGTTGTCGTAGATGTGGTGGATAAACTTCCACCACGCATTAAAAAGGTTGCAAAAATTCTGAAAGGAAAGAAGAATGTATAACATGAATGGTCTTGGTGATAGCTCCCGTGAGATTTTCTTTGACGTTCAAGAGAAAGATGTTTTCTTTATGGCATGGGACGAAGGGTACTCAAGCACTCCACTTGAAAACCATAAAGTTATAACAAGGGATCATGCAATTCCACTTGGTTTGGTGAAGAACACTTACCGTACTGTTAAGAATGAAGAAGTCTTCCTGCCACTTGAAGAAGAGATTATTAATTTCTTTGATCCTTCTCTCTTGGAAGAAGTAAAGGTAGTGGATCACATCCTAAAGAAGGGTGCTGTATGTTACAGCGAGTATATTTTCCCTAAACAAAAGCAGGGTGAAACCTATAAGGAATTGGAAACAAGGTCTGGTCATAAGACTTCCTTTACCTTACGTTTTATTATTCAAAACTCTTATGATGGATCGTGCAGTGTAAAGTTTTACGGTGGAAACATTGACGGTTTCTGTACCAATGGAATGATCATTGGTGAATATGACTTTGCAAAAGCAAAGCATACAAAGAACTTTAGTGCCGATCAGTTCCGTCTCCAGTTAAGTCAAACGCTGGTAAACTTTAATGAAAGTGTTGCAAAATTGCAACAGTATGCAGACACTTTGATCCAGCCCTACCAAACTACCTTGGTTCAAGACTTATTCCGTAAGCTAACCAAGGGCGATACCGATGAGCCAAAGAGAAAGAACTCTTTGTCTGATAAATTGTTCGCTCAATTTGTAGATGAACAGACCGACCGAGGTAGCAACGTCTTCGCAGTTACCTCTGCCCTGACAAACTATGCATCACATGATAGTGAAAGATTTAGTTTGACAAAGACGGGCGATGGTGGTACTCTTTTGAAGAGGCAGGAAAGGGTCCGGTCATGGCTCAACTCAGATACTTTCAAACACTTTGTTGAGAGTGTCGCTGCTTAATAACAATAGAGGGGTGTCGAAAGGCACCCCTTTCAGGAGTTTAAAATGTATATGTATCATCCAGCATCGTTGTTAACCAATGAGCTATTCCAAGTGGAGCATGATAAAATAAAGAAAGAATTATTAGATGATGCTAATAATTCAGAGGAACAATTTATAACAATTTGCGGTGGTCTGTACGGTGCTATGGCAGCTATCGTAGAAGAATCTGAGTGCGTTGAAATGTCCCTGTCTATTATCTTAGATCATGTTTCACTATGTCTCCAACAAAACTATGCTAAAAATAAACTAATGTAGGAGAATGATGTGACAGATTTAAAAATTAATACTGAAATTAGTATAGGGATTGATAAAGAAGTACGCATAAAAACTTTTATGATGGACAACGATAACAAGATTATCTTATCCAGTACTTCTTTATCTAAGTTAGTAGATAACTACCTAAAAAATGGAATGCCATATGAAATAGTATCTAATGATATTATAATATTGTCTGATATCTTTATGAGATATATTAAAGAACTATCAGAGAAGAAAGAGGAGTTAAAGAGAGAAGAAAGAGTAAGGAAAAATGCCCCAATCACATTTAGATAACACAACTGAACGATTAAAAGATTTAATAAGACAATTAAAACAAGGAGATGTACGTCATGTTGACCCACAAAGATTGATCCTATTCTTACAAGACTTGGTTAGTAAAGAGGAGGAAGAAACTAAGGATGGTAACTACCAAGTAATGTATGAGATGGCTAAAAAAGAAATAACAGTTTTAAATACTCAACTATACACACAGTATAAAAAATATATAGAGGTGACAAAAGAATCAGATTACTTGAAAGCAAAGTTAAAAAGTTGTGAAGATGTACTAGAACAATTGTCCGTAACAAAATTAAAATAAAAGGAAATCTATGAGGTAAGTTATGAAAAACTTTTGGGATAAAGATCGAAAGAGTATCTATAGAAGTCTGGTAAAAGAATATCAAAGAGAAGGTTATGAAATGAAAGATGCTAAACGTCTAGCAAAAATGGAAACAGATGAGATTATGGCAGACAAAGAATACTTTGTTAATAATCTTATTGATTTAGATGAGGAGCAAAGATCATAGCTATGATGACCAAGACTGAAATAGTAGTCTGCTTATTAGGTATAAGCATGATGGTTATTTATGTACTCTTTTAGAAAGGAAGGGTAATGAACTCCACACTTATTAATCATATGGGAACAGACCTTACCGTAGTGAATGCTGCAAGGGTGTCCTTTAACAAGGAGAGTGATTGGGAGCATGTCACACCTGCGGGAAGGCTTGTAGGTGTGCTGACAGAGAAAGATGAAAAGCTAATAAACTATTTAGGAAAACATAATCACTTCACACCATTCACACATTGTACTATTACAATGAGAGAAGACGTTCCAATCTTTATAGCTCGTCAAAGATTTAAACATACCATAGGTTTTTCTTATAACGAAATCTCTAGACGTTACGTTGATTCTCTTCCTGAGTTTTATACTCCAAAAGAATGGAGGAAGAGGGCAGAGAATGCCAAGCAGGGTAGTGGTGATGAAGTAGTAGACATTGACTACGAATTTTCTTATGAAAGCGACGAAGGTAAATACAAAAATCCTTATGACAAAGCATTAAAAATTTGTGAGTGGACATATTATAAATTAATTAATATGGATGTATGTCCAGAGCAAGCGAGGATGGTACTACCTCAAGCTATGTATACCAGTTACTATGTCACTGGTTCTTTATATGCGTGGGCGAGAGCCTATAATTTACGGAGTGATCCACATGCCCAACAAGAAATACAAGAGCTTGCTAAGGGATGGGATTGGATACTACGAAGTCTATATCCTGTATCATGGAAAGCCTTAACGAATGCCTAGTAAATTTATGCTACATTTATTAGATGAAGTAACTTGTCTACGAAAGGAGAAGGATATACATATCAAAGTAATTAAAAAATTAAAAATTAAAATAGCTAATCTAAAACTTAAAAAGGAACGCTGGACATGTCCCAATGGTTAGTACAACTGGTTGGTAAGGAACCCGGCAGTGAATCTGCTTGGACGTTTGGTTCCCGTAAAGAGGCAGAAGATTTTATTAAAGATCGTTACCAGCTAATTAAACACTTGAAGTACGACCCCGATAACAGTTACTATATACTTCCTGTAGAGTAGTTCTACGAACTCTACAGGGAGTATATAGAAGGAGCGGTTATGGAACACAATACCAACAGCAAATTTGTTAAGCATCTTCCATGTGATGATTGTGGATCGTCAGATGCTTTAGCTCTATATGAAGACGGGCATACATGGTGCTTCTCATGTCACACACATTCAAGAGGAGAATACGTTACAATGGAACAGACATCTTCTGTTGCACCCTTCCCAAAGAATAGCCTAACCGAAGGCAGTATCACTGCTATATCGGATCGTAAGCTTAACCTTGATACATGCCGTCACTACGGCGTTACCACTCTATCTAATAACAACAGTGTCTTTAAACATATTTACCCTTACCATGATGGCAACGGTACTCATGTAGGTAATAAGGTACGGACAGTACCTAACAAAAGTTTTATGTCTGAAGGTAATTTCAAGACATGTGCTTTGTTTGGACAGAAACAATTCCCGCCTAAAGGTAAATATATTACAGTTACAGAGGGAGAACTGGATGCTATGTCTGTCTACCAAATGTTTGGTAGTCGCTGGCCTTCAGTATCGGTACGATCTTCTGCGTCAGCAGTTAAAGATTGTAAATTAAATTTAGAATATCTAAACTCTTTCCAGAATATTATTCTTTGCTTTGATAATGACAAGGCTGGAAACAGAGCGGCTGAAAAAGTTGGAGAGTTATTTGAACCACATAAATGTAAGATTGTTTCTTTGTCTAAGTTCAAAGACCCAAGCGATTATCTTAAAGCTGGGATGGGAGAACAGTTCACAAAGGAATGGTGGTTAGCCGAGTCATATACTCCAGCAGGTATCATTAATCTTGATAGTATTGGTGATGCTCTTTATAACGAAGACTTTTGTGAGACAGTTCCCTATCCTTGGTCAGGTCTTAATGAAAAAATATATGGTATGAGGACAGGAGAATTAACAACCTTCACCTCTGGTTCTGGTATGGGTAAGTCAAGTATCATACGAGAACTCATGCATCATATCTTAAAAGTATCCAAAGATAATATTGGTGTGCTTGCTTTAGAGGAAAGTGTTAGGAACACTGCATTTAATATCATGTCAGTCGAGGCTGATCAAAGATTGTATATTAAAGAAGTGCGTGAGACTTTTCCTATGGCTCAATTAAAGGTATGGCAGGACGCTACCATAGGTACTGGTAGGTTCTTCGCCTTCGATCACTTTGGGTCTATATCTAATGACGAGATATTAAATCGTATAAGGTTTATGGCAAAGGCATTAGATTGTAAATGGATTTTTCTAGACCATCTATCGATCCTAGTATCGGGTCAAGAAGAGGGTGATGAAAGGCGAAGCATAGATATACTTATGACTAAGCTACGCTCCCTTGTAGAAGAAACAAACATAGGCTTGATGCTTGTCTCTCACTTGCGTCGAGCTACAGGGTCCGACAAGGGGCATGAGGACGGTAGAGAGGTAAGCCTGTCACACCTTAGAGGATCACAAAGCATAGCGCATCTGTCGGATGGCGTCATAGCTTTAGAAAGAAATCAACAAGAGCAAGACGAGACATTGGCTAATACCACAGTGGTTCGTATATTAAAAAATCGTTACACGGGAGAGACAGGTATATCAACATACTTGTTTTATGATAAAAATTCTGGTAGACTATCAGAGATATCAAACCCGTTTGAGGCAGACTCAACTGACGATGAGGAGGCACCGTTCTAATGGTAGTTAGAAAGAAGTTTAGTCCATCCCTATATAAAAGATATAATAGAATGGCTATGGCTGCTGGTACACAGTACTTAGAAGCTAATGGTTTTACTATAACTTCCTCTGAAGAAGATAAGAAAGCTGACTTCCATGCGAGTAAAGATAACCAAGATTATTTGTTTGAGGTTGAAGTTAAAAATGTATGGTCAGGTGATTGGCCTAAAGCATGGAAGGATATACAGTTACCCGAAAGAAAGTCACGATTAATTAAATATGCTGATACACAGAATAAGAAATTAAATTTTCTTATTTTTAGAAATGATCTGAAGGCAGCATGGGAAATTGATAGTGATGTTGTTTCCAATTCAGATACGAGAGAAGTATCCAATAGGTTTATACCTAGAGGTGAAATGTTTTATGTCATACCAATAGAGAAGGCAAGATATATAGAGCTATGAAATGTATTCTAGATATAGAAACAGACGGTTTACTAGATGACGCAACAAAGGTACATTGTATTGTAGCATATGATATAGATAATAGGAAACCCTATGTTTTTATAGGTGATGAGTGTAAGGTAAAGTTTCCTAACTTTGCTAGGAGAGTTGACAAATTTATTATGCATAATGGTTTATCTTTTGATGGACCCGTATTAAATAAATTATGCTCAACCAATATAAAAGAGGAACAAGTTACCGACACATTGATCATGTCTCAATTGTTTAACCCCGTCAGAGATGGTGGACATTCACTAGCTGCATGGGGTAAACGATTTTGTTTTCCTAAAGGTCAGATAGATGACTTTACTTTCTATTCAAAAGATATGTTGGAGTACTGTAAGCAGGATGTAAATCTAACTTACAAGCTGTACCAATATCTAACTCAAGAAGGTAAGGGATTTTCTAAGGGTAGTTTAAATTTAGAACATAAGGTAAGAGATATTATTAACTCTCAAGAGAGTACAGGATTTTATCTCGACCTACCTTATGCCACTACCCTATGTGCATCTCTTCAAGACAAGTCAAGTATTATATATGATCAACTACAAGAAACATTTCCTCCTATTGTAACGACAGGTAGGACACATAAGAGATCAGGTAAACCTCTTAGAGATATCATAGAGCCATTTAATCCAGCATCTAGAAAACAAATAGGTGAGAGATTAATAGAGCTTGGATGGAAACCTACTAAGGTTACTGAGAAAGGTAATGTTATTGTAGATGAGAATGTACTAAGTAAGATTGATATGAAAGAAGCTAAACAGATATCAGAGTATCTGTTGTTACAGAAAAGAACTACTCAGATATCTTCATGGATTGATTCTGTTGCAGAAGATGGAAGGGTTCATGGTAGAGTTTTAACATTAAGAACTATTACAGGACGCATGGCACACACTTCTCCTAACATGGCTCAAGTACCAGCAGGATACTCACCTTATGGTGAGGAGTGTCGATCATGTTGGACTGTAGAAAATAAAGAAACACATAGCTTGGTAGGTACAGACGCATCAGGTTTAGAGTTAAGAGGGTTGGCTCATTTTATGAACGACCAGAATTTTATAAAAGAAGTTCTTGATGGTGACGTACATACAGCTAATCAAAAGATGGCAGGTCTTAAAACAAGGGACCAAGCCAAAACATTTATCTATGCACTCATGTATGGGGCTAGTGCCACTAAGATTGGTTTAGTCGTAGGCGGTAGTCGTCAAGAAGGGAGTAGATTAATAGAAAGATTTATGAAGAACATGCCAAGGTTTAATGCACTTAAAAGAAATCTTGATGATGCAGCTATGTCTGGTAAGATCAAAGGGCTTGATGGAAGATTGTTACATATACGATATCCCCATGCTGCCATGAACACCCTGATACAGGGTGCTGGTGCAGTGATATGTAAACAGTGGCTTGTTCAGATGACAGATAAAATAAAACAGGAGGGATTGGATGCCAGATTAGTTGCTAGTATCCATGACGAGTACCAGTTTGAAGTTAATAACAAGGACATAGATAGGTTTGGTGAGATCACAAACACCTCAATCAAAGAGGTAGAAGATATTTATAATCTAAAATGTCCTCTGGATTCTGAATATAAAGTTGGAAAAAAATGGGCTGAGACTCATTAAATACTTGACATTAGAATCCACCTAGTGTAGACTACATAAATTGACGAAACCCAATTAGTATCCTATAGAGTAAGTTCTACGAACTCTATAGGGTACTAATTGAAATGAGAAAAGGAGTAAGATTATATGACCAGTTGTGAACGTAAGGTATTGGCAGCATTGAAGAAGCGTATGAGGGTTACTCGTAAGACAGCTATCCAACGTGGATGGTGTGAGAACCTAACGGCTACTATCTCTGACCTTCGACAGAAGGGACACGATATTTCTACCGTAGCTGCACGACACGATGATGGGTCACAGTATACCCGCTATCGTCTTCAGTCACTTTCCCCAAGCCTTTAAGGAGTTATATAATATGCCTAATAAAACTATGATTGTTTCCGGTTCTGCCTACTGGGCATCCGTTGTTGCACCTAACACCACCTTCGATAGTGATGGTGTCTGGGAAATTAATGTCTGTAATCTTGATGAAGATACCGTTGCCGATCTAGAGGCAGAGGGTGTAGACGTTAAGAATAAGGACGACGAGAAAGGAAATTATGTCTTGGCTAAACGTAGGGTCAAGCGTAAAGGTGGTGATGTTAATTCTCCACCAAAGGTTGTGGATTCCAATAACACCCCTATGCATAATACCCTTATTGGAAATGGTTCCCTTGTTAATGTTAAATTCAGTCCATATGAATGGACGTTTGGTAATAAACAGGGTATCGGCCTCGACCTACAAGCAGTCCAAGTTATAGACTTGGTTGAGTACACCACAGGTGCAGAAGACTTTGAGCCTGTGTCAGGTGGATATCAATCCTCCGACGAAGATATCCCCTTCCCCACTAACTAAAGGACTTGGGACTCTCTAATCTCCCTGTTAGGGAGTCCCAATTTTCTTATGAAGAATCTAGATAATCTTATTGAAGATATCTATTCCCTGTATTCTGAGGATCAAGATATCACAAGGAGTGAGGATGCCCTTGCTAAAGCTGCAAGAAAGATGGGAAAGAACATTGTCGATCAAGTATTATCTTCTCTTGAAGAGATGCGTACAGAAAGAAAAAGAAATCTTAGGCTATCTACAATAGGAAAACCCAAACGTCAGTTATGGTATCAGTTAAAAAACTACGAGGGTGATAACACCTTAAAGCCTAGTGATTATATTAAATTTTTGTATGGTCATATTCTAGAAGAGTTACTTCTATTCCTGACATATGCATCTGGTCACTCTGTTACGGAGCAACAAAAGAAAGTTAAGATAGGAGGTATAACCGGACATAAAGATTGTCGTATAGATGGTGTAACAGTTGATATTAAAAGTGCATCTCACTATGCTTTTAAAAAGTTTAAGGAAGGAACCTTAGAAGAGGATGACCCATTCGGATACATCAGTCAGCTATCTGCTTATGTTAAAGCAGAGGGTGATACCGAAGGAGCATTCTTTGTTATTGATAAGCAGAGTGGTGAGCTTACACTTTTAAAACTACATCAAATGGAACTTGATGATGTTGAAGGTACGATAACTTCTATTAAAAGTTCTTTAGATAGTGACTACCCTCCAGAAAGATGCTACCCTGATATGCCTTTTGGTAAATCAGGTAACCGACATCTTGCTATTGGTTGTAAATTCTGTGAGTTTAAACATCACTGTTGGAGTGATGCTAACAACGGTAGAGGTCTTAGAGTTTTTGATTATTCTTCTGGACCTGTGTACTTTACACATATCGTTAACGAACCAAAAGTTTCTGAGTGGAGATAGTTATGAAAACACAAAGTGCAAAAGCAAAAGGAAGGAAGTTACAAAACTGGGTTAGAGATAAGTTAATAGAGTTACTCTCTGTGCATGAAGAAGATGTAGAGAGTAGGAGTATGGGAGCCTCTGGGGAAGATTTAATAATGGCGCAGACAGCTAGAAAGAAGTTCCCATATTCTATTGAATGTAAGAATCAAGAGCGTATTAATATATGGAATGCGTATCAACAAGCAGATACGAACTCTGGAAAATACGAACCAATATTATTTATAAAAAGAAACAACCACAAACCTTTAGTTGTAATTGATGCCGAACATTTTATCAGAACTTATCAATGAAGCTGAAGAAAATATAGAGGTACTAAAATTTAAAGAGGGATACGACAGGGGTGATCCTTGTGCATCCCTCTTTAATGGTATCATTCTTCAAGCTTTGATTGACATTTGCAGGGATGAGGACTATACTGATTCCGATAAGGAGGAGGCTATGTCTTGGTTCTTTTCCTCTGTTGTTTCTATTGTCGATAATTTTGAAACGGTATGTGATCTTGCGGGAGTTGAATCAACTAAGGTAAGATCATTTGCCTGTCGTATATTAAAGTCTGATAACAAGAAGACTATACGCCAACAGATGAGTTATTTTTTACATGAAGAAATATGAAAAAGGCACTCCCATTACTGTTTTATATGCCAAGGAGTTACAAAAAATGGTAGACGATAAGGCGACCGAAAAACAAGTAGGAGGTTCACACTATAAGAACCTAGAGATTCAACCGGTAGATTATATCTATCAAAATAAATTAGACTTCTTAGAAGGTAATATTATTAAGTACGTTACAAGACACAGACAAAAGGGACAGAGTAAGGATATCCGAAAGGTTATTCATTACGCTGAGTTAATATTACAGTTAGTGTATGACGAAACGCCATGACATAGGAGGTTCAATTGTTTAAGTCTAACAAAAATCCACAGTTTAGATCAAAGTTCTCAGAAGATATTTTCTATACAAAGTATGCACATAAGGGTGCAGAGACTATGCATGAGTTGGCAGCAACTCTAGTAGAGGATGTATGTCAGGCTAACATGAGTAAGTCTGAGAAGGACGAACTCATAAGCCATATAGCTGAACTACGTTTTCTTCCGGGTGGGCGCTATCTATATTATGCTGGTAGAGATAAAAAGTTTTTTAATAATTGTTACCTATTAAAATGTGAGGAAGACACAAGAGAGGATTGGGCTAACCTTTCTTGGAAGGCAGAGTCCTGTCTAATGACAGGCGGTGGTATAGGGTCCGACTATTCTGTTTATAGATCAGAGGGTACTAGCCTTGGTGGTACAGGTGGTATTGCTAGTGGACCTATTCCTAAGATACAGATGATTAACGAAATTGGTCGCAGGGTTATGCAAGGTGGTAGCCGTAGGTCTGCTATCTATGCTTCTTTGAATTGGAAACATGCAGACATATATAAATTTCTTTCTTCTAAGAACTGGAAGGATATGCCTGTAGGAACTACTGGTCAAACTTTGTTTGATATTAAACAGGATGATTTTAATTTCCCAGCACCAATGGATATGACAAACATATCTGTTAACTATGATACTGAATGGTTACTTAACTACTGGAAAACAGGAGATGTAGGCGATGTCTTTAGGACTAATGTACGGCAGGCTTTATCAACCGCAGAACCGGGGTTCAGCTTCAACTTCTTTGAGAAAGAAAATGAAACCCTTCGCAACGCTTGCACGGAGGTTACGTCTGAGGACGATTCCGATGTATGTAATCTTGGTAGTCTTAACTTTGCTAGGATTGACGACGTTGATCAGCTACGGAGTGTGGTCGAGTTGGCTACAAAGTTTTTAATCTGTGGTACATTACGAGCGCAGCTACCCTATGCAAAAATTTATGATGTTAGAGCTAAGAACAGGCGTCTTGGTTTAGGGTTGATGGGTTTACATGAGTGGCTTATCCAACGAAATAGTCGTTACGAAACAACAGAAGAGATGCATCGTTGGTTAAAAGTTTTTAAATCAGAATCAGACAGGGTGTCTGATAGTTTCTCTGATGAGTTATCTATCTCCAGACCTGTTGCAAAGAGAGCTATTGCTCCGACAGGAACCATTGGTATTATTGCTGGTACATCTACAGGGGTTGAGCCTATCTTTGCTGTCTCTTATAAGCGTAGGTATTTAAAGAATAGGCGTTGGCATTATCAATATGTTGTTGACAGTGCAGCACAAGAGATGATAGACTTATATGGTGCCGATCCTGATTCGATTGAATCCGCTATGGATTTAGCTACAGATTATGAAAGGCGTTTAAGTTTCCAAGCTAATATACAGGAGTATGTAGACATGTCCATCTCAAGTACTATTAACTTACCCTCATGGGGTACAAAGCAAAACAATGAAGACTTGGTAGAACCTTTTGCACAGACCTTGGCTAAGTATGCACATAGGTTGAGAGGGTTCACATGTTTCCCCGATGGCAGTAGAGGAGGACAACCCTTGACTGTTGTACCATATAAGGAAGCGGTAGCTAAACTTGGAGAAGAGTTTGAGGAGAACATTCAGACGCATGATATCTGTGAGATTACAGGTACAGGAGGTGTGTGTGGTGTTTGATATAAAAGAATATTATAAAGAATATAATCAAAGACCTGAAGTTAAAGAGCGTAAAAAAGAATATAATAAAAGACCTGAAGTTAAAAAACATATACAAGAATATAAAAAAAATTGGGGTCAATCATTTGTGGGAAAATTGTCGAGAGTGAAGTCGAGAAGCAAAAGAAAGAATCTTGAATTTAATTTAACAATAGAATACTTAAAAAG
>TARA_R110002020_G_scaffold3690_1_pt1 | contig 13481 bp, 25 predicted proteins | sample TARA_R110002020 | Tara Oceans TARA_R110002020 (sample SAMEA4396489) | marine metagenome | biome: Westerlies Biome; feature: [MES] marine water layer (ENVO:01000295) within the mesopelagic zone...; material: water (ENVO:00002006), including particulate matter (ENVO:01000060) such... | reverse complement strand
AGGGTACATCAGTGGGCAGGCTGCCCTACCTGTGGGCAGGGTAAAGCCCAGTTATCTCGGGTAGTTGCCCTACCTGCCCTACCTGCCACCCGTTTTGAAGACTTTCTTTCATCTACACACACTCTCCTGTAGTTGCTCTTGCTATGTCAATACTACTACCACTATTCCCTGATGTTCTAAATAGGTAGGGTAGGTAGGGTAGTAAGGAAAAGCTCAGTCATGCTGGACACTTGACCCTGCCCTACCTGACCTACCCTGCCCCCTCATTCTACTCTCGGTAACTATTATGTTGACACGCAGAGTACGCTCAACTAAACTGGGGTTAGTCAAACAAAGGAAAGACCAAATGAAAAACGAAAAGCAAACATCACCACCCGGAACTGAGCAAGTGAGCCAAGTAACAGCGGCGTGGAGAGCAAATGCTAAGGAAGCTGGTATGCCTGAGGACTCCTGCTATGTCTCGTTCATCAACGACGCGACTCAAGACATCAAGGTCTTCTACGTCGCGAACGATGGAGCACCCGACTACCGGCACGAGGAAATCAGCGGCCCAGCATGGGAAATCGCTTGCAACTACGAGCGCGGAGCAAGTCTGATCTGGTTTACTGATCAGGATGTCTGGCTATACAGCACGCCGTACGGAGAAGGGTGCTCCCGCATGAAGGGTGGCCTCACCGAAGCAATCGCAAACGCAGAAATCGTTTACACTGGATAATCAACCCGCCTCGATGAGGCACAATCAACAGGAAAAATGACATGAGAAAACTAACTAAGCAACAAGAGCGACTTCTCCGAGAGATATCGTTGGCAGCACATGAGAACCGCATCAAGGTATCCGAACTAAAATCCTGGCTGCGCCCCTTGGGCTACGATGCCCAAACAACGAATGAAGCCGTACAGGTATTGTTTGAGCGAGGATTGGTGTGCAAGTGGAGTGACACTGGCATTGACCCTATCTGCCACGATGACATCGTTGGTCTGAATCACCCTGACACGGAAGTTCGTGAAGCCGTGCTCGACAAGGAACTAACACTGGAACTTATAGCTGAACTGCAAGCCTCCGTTGACTCAGCAGAGGATGAATGGGGTGTGAAGTACTACAAGGATCTTCAAAGGCACGTACTGTTTTCTTGGTGCAGTATCCCAGCGATGAGAAAAGCAGCCAACGATGCAGGTTTGGATACCATCATGCTTGCTGCCGAATGGGATAGGCTTGCTGAAATCAAAAGAATAGAACTCCATGAAGCTTGCGGCATTACACAATCTGCGGAGGTGTCCTGATGGGCGCAAAATATAATCCAAGCCAGCATTTCATTGAACAACTCCAGGGAGCGATGGAGTACATCGAACGCATGACCGCATGGAACCGTTGGATGGAGGAGCAGTTAGACGAAAAGCTGAAGCTTCACTGCGACGGTTGTCAATGTGATGAAATAGAAGAGGCAGAGCTAACGAACCTTGAGGCTTGCGCAGAAGCCGTTCGCGGCACTGGTAGTTCACAATCCATGACCCAAATCATGGGGAACATCAAACATTTGGCTGACCAAATCAAGGGAGATAACTAATGGAAGAAAGCTCTATTGGAACTGTCGTCGACAGGATTACAGCTTCCTATGTAAAATTCGCAGTGGTTACAAATATCAACAGGGTCAGGCCGTTGGCCTTAGAGCATGGCTTTCCCGAAGAGTGGGGTTGCCACGTTCATCTGACAACAGGCCGGGTTGTGTGGACCAACAAGGCAGTTGCTGCCGAAGTATTCGCTACACCTGGCGCTGCTGATCCCTTCGATTCGAGCATACCTGTTTCGATCATGCTCGATCAGGCCAGCAATCTCCATGCATCCGTACTTGAGGTAGAAAAGCTTCGTCGATGGCTCGAGTCTCAAAACTTAGACGACGGCCTAATCATTCCAATGGATTGGTCAGGTGACCCAGACGACGATGCCTTTGCGTATCTTATGGTATTGGCACCAGTGCTTCGCACAATCGGAGGTGAATAATGAATGGACTCAGTTTTAAAGAAATGTGTGATGCGAAGTGGCCAACGAGTGAACTCAAGTCTTGGATTAGCACAGGAAAGCCGCAACGTTTCATTGCGTTTGTTGTAGAGGAACTCCAAGACATTCACAATGACTTGAGCATTGCCGAAGACTCCGATGACATTTCGGTGCTCGAAGCTCGTTTGCACGACGTTATTTCTAAACTCAACGACGTAAACAAGTACACTATGTTTCCAATCCCAGAGTCAGAGGGGGGTGAGTGATGGCGTTACCAACTAACGATTATTGGTTGCACGTTGGACCTGATGATAGTGTTGGCACTCAACACTGCAGAGTCTGCGACAGTTACAAGCATGATGTTGTCAACGACATCTGCGACGGTTGCGGCGCGACCTGTGCGAACTGCATCGAAATGCATAGTCATGCAGACCTGACAGAACAGGACGGCGACAGCTATTGCCCCGCCTGCAAATGCAACGAGCAATAGGATGTATCCTGCCTCCGCTTTTATTTATCGCCCTGGCCGTTGGCCTTTACTTTTCAAGTGAGTTGTTCTGATGAAGAAGAAAAGTAGCTGGGTAGAGACAGAAATCGACTGTGGTGGCAGGATATATCTTTTGCCGGTGCGTTGCCGGGTGGAGGTCAAAGGCCACCTGGTGACGACGACAATCCAAGCCAGGGACCATGACACTGGCAAGTGGAAAACAAAGCTGAAGACAGAGCCCATCAGGCTTTGTCGTGCAGGCTTGTTGCCAATGGATGACCTAAACAAGATGGCAGAAGAATATGCCGACTTGATCGTTCTGCCTTTAGAAAAAGTGTCGCCTCATCCTGCCTGGGAGGTTACCCAAGGTACGTGCAGTGAACATTAACTAATCAATATAGATGGTCTTCGTGCCATCTGAAGATTGGTGGAGTCTTGCCGGACGTTTACTGCACTTGAAAGGAATGCACCCAGCCAAATTCTTGGTTGGGTGTTCTTCTTTAAGGGACCAAAAAGGTGACCCCGCGAGGAGTGGAGCCTACGCGGGGTCGATTTCTGACAGTTGGCACAACAGGAAAGTAAAAGCCAACCGCAGTTTACTATATACCTGGTTGATCTGTTCTTGCAAGCTTCTCTCTCTCTCTCTGTTGACCCTTCACCCATGACTCATGCATGTAAAGAATCATACCCAATGACATAAAGGGAAACATCTTGCCGTCGCGGACTTCGGCGTACCGCAAGGCAAGCAACCATGAGCAGAAGTCTTCATCGTCTTGCCATTTCATTGCGAGTCCGCGCCTGGTTTGAGTCCGTAGCCGTCCGAGGCCCAGCCCCTACCCTTGAGGGAGAATGAAGTCTTGGCGACTTTCCTCTTGGTCAACTTACCGCAGCACTTAGGCGGCGGGTCCATGTGCCGCTGGATGACCTCAGTCTCTTCTCCGCAGAGCTTGCACACGTAATCATAGATCGGCATCAGATTCTTTCCTTCTTTTCGAACTTGATTGCATTGCCTGCCTCAGTCGGTCGAATCCAGAAGTAAGCACGGGTGCCAGCAACAGACCGACGTTGGCGTGCATACTGCAACCTGCCCATAATCTCCCCTACCCGCATCTCTGCAAGCCTGGTCATTTGGTTAGGGTCAAGCTTCAACGCTTTGTCCATAATCGCTTTGGTCGTAGTCGGTGACATTTGCCCGCGAATCCATGTCTCCACCATCTCGAACCATGGGTCTTCGCTTGTGTACTCGCTGCTCGCTTCGCGCAATGCATCTGCCATCTCGTCTTCAAGCCACCACTTCTCTCCAGCATGCAACGCCTTGACGGCTTCTGCCCACAGTTGGTCCCGGCTCTCGCGAATCCAAGTCAGGTCAATGAGCCCTACACTTACAGGCCAGAAGCGTCGAGACCCTGTCGGATCGTTGAGGAACGTTTGACTGTTCGTGGTGCCGCAGAACACAACGTGACGCTTGACCGTAATAGAGTGGCGTCCGTATGGTGGGCGATAGGTATCCTCCTGGGCCGTGATGAATGCCTTTGTTGCTGAATGATGCGAGCGCCTGATGGAGTCAAGCTCCGCAACCTCATAGATCCAAGTGCGCCGGATTTGCGTGTAGGCATTGACCGAACCAATGTCGAGTGGAGTGTCGGTGAAGAACTCCTCGCCTGCAAGCTCGCGAAGTGCAGAACTCTTCCGAGCACCCTGCGGTCCCACAAGAATGATGCATGTGTCTGCCTTGCAGCCCGGATTCAACGCTCGAGCTACTGCCTGGACCATCCACTTCCTGCCCATCTCTCTGTTGAGTTCGGTGTCCTCGACGCCCAGCCCGCGAACAAGCCAGTCATCCATGCGTGGCGTGTCGTCCCACACTTGTTTGTTGAGGTAGTCGTGCAGTGGATGAATGCCGTTCTCTTCACCAACAAGGAGTACGGTCTCGGTGATAGTTGATGCGTTGGCGATGAGTCCGTACACAACGTCAAGCCATAGTCCAATGCGCGTATCGTCGGTGTCCTTGTACTCTCTCTCATCGAGCATCAGTGTGCCTCGAAACAAATCTTGCCACACCCTTCCCTTCCATCGCGTGTCGTGCTTGAGGATAAGGTAGATGTTTCGCTTTGTATTCTTAGGTACACCAGTGGGCGTGCCATCTCGAGTGGTCTTCTGGTCAAGCATGCCGACAACGTCTGGCTCTGGGTATCCGTAGAATACATCGTCCCCCTCATGGAAGGGCGACTTGCCCGCGTCAACCTGAAAGAACCACTTCATTGGGTGGTGCTTGTGATTGTGCCTCTCACTCATGCAGACGATGAGGGCACCGTCCTTCGTCCGACGCATGAACGCTGCGCCAGGTGAGGAGTCTTCGACGTAAGGACAGAAGCCTTTGAGCTTTGTGCCAGACTCAACAGTCTTTGCCCACTCTTGAACCTCATGCTCCTCGCCGTGAACATCGCAGAACATCATCTGCTTCTTGCCTTCGTCGGCAGTCTTCACATCTTCGTAGGTGGAGGTCAGGATTTCATCAGGGTCCAGGACCGGAGCCTCATCCTCGTAGTACGATATGTGCCTGTAATCATTAGGGTTATCAGGATTCTTAGCAGGGAAGTACCAAGCACGGCTCGCGTCTTTGCAAGACGGGTCAGCCTTAAGCCCAAGCTTGTCGCTGCGAGACATGGCCCATCGGATGATTCTCTCATACTCTCGACGGTCTACGTCTCGGAGCAACGGTAGGACTACGCGAAACCTCGGTAGCTCTGCCGTATGATTCCATGTCGTGTGGATGCACATCAACCAATCGCCCCACACACTTTCGATGTCCGACGAATCGGCATTGCCATCGTAGTCAAGCACCAGTGCGCTAACGTACTCAATGCTCGTCGAGTGGCGCGTTTTGCCATCAATGAGTTTGATTGGGCTCCAAAGAGGAAGGTCTTTCTTCTTGGTGAGGGCAGCGCCTCGGTATGCTTTGCGCCAGCCTAACTCGCAGAAGATGTTGAGGAACTCAGACCAACCAATGGTGCGGGTTTCAAGTGGAGTTGTTTCGTAAAGGTTCGCGTAAAGCGTGACTGTAAGCTTGACGCTCATTATTCCCTCCCCGTTTCGGATAGTCCGTATAAGCACAGGCAAAGAGCATCAGCTAAACCGTCATGAGGTTTGCGCTTGCGCCCTGGCATCAAGTCAAAGTCTGGGAACCTGGACTGTGCCACAAGTATAGACCGGCCCTTGCCTTCGCCTGGAACGTCGCGGAGAATCTTCTTAGCCCAAGTGCGGGGATGTACTGTGATCATCGGCAACCCGGTAGCAGCAACGCAGCCTCTCCACAGACCCATGCCTAAGCCTATGGAGAACATGCTGACAGACCCTTGTCCGGGGCGAGCACCCTGCTTCTCTATACAGACAAGCACAGGCCCAGGCTTGAACTCAGCCGCTTCTTTTATGACCTGCGCCATCTTCCCGTCGTAGTATTCTCGCTTACTGCCCTTACCTACTTTGACGGTACAAACTTCTTTCGTAAGCCATGAAGCAAGAACTTCAAACTCATCGTTCACCACTACCACTGCCCCATCTTTACCGGGGTCTATCCCTATAATTACCACTTCTTCTCCTGTTGTGTTTATACCTATTACGGCTTTTTAGTTTCTGCTTCTATGATCAGTTCCACTAACTGGTCAGTTTCTAATTGATTGAGGCCCAAAGCTTCGCCCACAGCCTTTGCCTGTGAATGGTTTGGTATTCTGTTGTCGTGTTCCCAGTGAGCCAAGGCGGCACGCTGGAAGCCTCGCACGTTTGGCACTGCTTCTGATCCTTTGTCAGCAACCTCCTGTTGAGACATACCAGACATAGTCCGCTTGAATCTCAGAAAATTACCTAATGTTGAAATATCTAAAATATCCATTTGCGCTCCCTTGTAACTTAGAGTACTAATACTATAGTTGATACGCAGAGAACTGCAAACAATAAAAAAAGTGGAGTAACAAATGGGAAGACAAGAATGGTTAGAAGCAAGACGCAAAGGTCTCGGAGGTAGCGACATTGCTGCCATCATGGGGATATCCAAATGGTCAACGGCAATGGATATTTACTTAGACAAGATGGGTCTCAATGAAGACAAGGACTCCAACGCGAAGTCTCGTGGCCGATGGTTAGAGCCAGCGATTGCCAACTGGTTTGCGGAGACTCACGGGGTTCATGTAAACCCAGGGCCGGAGATGCCCTTCCAAGGGGAGAAAGACTTCATGCTTGGTAGCCCAGACTTTTATGTTTGGGACGACGACGGAGGGCCAAGTAAGTATTGGGGCCTTGAGGTCAAGACTTCCAGGTCGGACGAAGGGTGGGGAACTGAAGGCACGGATGAGATTCCAGCGTACTACGCCACCCAAGTCCATTGGTACATGCTGGTCACTGGGAAGGATGTCTGGGACGTTGCAGTCTACTTCACTCTCAAAGATGAGTTCAGACATTACCGTTTAGTCAAAGACGATGACCTCCACGCTAAGATGCTGGAAACTGCAGAAGCTTGGTGGAACAAGCATATCGTTGGCAACCTCGCACCAGAGGTAGACGGGGGCAGTGGTAGCGTCACCTGGCTAAACCATCAGCACCCTGAGGATACGGGTGAGGTTCGAGAACCTACGATTGAAGAGCTTGAGTTGATTGAAGAACTCAACAGCATCAATGACAGGATCAAGATCCTTCGAGACAGAAAGGATACTACGGAGAATATGATCAAGGAGAAGATGCAGGACTGCAGCGTTCTCAACGATGAGCATGCACGGGTGTCGTGGAAACTTGGAAAGGGTAGAAAAACTTTTGATTCAAAGAGATTCAAGTTGGAGCACCCATCATTGGCGGAAGAATATATGAAGGTGGGCAATCCTGCTCGCGCTTTCAGATTCAAATACAAACAGGATAAATAAGATGCAAGAGTATCAAGAAACAATCGAAGCAGAATACGAGCAGACAGAACTTGAGGTTGCCCAGAGCACAGGCATAGTCCGTGCAGCAGGCGACATCGCAGTGGCTATGTCTGAGTACACAAAGGTCAAGAACATGATCGATCAGGCCCTGCCTGACTGCATCATGAGCATCAAAGGCAAGCAGTTCCGCAAGAAGAACTACTGGCGTGCTGTTGCTACGGCCTTCAACCTGAACGTCGTTTGCACCAGTCAGGAAAGGATCAAGCGAGAAGATGGAGACTGGGGCTTTGAAGTAACCTACAGGGCTACCGCTCCTAATGGTCGGGACATTGACGGCGATGGCGCTTGCATGGCCTCAGAGAAGGCAGGCAGCATGGGCACCTACCATAACGTCCGCGCTCATGCCCACACTCGAGGCTACAACAGGGCCGTGTCCAACTGCGTTGGATTTGGTGAGGTTAGCTACGACGAGCTTACTGACGAGGCCAAGGGCTTTACTCCTGCTCGCGCTCCTACTCCTGCTCGCGCTCCTACTCCTGCTCGCGCTCCTGCTCCTGCCAAGCAAACCTACAACAGCGGAGCACGTACAGCCGGTATGCCTGCGAAGTGTTCTGAGTGTGGTGGCACTGAGTTCTGGGACAACACGGAAGACAAGCCTTCTCCGCGTCATCCTGACTTCAAGTGCAAGAACCGGGATTGTAAGAAAGCGTTTTGGGTCAACTCGAAAGAAGACAACGCAAGAAAAGTCGAGACTAAGAAATCCTCAACAGAAAGCTTACGCGGCATTTTCAATGCTACATCAAATGAAGAGGGAGGACAAGATGAAGTTCCTGATAAACATCTCTTCTGAGATTTCAGCGGAGCCTTGGCAGCTTTAGCTTTTTCTTCAACGCTTCAACTTTCTTCGCACCTTTTTTTCTGTTGGTGGAGCGTTTGACTACTCGGCGGTTTGATTCACCGTTGGACCCGCCCTTGGAGAGAGGAACCTTATGGTCAACCTCATACCCAGGTGGCGGGTCTTCTTGGTCGTGGGCTTTGTTTCTTTCGGCCCGGTCTTTCTTAGACTTTGCAGATGCTTGGTCTCGGTCGTACTCTGAGCCTGGTTCCCCCTTCTTATATACACGCTTCTTTTTCACTTGCCTTCCTCGGAAGGCAGGCCGAAGACTTCACGCATACGCTTCATGCGCTTTTTCGTTTCGTCTGGAAGAACGGACGGGGTTTGGCCTTTCGGCAAGTTCCGGTCATACTTGTTCGGTGCTTTGTTTGAAGGGCCTTGCTTTGCCCCCTGGCCTTTCTCCTGGTCAGGATTGCCGGGTGGCAAGGTTTCCGGTGGAGGAAAACGCTCACCCTCTTGCATAGGCATACTGTAGTCAGGTGCTCCAACGCTTGGGAGAGACTCTGCTGGTGGGAACTCCCCTTCAGGCATGCCTCTTTTTTTCTCGTTTTGTTCACGATAGAACCGTTTTAGCGCCGCTTCTTGTTTGGCACTAAAGGAGCCAAAGTCTTCTTCACCACGCTCTCCCAAGTCGCTGTAGCCAGACCTGAAAAGAAACCCTTTGAGCCATTGCGGATCGTTTTCAGAGCCCTGGTTGATGAACTCATTTATTTTTTTATCATCCCAATTTGGGTAATTGTCTCTAATTTTTTCCAGTAAAATGCCGTTGGCAGCCTCTACCATTGAGTTAGCTCCGCCTCCTGCAGCACGGTAACCTTCAACGTCGGCCTGACTGACTCCCTGTTGATCTAAGAGCACGGCAAGGCCAGAACCTATTTCCTGCCTGACCTCAGGCGACCACTCTTCATAGGCTCTTCCACCACGTTTAGTTGGCCGTCGATATACTCTTCTTGCAACAGCATCTCGTTCTTCTTTCATTTTCTTCGGGTCAGCCATTACTTCTTACCTTTCAGTTTTTTCTTGAGTTCATCTGCACGCATTTTCTTTTTAGAATACGATTTGGGTTTCTTGTAGGACATCATTTTTTCTTAGCCGAAGCTTTCTTCTTCTTTTTGGCAGGGGCCTTCTTCTTTTTCAAAGATAGCTTTACTGTGTCGTCCTTCGTTCCAAAGACATTGTCCTCGCCTGCATCGACTTCAGCATTCATAATGCCAACAGATACGTTGATCTTTCCACCGTCGATTTGCTCCTGCAGAGCGTCAATATGGCCGATCAGAAGCTTGACCCCGTGACGGATCTGCTTGCCTCGGCGCATCGCATCAATGATTCCCTTGTCTAATAACTTGGACACACTGCCCTCCTATACATCTGCCTCTTCAGCAGGCTTCTCTTCAGGTTTTACTTCTTCCGGTGGAGCTTGCTCGACAGGCTCGGCAGCCTCTTCAGAAGCGACTTCGTCTGAACCCATGAGTTGACAGGTGCCCAGGGTCGTCGTGACAACGAGCGCACCACCGATCATAGCTACTTTAGGGTTCAGTTTTTTCCAAAATTCTTTTAGCTTTTCCATGATTCATCTCCCGATTCAAGCCATTCTTGAATGCTGTTTGAGTCTATATGTAACCTAACGGCATGTACGGCGAGCTTCCCTTGGATTCGAGACTCCCATGTTTGGTTGGTCTTGTCCATCCAATTGGCTCCAGGGTTGGGAACATCGCGCAGATTTCCGATGCCTGCCCAGCCTGCGCCGTCGATGCCGTAGTAGCTGTTGGATTCAAGGGTAAGTATCTTGTCGCTCTTTTCATCATGCACAAGAACAATGAGGGAGTGGCCGCCGGTAGCCGTGAAGTACTGGATGAGCAACGGGCCTTTGCCAGGGGATGTCGTCGCAACACCCCAGTCTAAAGCAACTCGAGGTCCGTAGTTCGGAACGTCCAGTGTCTTCTTTTGCCTTCCGGTGTTTTGCCAACGAGCCCACTGATCGGAACTCCATTTTGTTTTGAACGCTTGCGACACTAAGAAGGTGGTGAACTGCGTGCAGTTGATGGTCTCATTGCCGACGACACTTGATGATAGTCGAACCCCGTTAGGCTGCACTGGAGTTTGCGCCCCTACTAACTTGTAGGTTTGTTGATCGACCTGAGGAAACAGCGCAACTAAATCCTGCATCTTTATGCTTTGAAGTGCTGTTGCTTGCGCTTCCTGGTCTTCTAAGGCCCCCATGGTTCCAGGGCCGACAATGCCATCAGCAGATAGGCCAGTAGAGGACTGAAAGCGTTTTACGGCATTCTCTGTTCCGCTTCCAAAAAGACCGTCAGCGTCAATAGGACCGAAGCCTTTGTCGTTCAATAAGGTTTGAACGTGTTTGACCCCGTCACCCCTGCTTCCGTATTTGATTAGCATTATTTATTTAGGCTAAAAATGAGGTCACAAACCATGTCTACTGCAAAAGATATGATCTTTTCCTCCTGGCGCTCGTTCAGAAGGGGTAGGTTCACATGCTCGTTTATGAACTTTACGCACCATGCCTTCTTCTTCTTGCCTGACTTGGGCTCTGGAAACAAGTCCTCGGCCATCAGGATTGCTTGATGGAGAATCTTGCCACGGTTTATCTTTCGTTTAGTGCCCATGATCAACCTGTAACAAATCGAATGGGGGTAGACACAGCAGGGCTTGCGGTTCCATCGAACCCGCCGGTTTGATTGGTTGTTGCGTAGTAGCCACCACTCAAGTTGACACCTTCAGAACCAGCCGCAGCCATTATAGTTACTGTGACCTTTTTCCCGGCAGGGGCCTTGATGATGATTTGAGGCTTATTGCTTCCGGGTGAAGCGTCACTGGCGTTGTAAACACGCAAGTAAGAAACTGCGCCGGTATTTCCCGTATTGTCGATTTCCAAAATGCGTAATGGATCTGCACTGGCCGTGCTGTTGTATGGTCCACCTAATTCATTACCTGTTGGAGTTAGATCCTTGCCAAAGGTGTCTCCCCAGGGTGTAGGAAGCGTGGCGATTCGTGCGGTATTAGCCATTGTTATTGCCTTATGTTGCTTTAAGAGTCATTTTTAGGATGTTAGTGCCTGTCGGTGCTGTGCTGCCGCTGCCGCCTGGTCCGTCTGATACACCTACTTCTTTTACGCAGGCAACACTTAGATTGCTAAACGCAACGCCGCCTTGTCCGCCTGCGCCGTCTGTGAATGTATAGATGATAGTGGTGCTGCCGGGTATTGGCAAAGACCAGTCAACGTCGGTTGTTCCAACGACAGGCTCCGTTGCATCATACAAATAAAGGTGAGAGTGATGCGCGTGAGGATTGGTTACCATCACACTAAACAAAACGCCTGAACCACCTAAAATATCCTTTCGAATGTTTTCGTCAATATCACTGTCGTAGACACCAATAGCGCCTATGTCGAATGTTTTTCCAGTAGATTGTATTGCCATTGTTTAGACCTTTTTCACGGGAGGATTTGCAGGAGGAGTCACAGGCTGGGCTGGTTTTTCAGCAATTGCTTGTTGGACAATGTCCAAGCATCGGCGGAGCCCTTCAGGCATACCGTCGTCACGAGCAAGAACTTTTACATTGTACTTGGCGGAGTTGTCAGAAGAGCGGGTGTTCTCGCTCTTAGAAGAGACTGAGCCGTGGATCTTCACATCAACACTAACTGGCCCCCACCCTGCCTTGACCTCGGTATCGAGAGTAGCTTCGTAGTCTCTGCTTGACTTCTCAGAGGTGCTTGACTTGACTTCCATTGTAAACTCGACTTCCACCTCTTTCACCGCCAGCGAAGGAGTGTTGAGAATAGCAAGAAGAGGAACGTCCAGTTTGTTTTCTACTTCAGTGAAACCACCGTTGCCGTCATTGACAGGCTTGGTGTAAATAAAATCCACGGTGCGAGTACGCATCACACCGTCTTTGTCTGCCTGGAGACCCACGTTTTGAATGAAGTCTGCAGTGGCCTTTGCCAACTGGATTTGGGAGTTGCAAGCAGCAGCCAAAGGGCCACCAATAAGTTGATCCATTGGCAGGCCGCCAAATTGGTCAGACATTTTTACTAGGCCATCGGCCATGGGGTTCTCCTAAGGTAGAAGTTTAATAAGTTGATTGTCTATTCTTGCATAACCCTCGGGAGGCTCTTGCCCCTTGAAGGTTATTGAAATCTTAGCAGTATTTCTCTTTTTTGCGAACCAACCATTTCCACCAATAGCTGGATTTATCTTTAATTTACGATGCGTCGTCCCTACATTTGCTTCGTCGTCCATGCCCTGGAGTTCAACATCCATCTCTACAGTCAGGGCTTCGACGGCTAATGATTGCCCCGTAACCAAAGTTTGCATAGGAACTTGAACATCTCGCTGGTGCTGTTTTCCATCAACCCAAATCGGCAGACGAACAGTAACCATGCGAGGCTTGTAGATGGGGCCTCCATCCGAGTCTTTCTCGCCTGTGTCAATCCAATACTCTTCTTGTTGGATATGCTGCAGTTCATGTGTTTCAGCAATATCGGTAGACTTTAGTACCGCCTCCTGAATTGCACTGACGAACTCATCTAAAGAAAAATGTGCCACCTATTTACCACTTTGCTTTGTCTGCCCAATACGCTGCAGACATTTTACCTTTAGCAATGTTCTTACCATGACGCGACTTGAAGCTCTTACGCTTTGCTTTCATCCGATCAGACTCCCCGGCTTTAGGCTTTCCGGCAGTCTTAGCTCCCTGCTCTCCAAATCGAATGAGCTTAGTCTTGCTTCCCTCTTTCGCCATAACTACATGGCTCTTCTTCGAGTGATCGGGAGTCCTCTTGGGCTTGTTGAATCCGCTTATTCCGTGCTTCTTCATTGCGTTACGCGCTGCTTTCAAACGAGATTTTTCTATTGACATAATTTATTCTTCCTGTCTGCATTGACTTAGTTCGCTTAGAAGCAAACCGTAACTGTTTAGAAGACCCTCCCAGGCCGTTAGGGCTTCTCGAGCGCGTTCTTCCGCATCATTACAGGTATCGTTTTCAACCACAGCGTTAGGCGCAACAGACGGCGCATTTCCAAATTGAAGGCCACCTAACGTACCTCCACCGCCCAAAACAATTGCTACCCAAACCCACGGGGGCATAGAGGCTAGGGGATTGGCGGAACCCTCACTCATCCCATAAAATGCAGGATGACTGGAACAAGCACAACCAATGAGCCAATGATGGCT
>TARA_R110002020_G_scaffold184769_5_pt1 | contig 13490 bp, 9 predicted proteins | sample TARA_R110002020 | Tara Oceans TARA_R110002020 (sample SAMEA4396489) | marine metagenome | biome: Westerlies Biome; feature: [MES] marine water layer (ENVO:01000295) within the mesopelagic zone...; material: water (ENVO:00002006), including particulate matter (ENVO:01000060) such... | reverse complement strand
CCAAACGGATATGCCGGAAAACACCAAGTAAAGAGCGTAACGCAGATATTCAACTACTACACTAACGTATCAGGCTTGTATATTTGGGTAGTAGATACATACACACCATGTAACGCCACCGAAACAACTGGGGTATATACAAGTAAGACGGGAATGTTGACTGGTAATGACAGGGGTATGATATGCAAAGACTTTGGTATCATCAATCAAATACCGACATCACTAGATAAGGACATAACTAACAGAGCCGTACATGCTAGGTGGATGCGAGACTTACCGCTTTCGCTTTGGTTCCAGTATCACTACGGGATTATCGGTACTGCGGCAGATGATTACATAAACAATTCGCTTTGTGGTGCTGTGAGTGTTGGTGATACAGAAGTACAGGTTGCCGACGGCTCAAACCCAATAACTACTGCCGTCTGGAATGCTCTGCCATCTTCCGGTGTAGCAGAGATAATAGATAGGGGTAGGCTAGGGCAACCTGCTGATAAGTTAATCTACCGGGGTAAATATGTAAGTGGGGACAACCGATATCTGATAGGTTGTCAGTACATTAGTAGTGACCACGCTAAAACATACACAATTAATAGTGTGGTAATTGATACTAAAGTAATAGTACCAAAAATAAGTAATGACTACAAGCATCTGTATGTTCTGTGGGCAGACATGAGAAACAATGGTTTAGCCGACGCAGACGGTTTAGGCAGAAAGGTAGATTTCGGGTTGATGTTCCCGGTAGCTGATAACTATGAAGTATCCTTATACTATGCTGACCAAGATACAGATTACGATGGGCAGTTAGATAAATTCGCTGAATTGAAAATAGGTGACGACGTAGATGTATGGAGTCTCGACGCTACTAAAGACCCGGCATCCAACATACCGTGGTCAAAGCCGGGGGATTTTGAAAACCCCGTAGCGGTTACATCGCTAGCCGACTCTAGTGGGAAACTACGGATAAACACCGGCACAACCACCAATGTTGTAGCAGGTGATTACATACATCTATTCGGTACAGTCAGCCACAATGGAGGTCACATAGTAGATTCGGTTAGTGCCGGGTCTTTCATCAAGACTACCACTACCTACGTTGCCTCTACTGTATCTACCGGTGGCGCACATTATTGTAGGACTGCGGGCACAGACCAAGACCTGTCACAATATCAAGATTGGGAGAACAAGGGCGGAGCGTTTGTCATCGTAGATTCTAGTAAATTTTTCAATCTTAATACCCTAGCCAACGGAGGAAAGACAGGATTATTTTCGGGTACTAGGACCGACCTATCCGATTACGTAGCTACCATCACTGGGTACCCAGTCCTTTTGGATAACTACTATGCAGAAGCGATGTCTTCCTACAAAACTACCGCTCCCCCCTACGAACAACACCCTAATCAAAGATGGGTATTGAATGATATTGTCGTTACCAATGAGGACATAAAGAGAGGACAGTTTTATCTTGAGCCCGAATCTACTACTGATTTTGCCAATAGTGGAGAGGGTAGGGTTATTGGAGTTAATGGAGACGGCGACAGAGCCCAAGTATCCCTTGAGAATTTCTACACGTATCAAGGCAAACTAGATACTGCGGTAACTGGTACTTTGAGTGGTATGACTTTGAACGCTAGTGATGAGGATTGGACGTTGACAGATACAGGACAAACATTTGTAACCAAGAATGTGAAAGCGGGTATGGTTATCAAAAACACAAGTACGCCTGCGGCCACCGCTATGAGAGGACAAATCAATAACTTCTACAGGATAAAGCAAGTAGTTTCAGAAGAAGTCCTAAAGGTAGAGCAAGTGTATTTCAAACAATACAATAGTCTTGAAGAAGAAGATACCGGCACCGGAAATCCTCTCTACTTCGACCAAGAATCAGTAGACTACAACCAAGAAGGATTAAATGTGAAATCTTTAGATTCGGGTGTTGCGGAAGATGTCGCAAGATGGACTAACGGAGAAACATACAGTATTCCCGTACAGCTATATGGAGTCTATTGCACGAGTGCCGCAAACGCAGGTATAGAGAAAAACTCAAACCCAAAGGAGATAAGGGACGCTATGTTAGATACTTATAGTAGGATTGGGGAGAAAGACAGGGTAGTGCAGGGTATCTTTCTACAAAGCGCCTACAACAATGTTGGTATAACCACCACGATAGCGCCACCCTACATGTTACGTCTGATGATGAAGATAGGTGGCTACGCTAAGAGCGTAAATAGCGGAACGTACTATGACAGCGATAAACTAAGAAGTCTGTGGTCGGCCTCTCTATTGGATAATTGGATGCCGCCAACTAGAGTAAGCACTATTTTCGACATAAACAATGTACCTTACACGGGACTAATGACTACTTACAATAGTACCTCTAATAATGATAGCTATGGGTCTATGCTAGATAGCAGAGGGAAGACTATATGGAAGACCATAAAGGACACACAGAAAAAATCCGGAATAGGCGACACAAGCGGGCTAGCCACTACCTTCTCATATTTGGTTGGTAGGGACGGTAGGATAGAATACAGACCAAAATACAATTCGGGTCATTCTATGGATAGGTCTAATATTATGATAAGCGATTTAAGCACTGACGTATCCGGCAGGGTTTCTCATGTAAGAGTCTATTACAGAAACGGACAGGCATTTGTTGATTTCCCATCTGCCTCTATAGCAGATACTACTAGGTGGAAGGTAATAGAAAATCCCGAAGTTACTAACGATATGGAAGCTTTGGCTATAGCGAAACAAACATACAATACGATTAAGAACGCAAGATTGAGTATCAAGGCGGAGCCCATAAGAGCAAACGATTCAGTAGATAAAATGTTAACACATGGAAGATACGGCTACATATCAGACCCTCAGAGAGCTATACAAGGAAGGGATGATTACACCGCTGGTGCCGCATTTGGTAGGGCTTGGACTAGGTTAGGTACTGGTGGCGTTCCTTTCCCCGGCATGATTAACGCCATAAACGGAAACATGGATTCACAGAACAGTATCTATGACAGATTTGGTATATCAAAAATACCTGTGACAACCAGTACGGCTACTTGGAACAACTTTTACTATTGGTATGGTTCTAACAGTGTTTCTCATGCGGTGCAGATGGTACACATACCAAAGAAGTGCCCACTAGATAGCGACACCTCCTCTGAGGACTTGAGGGTTGCGGTTTGGTTAAAGACAGGGCAGACCGGTACTGACATAGACAACGCAGAATTCACTATAGGGCTCCTAGATTACTCCTTTTCTACCTCCTCTACGGCTAAAGGTGGGGCGGCCCCGTCGCTAGTAGCTACACTATCAGGGTCGGCTACTGTAGACGTGAAGAACAGTGGCTATTACGAGATATTAGTTCCCTCGTCTTATTCATCCACCCTAAACTCAGCAGGCGCAAAATTTGTAGTGTCCTTCAACGCAGAATACTGTAGGGCTCTACTACGTAGAAGGTGCGGTGCTAAAGATTCAGCAGACCTTCTCAAGAACGCTCACGATGTCACAGGGATAACTACATTCCCATCTTACAACACCAACAGTATTTTCCCATTAGGTGTTAGGAAATATGCTGAGATGTCGTCGTTCGGAGATGACAGGTCAGAGTGGTATGCTCCACGAATACACGTTGTCTATGATTTGAATTACATTCCGGCGACATATGTTTCATACACTGATGCTGGATTAAACCTAAGCTCGGAAAGTATGGTCATACAAGATGTCAGATGGGGTGTTTCTGAAAATGTAGAAGACGTGAGATTGACATTAGAGAGAGATATGTCGTTGTCAGCAGGAGGAGTTATACCGTACCTATTCGGAAACACTGGTGTATTACAGGATTCCTCCACTGATAATGGCGGAGATTCTGGTAAAGGTACTAATCCGGTAGGCGGAAACCAAGATGGCGCTAACCCTATCTCTGAATATGTACCGGAACCGGTAGCTATAGGCTCATTACCAGAAAACAATAAAGACATTCCTACGGGCGGTGGTAATCCGTTTGAGTCTTCTGCGATTTCAGGCAGGGAGGGTGGCTCAGGTGCCGCATTCTCTCCCGGCTACTCATCTAACCAGCTATCAAAGGCTCTTTGGTCCTCAGTCAAGGGCAGAATGTCTTTGGATGCAGACCAATACAGTAACCAAGGTGAGTTTTCTATATTGGGACAAAAGAAACCGGGTCAAACACCCTCGTCAATAAAGCCCATAGAGGGCCTCGATGTGTCCTTGTACCCCTCAAGTGGTGCGGCATCAATTACTGCCGACGGTTTCGCTCTATCTGCATCTACAGGAACAACAGAAGAATCATCCGATAACATATCTGAGCTGATGTGCGACTTGACCGTTCCTGTGGACGTAATCAATGATGAATTTAACATACATTCTACCATATCTTTAGCTCCAAAGGCAAAGCACAGTAAGACTGCGGTGTTGTATGTCACGGCTAAATGCCTAGAGACTGGGAAGAACGTGTCTAACACCGTACAGGTTCCAACAAACACCTCTCGCTCTGACATAGAGATATTACCTACTACTATATTGAGTGGGGTTGGTACCCCCGGCAATCACATACGAGTAAAGATAAGTAGGAACCCCTCTAAGGGTAACGATGATGCTATCAATTACAGTCTCGTTCTTCATGACTTGAAGGTTGGTATGAAAAGAAGTGCCTTTGTTTCACCGGCAGTAGGTAACCAATTCAAGATTCAAACGTAGTCGTCCCTTAGAGCTAGCACAGCCTTAGCCTTGTCTCTAGTCATGCCTGAAATCTCCATCAATTGTTTCTGCGTCGTCTTCTTTTTCAAGAGATTAGGGATACTACCAAACTCCTTTAGTATTCCCTCTGCTATATCTGCAGTTATTCCTCTGACGGTAGAGAGAATAGCTACCCTATTGTCTACCTTCTTTATTCTTCTAAATTTGTGTTGCTTGTAGGCGGAGGAATTGATTTCCTTCTGCGTGTGAGAATTGACTAGGAAATCTACAAACTCCTCCTTTGTTGCGAATTCCATATATCTTATTTCTGGAAACCTGTTGTAGAAAGTACATTTGAAATGCTTTATCGTATTCTTCATTCTAGCTATCTCTTTAGCCATAGCCCTCTTATCCAACCTTCTACCATGGACGTATGGTTTTAGTTGTGTTCCATATACTACTAGCATAGGGCAATCGAAGTTATCGTGCAAGTCATTGAGCTGGTCTATTATTGTCCTCGTCCTTCCGATACCCAAGATGCTTCTGTAGAGGTCGTTTATTTCCTTGGCCTCTATACCCCAATCACCTATCACATAGTCGGCAGATTTCAGTCGCCTTACCTGCGCTCTACCATTCACTCTATCTTGGTCGTAATCCCCTAAACGCATTAGTAGGCGGTTGACTACTTTCTCATTCTCTCTATCATCAATAAGAAGCATACCGCTCGCTTGTGTAAATTATTAATAAAGGGTTTGTCAAGTAAGGGTTCCGTCATTTCTCCAACACGGACCCGTACACATATTTCTTTCTTGGAACCAGCTACAAGAGGGCGAGTTTTCATGAGAAAGGATAGTCTTAAGGTGCTTTCTGGTGACATGCTCGTTGAAGTCTCTCCACTTCAATTGCTTTATGAATTGGACTACGCCCTCCTCTACCTCAGATTGTTGAGTATTAGTTAGGGTACTAGGGCTAGCAAACCACCTAATATTTTCTGCTAGATGCTGTGCTAACGCAACCCTAACATGATGCTTGGGATTATCACTGTATATGTGAGTTTCAAGGCAGGGAGGTATTGGTATATTGGTAGAGTTAGTGCCTATATTACCAGTGAATGCTACTATGTTTTTCTTGGGTGCAGGGTTATCAGAAATCCACTTTGGTATATTCAATGTACCACAGGGTTTCCTACCGACAAAGGGGTCGTGTGCTTTCAAGGTTGGGTCAGGTCTGTCGGGTATTGTGTAATTTAGTGGGTCAAACATAAAACCCTCCTTACATATGTTGACAGCCCATCTACCCCTCTTAGGATTGTACGTGTCCGGTATGCGTGTTAGCTTCTGAGGATTACCCACGCCATCTAAAGTCTTCAATCCCTTAGCCATGGTGCGTTGATATCTATCTATGTGTTTGGCTATTGCCGTTCCTCTCATCGGACTCTTGAAGAATTGGTGTATATGGAAACCACGCCCTGTAGCCACTAATCTTACGTCTCCCTCTAATTTACTAAGAAGCGTAGCGACATCTTTCTTTACCTGCACGATATCATAATCTTCTGTTAAGTCGAAATCCCACCAAGCACGGTCCATAACTACAGACTCTACATCTGTCTTCCAAGGGCGCTTAGTATCTCTCCTTTCAAAATGATATAGAGATGTATAGCAAGAAGTCCTACCATTCATCTTATTGATGTAAGAATCATAAGACTGCCTAGTATCACAAAGGCTTCGCCTAAGTCCTATTTCTCGTGGGAACGAAAGCATAGTACCACCTAGACTTGTTGACTGTGACCACAGTGGCAATTAGCTACTGTAATCTGTTGCATGATACCGTTTTCCTGCCCCGTAACTTTAACCATAACTTCTTCCCATTCCCAATCGTCATCCAAACCGCAAGCGGCACACATCAATAATTCTTCTCCTGCACTAATCTTCATATTACTCACCTAAAATTGATTCCTCAAGTCCCGACAATTCCCCCTCACAAGACAAGTGATAATTACACCACTGAGGGCAGAAATAATCACTCCACTTCATAGGGTACTGTTGGGATTTAAGGGAGTCTATTGCGATTGATAATGATTTCGTGAAAGCATTAAGTGAGCGACTAGAAACAGGCTCCATAATAGCAATACCATATTCCTCTCCTACCCATAGGGTTTTACCTCTCTTGTTAGCCTCTGCCAAAAGCTTGTCGTTTGAATATATGTCAGGTACTTCGTAATCAGGAGCTATGTATAGGAAATGAGTTACCTCGTCGTAATCTAACTTACTCAACAGATTAGTGTAGTACACCAATTCCTTTCTAGTCCTACCTAACTTACCTACATTCATATTACCAGTCTTCAATTCAGCTATAATCAAACCACCGTCGGGGTGCCTAAGCACGGCGTCTATTATCCCTACCCAAACTATCTTATGACCCTCATATTCCTCGTACACTAGATGCTTAACCTCGACCTCCTCTATAGTCAAACCACCGAAATCCTTAGCTATCATATTAATCAAATCTGACATAGCTAATACACCGTAGTCATTCTCAAGACCTGCTTGTTCGGCCGCAACAAACATGGCGTCGGGCCCCTGTAGAAGACCTATCTCCATTATCTCGTGAACATCAGTACCCCTAAGCATCTCCTCAGTCGGCGGTGTTCTAGGTACTCCCGATATCTTATCCCAGTAATAACGCCTAGGGCATTTCATGTAAGTCATTAAGCTAGACTTGCTAACCCTGAGTATATCAGATTCGGGGTTGTACGACGATGCTTCGTCTTGAGCATTATTCGCTTTCATCAGCACCACCCTCTTTAGAGGGTGTGAATGAACGTGGCATAGCCTTCATTACCTTGTCGAAGCCCTTTACTATGGCTTCCTTGGAAGTGACGTGACTGGCTATGAGATTACCTCTCACAAGTCCGTGTGCCATTCCTTCCGAGGCCCTGCTGAAATTAGCATACCACCAAACATTCTCAGGTCCATGCTGGCCTATGGCAGCAGCTAGGACTCCTATGTCTTCGGTTAACACTAATACACGCATGTTCATTCATTCTCCCCCTGTCTTATCAATATATTCATCGGGTTATAACCATAACGTCGTACTTAACCCATTCATAGCATTGAATATTGGTTGCATGTTCCACCTAGCCAATACATAATATGGCTCTAATTTCTTCACTATGAATCTATTTACTAATATTGAATACCCTATTTCGTCTATGCCTTCTATCTCACATGGCTCATCGAAAGCTATGTACTTACCCTTCTTGTTGATTGATACTTTGAAGAATGAACCTTTACGATATCCTTTACCTAGGAATTCGTTAGCCCAAGCGGCTCCGGCACTTGGTCCGGAGAGCTGTTTGTAATCACCTAGGTCTTTCTTCAGTTCACCCTTCATACACAAATCCTCTATGGGTATGTTCTTAACCATGACATCGTGTATGAGCAACCTTACGCTTTCAGTTACATCATCCTCTTGAAGACCACCAAGCATACCGTTTATCACGTCACTCATTACGGTCTTCATTACCTTGGGCATTCGTGATTGCTTCATCTCTATGCCCTTGTAGTATGGTTTAGGTTCGTGCGTCTTACCATCGGTCCATTTGACAAGACCGGCGTATCTATTCTTAGCTAGGATTATCATACGAGAACACCACTTCTCAAACTCTACTTCTATAGGTGCCATTTCGGCGTTGATAGAGGCCGTCTTTTCTGTTCCGTACTGTGGGGTAGGGATGATGCAAAACACGCTGTCTGTGTGGCCGTAAATGACCTTCATTCCCCTTTTCTCTGCCTGTTCCTTTAGGGTGGTTAGAGTAGCTCTACTTGTATAGGTTATAGCGGAGGCGACTTCGGGATGATAAAGTCCATATTTAGCGTCACCGGCTACACCATACATCGAAGCCACTAGAGATTTACATGCGAATTGCATGGTGTCCCACTTGTCGTGATTCTCTGGTTCTGATTTCATTAGTGATTTGTAATGATTGCGTAGTTTAGTCATGTAATCCATTTGCCTGACTAGAAGCCCCGTGTTTCCGGTAGAGAATTTAGTACCGTTACCACAGTCAACGCCATTGTCATCCAGTGTGTCCCAAGAGATATTACTCTTTTTGGCATTACTATGATACATAGCCTTCACATCCAATATACCAACATTGTCGTATATCCCCGGCACAGGCTCCATAACCTCTGCACCTGAGTAGCTAACCTTGTCAAACTGTGGCCTAGTCGGTATCCTCTTATCAAATTCGGAATCTCTCAGGGCCAAAACTGTAAAGGTCTTAGTGACAAACGGTGTCGAGCGAATATCGCATTGAACCAAGTGTTGTACCGAGGTGTAATAGTTAATAGCGTTTATCTTACTATCCAACATGGGGAGCAGTCTAACGTCTTGTCTACAATAGTGTATGTAAGTAGCTATGTCACTATGGTATGTGTCGTGCCCGTCGGGCAATTCAATTTTGTCCTTATTCAATACTTCTAACGCAACGTCACTGAGCCCATATGCAGGAAGCTTACCGTTCTTGATTTGCCATAGCTTAGAGAATGCTAACATCAAATCTATACAATTCCTACCGACTATCGGTTGGTCCCAATCCCCGTAATTGTAATTGACCCTAGCTAAAGGAGATAAATCGTAGGGGTTGAGGTGGTTCTTTCTCATACGTTCCATTATGGTCTTGATATCTGCGCCAGTGACGAACCAACCGGTGATTATATCAGGGTCTTGTCGTCTCATGTGATTAGTAAAATGTTGTAGCATATCTCTTTCGTTGTTAAATGCTAGTGCGGGAGTTTCAGAGTAGTCGTATTCGCCTACGGTATCGTAACTACCGGCTTCGTACTCCGGATGCACAAACCAAACATACTCTCTGTCTGTGAAGTTATCATAAACAACCATCACCCTAAGCTGTTTAGTGGTTGGTGACCACTCACAGTCTAAGTACCATATCCTATGTTCGTAGTTAGGTATTGGTTCGTGGCCGTCGTTGCATCTATCAGCAAGGACTCGGTTCACGTAAGGTATGTTGCCCTCCCATGTCTCCATCCTCTTATTGAGGTAGGAAACATCTTCGGGGGAAGACACTATAACCTTACTCAATGGCTCTCCGTATATCCCCTCGTACCCATGCTCAACCTTTACTGCCTCTGCTAGACTTTCACTTTCGTCACTATGGACGAAGCAGTAGGGCCAGTAGCCATTTATGGTCTTAGTCTGACGCTTACGCTCATCATCTCGGAAACGGACAATAACGTCTCGTCCCCGCCCCCTAGTTACAATCAACCTATCGCCTTCCACGAGGTCGTGGTGGTATGTCGTGCTTCTTAAGCCACTTGTAGACCGCCATAGGGGATATGTCAAACTGGTCGGCTATCTCCTGTAAGGTTCTACACTGTACTATGTACTCGTGATGTAGCCAATCCTTGTCTCTGTACAGGGGGTCTTCCTCTCTCTTGTTGATAGATATCTTCATGTGGTACTCGTACCCAGTTTCTTCTTCTACCCAAGCTCTTTCTGTCTTACCTATTTCCGGTAACAGTAACTCCATTACCCATAGATTCAACCCCTCTGCCGTCGCTTTCCCTATTTTCTCTCCTTGCCATTCTCCGTAATTATATTCTGTCATTTTTCTTCCTCCCCCAAAATTGATGCTTGGAATATGAAATCCCCATCGTGTAGTAATAACACGAGAGGCGTACCCTGCCCTTCTTCAACGAAGTCTAAGAATGCTACCGTTATCTTGCCGTTGACGGACTTAAGGACGTAATCTAGGCCCCCACCATATGTGGATAATATAGTCCTACTATCCTTTAGGTCATCCTTCACTATCTCGGTAGTGGTCTTGCCCTTGGTATAGTTTCCAACAGTAGCGTATAGAGTCCTAGTCTGACTGTTCCACACAAGAACATATTTATTCATCTTTTGATTGTTGATACTATCGCACCTGAGAGCTTCATACAAATCATTAGCATCTACCTCCAAACTCAGTATGGGTTGTCTACGAGTCCCATCCTTCAATTCATAGGAGCCGTCTAATCCAAACTTAGTAATCCTAATCATAGATTGCTTAGTCCAATCCGCTAATAGGGTTGGGGTGTGTAAGAACGCTCTACAGTTTTCGTTACTCGTTATTGTAGTCTGCTTCTTACCTGACTTTACTTTGAGCTTCCCGGCTACCTTATCATAGGTTAAGGTAACGATGTTCCCGTGTTGCTTAAGGATGCCTAACAAATCTCCTATGTTACTCACAGGGAACGAGCCACCTATACCGTTACAGGGAGCAGAGAAAACGGATAGAGAGGTAACGCCGTCCTTAACTAAGGAGCAAGTAGTAGCTCTAGCGCCGTCGGCGGTTATTATGCAAGCCGTAACTTGGTCTTGCATAGACCCGGCTACTACCTGCTTACGTTGAGTCCTCTGTAATAGGGTAACCAAGCTACTACAATCAATTTTCATTGTTGACAACAGACTCGTCACCCCACTTCAAGAAGGGAAGACCAGCCCACTTTACATTACCATCCTTCACGCTGAGTATAGTATGTGTAGTCCCTAGATGCTCCATGTTCTTACCCTTCATTTCCTCGATGGAAGCTTTGATTACCCATTCGTTGTCTGATAGATTCTTATCTACCTTGACTCCGGCGGCTCTGTCTCCCTTCTTCGTGTACCTAGTTAGGAAAAGCTGTTGAGAGAAGTATCTCATAGTACCCTTGTCCCATTCCGGCCTCTCGCCAACGGTCATCAATACCTTCTTTCCTGTACCGTCGTCAGCAAACTGCTTTTCTTCCTTTAGGTGGAAGGTGTAGAACACACGCTCCACGGGAAGTCCGTGTACCCTACTCATGGTGTCACGGTAAATCTTGTTTCGTACTCTCCACTCTGCTTGGTTGAATTTCTCTCCGTCCTCTACATTCACAGGGTTCTTTGAGCGTGTCATCAACCAATGTGTCATAGCGTGTTCGCACCACTTGAGATAGGATGACATACCATCCATGATGATTGCTCCGTACTCGTCAGGCTTCTCAGCTATTTCTTGAGCAAGAATATTGATGTACCAATTGACCTTATCAATCAAAGCGACGTAATTCACTGTGTTGTCGTCGTGGAAGATACTGTCGTCTGTCTCATCGTGGAGAGGTATAACGACTATGTTTGGGTTGTCTCCGTAGATATGCTCTACTGTTGCTTGTGCGCTATTGTCTACATCGAAGATTACAGTCTTCTTGTTTGGGTCGCACATCGAAAGAGCAGTACCAGTCTTGGCCGTGTTCTCCCTTCCCACTAGGGACATTCTAACTGGCACTGACTGTGCCCTTACTGTTAGAAATCTATTCCTATAGTAATCTTCATTATAGGTAATACCTGCAACGGAGGCCGGGGGAGCGGTGGTGGCCGGGGCAACATTACCCCAGCTCACGCATCCCACCCCGCTTCATTATCCATGGGCATACCGCCAACGGATTCCACTTGGTCATAAGCATACCAACCGTTGACAGAGAGCCTCATATCGCCCTCGTTACCTCTCCATGTCTGACCAAGGAGCATAACCTTTGTACCGACTGCAAAGTCTACTAGGTTCTCTTGAGAAGCAGGGACATATACGTCCACGGTATCAGCCATGGAAGTCATATCTAGGTCGGCACAAATCAGTACGCAACCACCCTTGTCTCTTGGGTCTATGTGTATTACTTCCGTAGGTACTACTAGCATCCTGTCATACCAACCGGCTTGCTCACGGTACTTGTTGTAATATTCTTCTAACTGGCCTAGTGAATCTAGGGTGTCCTCCGGTAAGTACGAAGGCATCAGTGCTTGGGGTGGCTCTGAGAATAGAGAGGACTTGCTCTCATCTGCTACAAACTCAGTCACTCCATCCTTGACGTAGGCACTGTCTCCGTTCCTAGCCGGACGTAGGGAAACCCTACCGGGTAGGAAGGTAGGGAATTGGATATCCGCTCCCTTTCCGTTGCCGCTAACTCTGATAGGCTTCCAGTCTCCGCCGTCTCCCTCTTGTCGGCCAAAGAAAAGACATACTCTCTCCTTCTCGTCCTGTGGTCTAGCTCTACCAAACTTGAAGTTAGCATCCCCACTAGGGAATGTTGGGTTGTTCTTGTCCCACACCACGTAGAAGTGTGTGTTAGCGTCTAATGCCATAGTGTGCTTTGGCAGACTGTCTACATCAGATGAGCTACCAAAGTCGTCCCTAGCGGAACGTGTGTAGGTACCATCGTGGTTGTTCTCAAAGATGACTACCGCGCCTTGCTCTACTAGAGCATTCCTCATACCATCGTCAGCGCCCATCAATTGGTTCTTCATCTTGTTGTAGAGAATCTTACCCCACTCCTTCGGGCGTGGTACGCTTACGAACATACCCTCAAACCATACTGCTCCACTTCTTCTCATACTTGCCTGTTCGTTGTTTATCTGTCTAGCGGCTACACGCATGGAAAGAATGTCTATGTCCTCGTCGGACTTGCCTGCGTTTCTCCACGCAGCTCCTTGGTCCTCACGGACCGAGAGTGACTTTACCTTAAGTCTCTCTACATCTATTCCAATACTACTAGCCATGTTATTCAATATCTGCTCATTCATGCTTTACCTCTCCGGTTGTTTCCCCCTATCTTCACGGGGTTATAAGTATCACGGTCTACACACAATCTTACAAAATTATGTGCGACTATTTCCTCATGTACCCCCGTTATCAAGTCCCGCTCGCTGGTTATCGAGGCGTTCACGACTCTCATCTTTGAGTCGGGACTTGCGCTACTACTGATAGCATAGGTGAATATTTT
>TARA_R110002020_G_scaffold233_2_pt1 | contig 13493 bp, 30 predicted proteins | sample TARA_R110002020 | Tara Oceans TARA_R110002020 (sample SAMEA4396489) | marine metagenome | biome: Westerlies Biome; feature: [MES] marine water layer (ENVO:01000295) within the mesopelagic zone...; material: water (ENVO:00002006), including particulate matter (ENVO:01000060) such... | reverse complement strand
AAGAGAATCTTTTAACATATCTCTCTCGGTATCATTAAAGTATGAACTCCACCTACGATTGGTATTATGAAATACTTCTCCAATTTGTGCTGCTTTTTCATAAACAGTCTTAAGTTTAATAGAGAAATCTTCATCATAGTAATCATACTGATTTCCAAATATTTCCTCCAATAAAGCCATGATATTTGGGGTGTGACTTGAAAGAAGATTCAGGTGTTTTTCAACTTGCGTATTCCTAGTATTAGTTTCTATATCCATTAAGAGGTTATGACTTAATTCATCTGCCATCGAAGTGACTACGCTATGATACTCTCTAAAAAATGCGTTTCTCATTTCACTTTGAGTCTCACTAGAAACTCTGCCATTATCATATCCCATTTGTTCTGCTAGCCTTACCACTCTATTGTGTATAGATTCTTTTCTATTTTGTTCATCAGGATCATTGATAATATTAATGAACTCTCTACCATATAGAAATTGCATTTCTATTTCCACAATCTGTCCTTGTTTCCATGCATCGTGGTTCAATCTAAATCATCCCTCAAGTCGTAAGGAGAAGTAGTTAGTTCCACACGTTCATAGTTATTGTCGAAGAATTCTTTTGCATACTCTTCCAACCAAGAAGAATAGAATCTCTCAATAATGTTTTTCCAGAAGAATAGTTTAATACCAAACAATCCTTCAAATTTGTCTTTATTCATCTTCATCATCATCACTTAATTGCTTCCTTTTACAGGGAATCCATAATAATTTACTCATCTTCTTCATACTCTCTCTGCTCTTCACGATATTTCCAATCTGTCCATGTTTTTGCTGTTCCATCCATTATTCTATTACCAATGATATCTAATCCATAACCTTTTTCTATCATTTCATAGATGAATTGAGCATATTCTGTTTGAAAACCAGATGTTCTTAAACAATCTTTTACACCTATTCTGCCTAAGTTAGACAATCCTAAATGTGGATCATGTGTTGCTGCAAAAGCTGACACATATCCCATTTCTTCTGATAGAGCTAGATATGGACAACCACAAGACCAGATTTTTGCTTCTGCTCTCTCCAATGTTGAACATAATTCTCTTTCGTTCAATCTAATGAATCCCCCAGCAGTGTATCTAGTGAGAACTTTTTATCCTTACCCTCTCTTGGTATTTTATCACTTAGATGGTATGTATTTATATCATATGTTCCATCGGCTTCTATGCCATATTCATTTACATATCTATCTGCTATGATATCAGCATCGTTCAACATACTATTCAATCTTTTCAAATGACCAGCTAGTTTTTTGAAATCTAATAGAACACCATCATGAAAGTGATGATATTCTCCACCAAAATACATCCATAATGCATTTGATATGTGATTTATAGGTGGCATATTTGTACGCACACTATATACCTCATTTGGATAAATTGTAAGAACTTGAAAGTCCAAACCTGCATTTCTGCATAACGAGTACATACTCCATTTTGGCATTTCTTGATTTTCTACATTCCATTTTGTTATGAAACCTGTTTCTAAACCAAATGCTGTATATGGTTCTGCACTTATTGATATTTTCTCAAACATCTCTATGAGTTCTTTTGGATATGGTTTTATTTTGAAATTCCAATTTTTTTGAACACCTTCTGGGTTTCTTTTATGTGAATAATCTGTTTTGTATGTTTCTGGTGGTTGTACCATTTCATCAACACGTCTATTCACTAAATTTACACCTCTACTGAGTAATTTTTGTTTTAATCTTCTACTAGTCATCATAAATATCTCCTAAAAATTCCTCATCGAAGTCATGCCATTGTCCTTTTGAATCAAAACAACCTGTACCAACATCTGAGGATAGGGTTTTACCTGATAACTCAGCGAGGTGGTCAGCATATGTATATGTATCATCTTCAACTGTGTCTCTAAAGATACTCTCATAGTCTTCTCTGTCCCCTTGGAATACCAGAGCTGTTTCTTCTCCCTCTTTGACGCTCCCATTCTCTCTTGAGTTGCTTTCTTTGTCGTTTCGATAAGTTCTGCCCTTTAAAGGTAGGACATTTTCCCGAAAATCCTGTTCATCCTCCTTTCCAAGAAACATAGTTATATTTGGACTACTATCCTTTTTGGATTTACCAGCATTTAAACCCCAACCTAGATTTCCACGTGAGTGTTTCCAATTTAGATTTGAACAGTCAACTTTCTCTTCTGTTGACCAACCTTTACCAAATCTTTTAATTCCTTGTGGTGTCATGACAGATACTTTCTCATCTATCAATGATAGATAGTTTGTACCTAAATGTCTACACAACCATGCCATTATTCTACTATCTGAGAATCCACCTTCTGGTAATCGTGTCTCTTTATTATTCAATAGAACTTTCATTGCTACTGAATTCCAATCTGACCAAATACCATTATGGAATAACACACCATTCATATCTGAACCTGATGCATCTAAATCTTCTCCACTTTCAGCTGATAGAGCAAATGGATGGCATAATTCATTATTAACACCACCATGAGTTGCAATTCTAAAGTGAACTATAATTGGTAGTTGTATATTCTCTCTCTCAATACTTTCCATAATAAATTGAGCTGTGACGTGCATACCTTTTTCCCATCTTACAGTTCCTTTTGATTTGTCAATCCATGCAAATCCACCACCGTCTTTATTCATTGCTTCGGCTGAATCCAACATCTCCTTCTTAGGATAGTCGTCTTCAAACATCATTATTACACACATATCTTAAATCTCCTTGTCCCTCATTCTTATTCCAAGCTTTACCTTATCATCTCTTGAATGTAAATCAACCTTTTTTATTCTGCCGTTTATATCTCTAAGAGCTTCTGTGACTTCTGGAACAGTTTGAGTTATTTTCATCATTTGTTGTTGTATTTCATTACAAATAAATCTAACACATTTCATGTAAATTTCTCGTTTACTAAACATTGGTAATATTCTTACTTCCATTGTTTTATGTCTTTGCCATGCAAAGTTAAATTGTGTATATCTATCTGCACTAGCATAAACTTGATTTTCAGCCAAATGAGAATTTTTACAGTAATTAACACCTTTCAATCTTGTTTCTAATTTATCATAAGCCAATGTTGGTAAGTTTGTTTTTGCCCATTTTCTCAATTCTTTTTTTACACCTAACCAAACACGCCTGTCCATAGCAATCCCATAGAAGGAGGGAGTTTTGAAGCTAATGTGGAAATGTCCACCACACGAATTATTAACTTTTGTTGGATAGTTGTCAAAGACAATTTTCTTTAATTCTTTTAAATCTTCTGTATATTTTATAGGATGTGTCACATATTCTCCACAATATGGGCTAGTTGATTCAGCTCGTAATTCATCACAGTAGCAATTACAATATCCGTCTTCTCTATCTTCCTCATCATGTGAGCAATCTCCACTACAACAATCACATTCATTATTGACATTTCTACGACCTACATTTGCGAAGTGTACTGAACCATCTTGATGAAAAGTGACTTCATTTGTACCGTTTCTTATTGCTGATGGATGGCATCTCCAATATCCTTCCATTTCAACACCTATTTTATCTATCAATGGTACTGTTTTTAGATTTAATCCCAAATCCATAGGTTTTGAAACAATAAGACTTGCATTACAGTTTTCACATCTTGTTTGTACTTCTGATACTCTTTCTAAACATTTTTTACAATAATACATACTACCTGTTATATTTGTTGGAGCGTTTTTCATTGTGAAAGGCAATTTTAGTCCTCCAAGTTCAACTTACCTGTGAATGTAGGTTTAGGTTTTTTACGTGTTATTTTAACACCTTTTGTTCTACTTGACATAAAGTTATCATTAATCCATATTAGATATTTCTGTGTTGCGTTGTAATATGCGTTAAACATTCTATTTGATATAGGCTGTTGGAAATTTATTACAAATCCTTTGTCTAATATATTACTCAAGATGAATGATATGTTTGGTGTTCCATTCCATTTATTTTCCTCAGTTATCTCAGCAGATAAATTACCATTTTCTAATAACATATGTCCATTCCATCCTCTTAATGCAATTTCAAGAGTTTTTGGTATATAATCATCTGGTTTATTATAATTTATAGTTGATTGTAAATCATCAAACATTCTATCTGTCCACAGTTTACTTATGTTATAAGCATCCATATTAAGTGTCCATCCTTTATTATATTCCATAGTCAGTCCTCTACTTAATTTTTTCATCCAATCATGAAATTCAACTGATTTACAATATATTTGGAAACCTTCTGGAGTTCTAGCCATCTTTAAAGTAAAGATGGTGTCTTGCTCTTCATCTTCATTCTTAATATAGAATGTTCGTAATCTAGGAGTTTTTAATTCGGTCATTTTAATATTCTCTATATGATATTAGTCTCTGTATCTCTACCATTCCCCAACAGATGTAAGAGGTGGGAACGATTGGTATGAACTAAGGGCGCTCTCATCATGTGAAACGGATTCGTGTGTTATTTTAGGCACTTTTACGCTAGTATGAACTAAATTGTTGATATAGAACATAGCCTTGCAAAGCTTAGCTCCCAATACGCCATACGAGGTATCATCAGAAAAGCGATGATGGTCAATAACACTCTCTGTCTCTGGGACAATACGTGCAACCGTATCGTCAAACAATAACTTGTCGACTTTTGGTGTTTCTAAAGGTAGGATGTTCATGGTCTTTTTAGCGAACCTACCAGAAACGTATGCCATGAAGAATTCACTCAATTTGTGAGTCATGATGAGTTGTAGTCTCTTTTAGAGATACAGATTGTCTAATATCTAGAGACCCACCTCTTTGTTATTGCTTACAGAATTGTTTACACAGTTCATTCTAATATATAATTTATTCATCATCATTCCTCTCTTTATAACATTTTACACAATGTTTACCAGCATAACCATCTTGTGAACCATTTCTCACATGAAGGTTATCCTTCCATATGTGTTCACATTTATTTTCTAATGGTTTCTCTTTGTATGCTACATCTAATCTTGATAGTTCATTTTTAATTGTATATAATTCATTCATACAATCTACCATATGTTTAGAAACTAATTGTAATCTCTCAACTAGATTATCTCTAACATATTCATTGGCTTCTTTAGTATAATCTACCATTCTTTTTCCCACCATTTTTTCATGTCCTTATTGTGTCCTTGTTTTTCAGCTAAAGCACCAATCATACCTGTTAATTTGTCTATTATAGCATACATATCAGGTAATGCTTTTCTTTCAAGGAATTTTATTCTTTCCTCTAAATGCTGAACATAAGCTCTAAACTCATGCCAATCTTCTTCTTTTATATCAATCATTCTAATGCGCTCCTTAATAATCTACTAACTACACAATGAGAATTACTAAAAGCGTATATTATCATTGGTATTCTATTTTCTCTTAAACAACTATTACATTTACAATTCATACCCATTCAACCTTTCCCCATATTTTATTACGTGCTACAAATGGCTGGTGTGCATTATGCCATTCTTCGTGTCTTTTCTTACCCTCTTTTACTACTATTTGACCACATAAACTACAAGTGTTTTTTAACGAATCCATGTTGGTCTCCCTCTTTTTGTCCATTTATGTAAGTGTTCTTTATGTTCATTATAATAATCCCTATATGCTATAATACCATTGAAATCTTTACAATCGTCAGGCATAGCTTGTGCAAACTCACTAAATTTACCTGTTGGTATGTCAGGCACAGGTAATGATTTTATAACATCCCATGATTTATGATTCACATCATGGTTAAATCGTAATTTATACTCCTCATTTAGATAATAACTCAAATTATACAACCATTCATAATTATACACACTCTCTCTAACCCATTTAGCACAAGGATGATTTTCATATGCTTTTTTATATGGTACATCATATTTCCATGAACGAGGATGTAAATGGTGTGCTGTACATATCATTTGGGCGTGTTCTAATATCATTTTGACAACGTGCTTATCACAATGATACGTAGCACACACTTGAGGGTCTATATCTAATGCGAATATATTCATTTTAATCAAAATTCCCTGATGATTTATTACATTGAAAACACCAATCAATTCTTGCTGGTGGTAAAATACTAGTAAATGGACATGAGTATTCTTTACCACATTTTAAACAGTTTGTTGGTGGATTTCCTCCGATTCTCATTTTAATCCTAAACTCCATTTTAATGCTTGAATTATCTCTATTTCATTTGATTTCTCTAATATTCTTCTAAAATTCATTCTAATACCCCACATTTACATTTAATTATAACACTCTTTGGTAGTTTAAACTCATTTAATGTATCATACTCTAATTTCCATAACTGATTAGTATTAATATACACATTAAATGCCTCAATCATTTTACTAATTCTAACATAATCTTTTCTATCAATATATACAATATCGCCTGAGAAGGAATGGGATAGGTTTTCGAGGGCAATATTCAATGTACGATGTAGTTTAGCTACTTTTCGCATCTCCTTATCCCACTCCTTCTTGTCAGCTAGGGTTATTTGCCTGAATTCATGCACGTTATCCAAAAGTATCTTATTAAACTGATTACTACTACTCTTAACATTATAATTCATACCATATTTACTATTCATTCTATTCATACCTGTATGCAAAGCATGGCGTGATATTCTCGATTTTGAATTGCTCATCAACTCATTGACTGAAAACGCACAAAATCAAATTTGGTTTAAATAGTCAGGCACGAATTTGAGGTCAAATTAAAACCGAGTAAATAAACATTTATCATCAATTTGATTCCCATAAGCAACATAATAACAGTATAACCAATAGAACCAAACACAATAGTAGTACAAACTGTCTTATAATGAATTAGTTTGTTCGGGAGTATTTACCATATAGACCAGCGCCATATGTATATAACCGTAGTTTTTTATTTTTTACCCTATATAACAGATGTTCAGGCATGGGGCATAAAACCGAGTATATAACCATTGTGGTTTCAAAACTGACTAGTTAAACATTAGGTATGGATAGTATGGATAATAAGCATACTAACCCCCATAAGATAGGGAATCCACGCCTAACTATATATACTAAAATGGAAAGTGTGAGTTTACAGTCCTTACATTGATGGCAACATCAATCAAAGCCTTTGAAGATGGCTTGAGTGAGGACACCGTAGATTCCACTATGGTTGACTCAATCAAAAGCTTATTCAAGGCTCAAGATACCGTTGTCTTTAACATAAGTGATAGCGTAAATGCTAGAGCTTATGCCTACATACCTTGTTCTATCGTACAAGGTGGCGTAATCCGTGTACTAGCCTCAAAAACACTAGTAAACGATTTGAAAGCCCAAGTGGCTTACCTAATGGGCTTCGTTAAAGACGGCAAAAAGCCTAAAGTCGAAAATAGGCTTAGAGAGTTATACAATACAACCTATCCTAAGGCATAACCCTTATGATACAATGTGTGACAAGAAACAACAATACCCTAGATACCTTATGGCAATAGCGTAAAAGATACAACAATCACTTAGTATTCTATAACATAACCCTTATTAGCGTGGATTATTTCCACGTAGTTTTTTTAGTTGGTTTTACCACGCCTAGTGCGTATGGCGAAAAAATGAAATTCCGTAACTTACAGGTTATATATAAGATACAAGCAGGTCACTTATCTTGATTATCAATACCGTTACCTACAAGAGTTCCCTGTACTCTAAAGAGACACCGAATCAATTGTCGTTTCGAGTGATCGGAGAAAATTTCGTTACAGGCAATACACATAACCTTCTCTAACTGTTTATTTCCTAACATGATTCTCCCTACCGAAAGTTATGTTGTTTGTGGCTTTTACGTGTTCGTTTGTAAATTCCCATATCTCACCATTATCTAATATAACGGTAAATACCTTTTCGATTTCCGAACCATATTCCGTTACCAGAAAGAGTCTACCATTACCCTTAGGGGTGGTTACCCAAACTTGCTGTTGTAACTCTAATATACTTATCAAGGTTTCTCCTTAAAGTAATGTACACGGCTTCTTACAAGTACATCGGGGTTCTCTTCCTTACCACAAGCTTTACAATAGAACTTGAACTCCTTAAAGAAAAAGTTATAATGCCATTGACATTCACTCATGGAAATTATCTACCTCATAGTCTAGTATAAGACGATTAATTATTTCCATACGGTATGTATGTTGCTCTAACGTAACGTCGCTGGGAAAATGTTTTACCTTACCGACAACTTTTTTCCAATCCTCGTAATGGGATTTCCAAGTTTTTTCGTCACCGTACATCATGGACATATCCTCGTTGAAGATGTATAGTGTTGTATACAATCATCTGTAACTTCCCTTATGATAGGAGTTTCGTAAAAGAACGTACCATAGAACATCGTTCCAAAGAATATAACAAGTGGTATTATCCATATCCATTTTGTGAATATCATACCCATACTATATCCAAGGCATAAAGCCCCTATCGTAGTCGTCAGTTAAACGCTTTATATCCAAACCGTTTTTTCGTGACTCGTCATTCAAGAACTTGTGCATTGATTTTCGTATTTCTAGAAAATTTGCTCTTACTTGAAGAAAGTCTTCTAATTTCTTATTGCTTATTTGATTCATTATTATTCTATATTGAGTTATTATATAACTCTATTGATTATATTTGATATGCTTATATTCACACTTTACACACATTGGAACACCATCAACCTCAACTAAATTATGCTCTTCATGTAAACGAAAACAAGTTTGACAAGTTCTCAACGCATATCCTCCAATGTTTTTTTTCTATATTTTTTCCAAGATTCAAATGCGTTTGTAGTTTTCATACTTGGTCTATATCTTCTTTCGACGAATATATTAAGTCCAGCGAATACTCCAAGTACAGCTAAACCGATGAAACCTTCACCCATTATTGCAAATGGCACGAACATTAATCCACCCCAAAATGCATAATATCTCCATCTCATATATTATATACGCATATCTAGTATATAAAAGTAATCATTCCAAGTCTTCTTTTTCTGACTTTAGTTCTTTTATTTTTTCTTCGACAAGAAAAGAAATTTTCCAAAATGTTCTTGTTGCAGATTCGCCTATTGCTCTACTATCATTTCGTGCATACGTATGTGTAAACCAATTTAATATTTCATTATAGTCCTCAGGCTCTAGCTCCATAACATCATTTAAATACTACATTTAATAAGGTTTGCCACCTAGCTATTTCGCTACGATAGTCCTTCTCAATGAGATATGCAAGCTCACACCACTAGGTAACAATCTTTATATTAAATACAACTTAATAAAAGTAATGTCAATAGAACACGAACACGAAGATGGTACGATTCACTCTCACGTTGATGGCGACAAGCCACACACACATGACGAACAACTAGTACAAGTGGGCGATGGTGAAGTGAAGATATATAAAGGTAGTGAAAAAAAATCGGAAGACGTTTGTGAATGTAACCCCCCTGTACGTAATAGACTGTGCAGATTACACGGTGGATAGTGACAAAAATTTAACAGATTTTGACAAAAGTTTATAAAGTACCAATTTGATGAAATTACATGGGATTAGTAGATAGCTTTAAGAGTGCATTTAGATTAACTAATAAAGGCTACACCGATACAACTACAAGACCTTCGATAGCCCAGCCTTACATGAGTACCGATACAGGTGCTAAATTACCAATTTTTCCATTTCCTCTCATAATGATTTATGAGTTGGCAGATAACATTGATGCACTTAGAATACCAATTGAAACCTTAAATCGTGAAATGTTTAAGAATGGTTTTGAGGTTACTGAGAAATACAAGTACAAATGTAATAACTGTGCAAAAGAGTTTCAATACGAACCTCTTGCAAGTGATAGACCTGATGATCAACCATTTGAAACCAATAACGACTCACACGTTGGACATCCACGAAAAAAGAAAGCACTTGTATTAAAGGAAGATAAAGCAAAACCTGATGGTGTAATGTGTGATACTTGTGGTTCTACTGATTTAAAAAGACCTATACCTGAAAACAGAAAACTGTTGGAAGATATGTTGGCACAACCAATTAATGGTAACGGACAAACTCTTGATGATGTAGCAAGACAATTGGAACGTGACTTGGAGATAAGTGACAATGCATACTTGTTGGCATTGAAGAATTATTACATTGATGATACAACAGGTAAGATAGATCATGATAAAACAATTATAAAAGAGTACCTCAGAGTCGATCCACCACAGGTGGCAATGATAGCTGACAGTGACGGTAGATTGGGTTATGATGATAAACGTAACAAGTTGTATGTTTGCCCAAGGTTTGAGCATAGAGATAAACGACTTACAACTGACAAGTGTGACAGATGTGGTGCAGAAGCATTAAAAGCTGTTATGGAAGTAAACTCTGTATATTCAATAGGTATTCCACAACCAAAACGTGTTGTTTATGGTGAAGGAGAAGTAATTTGGAAAGCAGGTAAATATAGACCTCATCTACTTTATGGTTATTCTCCTATTTATTCAGTATGGTCAAAGGCAATGTCCTTATCACATATGGATGAATTTATTAGAAAATACTTTGATAAGATGAGACCACCAAGAGGATTATTGGTAGTTGCTTCACGTAACTATGAGACATTTAGAAAGTCTTGGGACACTCTAACACAAAGAGCAACAGAAGATCCATACATGGTACATCCATTAATGGTAGAATCTGAGAAGGGTGGTTCAAATATGGCACAGTGGTTAGACTTTACTGGTTCATTAAAAGAGTTAGAATTTATTGAAATAAGAAGAGAATTAAGAATGATTATTGGAGCTGTTTATGGTGTACTTCCATTCTATTATGGCGAAACACCTGCTGGATGGTCACAAGAAGGATTACAGGTAACAATTACAAATAGAGCTGTAAAGTGGGGTCAAGATATATTGGAACAGGCTTTCTTTAGAAAAATAGCTGCTCATTTACAAGTTGATGATTGGAAATTACAATTAAAGGCTGGAGAAGAAACTGATAAATTAAGAGATTTGCAAACCGATGGTGTTGAAATACAGAATATGGCAATGTTACAACAGATGGGATTTGAGATTACAAGAACACATACAGGTGAATATAAAATCAGTAAAGACAGTCAAATAACAGGTGAAGCCCTTGCAATGATGAACTCAGGTATGGGTGGAATTAATGGTAGAGGTAATATGATGGGACAGCAAGAAGAAAATAAACAATCGTTTGAAGGAGAACCAAAGAATTCAAGACCAAGTGATATTGGTGGTACAGGTCAAGGTTCACCATCAAGTGGAAGTGGAACAAGTATGAGTAAAAAGAGTGGATTACCAGATGGTATAACACCAACAAACTTTGAGGTCATAAAAAAGACTTTACAAACAGCTGTTGATTTCCAATGGAATAAGACAAAAACAGTTTCTGAATTAAGAAAATATGGTATGACGGTTAGACAAGCAAGAGACTTGGTAAAAACAGAATTTGAAGGATTAAGGAGATGGGAAGATGAAGAATGACGGACAAAAACCGAGAAGAGATAGAAATAAGAATGGTTCAAGTGAAAAAACTCCTAAAAAAACACCTAAAACCGAAAAACAAGTCGAAAAAGTAGTAATTGCAAATGTTTTTTCAGCCAATTTCTCATTAATTGATGATTCAATAGAAGAATTAAAAAAAGCAGTTAGAGAATATGGTGTCTCACACTATGCTTGTAATAATATTTACCTTTTTATACAAGAAACACTTAAAAGAGTGAAGTTATCTAACAATTGATATGCCAACAGAACTTAATACAAACAAAGATTCCAATGATTTAACAAAAAAACTTTGGGATAAACATCAATCAGATGAATATACATATGTTGATCATTACAAAGAAGCAATCTGTATTGATTGTTTTAAAAGAGATGCAACATCAGCTACAATAGCAGATATTTGTGGTGAATGTGCTGGAAAACGTGGTAGAGAGCCACTTTTAGCAACAGTATCACATAAAGTGTATGGGCTTTGTTTCTTTTGTGGTAAATATAAATTTGAAATTGAACAAATAAATGCTAGATTTTGTAGAAGATGCCATAGAAAAATAGCAAATGTAACCAAAGAATACAATAAAAAAGGTGGTATGTTTGGTGCAGATCCATTTTGGCAAAAAATGAGAAAGAAACATGGTAAAGATTGGAAAATAATAATGGGTAAAGGTTTAGGTAATAAAAGATGAGTGATTGGGGTTCAGGCAACTATCCAATAGAACCATGTCCAAAATGTAAAAAGAAAGCTGGATGGAAATGGACTTGGGGTAAGAATGATGGGCAATCGAAAGGGTATTCTACCTGTAATGGTTGTAAAGCAAAGGCATTATAGTCCTTTACGTTTTTTTAATTTCCATTTTTCATATTCTTTTAAATCAGGTGGAGTTAAGAGTAATTCTAATAGTTTCTCTATTGAACCTAACTTTAATATTATTTTATCAAGTTTATCTTCTACGTCACCTAAATGAACATCAAGCATAATTTTTCTCCAATATTAAATTTATTCTATCCATAAATAAATCATAGAATCTATACACATAATCCACTTCCGTTTTCTTTGTTGTTTCACCATAATGTCTTCCAATTCTAAAAGATAGTTCTGGTTTTCTTAAAAATTTAGGAAATATTTCTAATTGTTCTTTCTTCGGATTAAATCTTATTGAACCAAATTTCACAAGTTTTTCTGTTCCGTCTTCCCATTTACCTAAATCACCGTTTCTAAAATGAATTATTGTTCTCTCCATGCGTGGTTGTTCTTTATGCATACTCGTATTTGTTACGACAAGTAGTTTGTTTTTCTTTGTGTATAAATCAATAAGTTTTATTTCTCGCATTGGATCTTTTCTGTGTTCACCATATATTTTTTTATATAACTCCAGTGAATCATACACGTAAAAACTAGTTGACATGGATTTAATAAAACAATACTTATTTATAACAGTTATGTGAACCTAAAACATGAATCAAAAATGTAAATGTGAGTCAAATATGTATGAGTATACTGACGGAACACATATGATTTGGCTTTGTTATAGATGTGGTAGATTTGAAGGTGCTAGTGGTGGAGATGAAGATTTTATAGAACACGTTACGAAAGATCCATTAACTATACTAGAAATGATAGAAGACGACATATTAATACCTGTTAAACTTTAAATATCAACTCTACAAAAGGTATTTATGTTTGAAATGATTGATGAACTATTCTCAGAAATAGTCATAGCAATAGCTCTTGGTAGTGGTGGAACATTAATTGCATATTTTAGGAAAATTTCTTTAACACAGAAAGACCTATGTAATAGAGTAACACAACTCCAAAAAGCCCTCATTATTTTGGCAACAGCCCTAGATAGACAATCTAATAGACTTCATGAAGAAGCTGATTCTGATATGGAAGACTTGGTTGGTAAGGTTTTAGACGACAAATAGATAGTAAATTATATATATTGGGATAATACGATTTGA
>TARA_R110002020_G_scaffold20957_3_pt1 | contig 13494 bp, 23 predicted proteins | sample TARA_R110002020 | Tara Oceans TARA_R110002020 (sample SAMEA4396489) | marine metagenome | biome: Westerlies Biome; feature: [MES] marine water layer (ENVO:01000295) within the mesopelagic zone...; material: water (ENVO:00002006), including particulate matter (ENVO:01000060) such... | reverse complement strand
AACTACAGAAAAGAAAGGATTCGGTGACGATGCTTTCGGATTCTTTATTTCCCTTGAAGAACCTAGAGACATGATGGCTTACAACAGAAAGCGAGCGATTGATGAATGGAACCGTGACCCATATAATGCACACCAAACAGGGCTTGTAGCAACAGCCGAGAAGAATGAACAAGGACAATATGTTGTCTCCCGTTATTATGACGGTGAAGAACAAATGAGAACTATGAATAAATTGTCGGATGGGGCTGAATACCTAGAAGATGGCAGTATTATTATTCCTCTTGATTCACAGCAACGCTATCAAAACGGCGGAGAAAACAAGAACTACGGAAAGCCTTTGGCTAGAGAATTGATGCGACGAAGTGGAGTATTCATTGGTAAAGTCGGTGAAGACACAGACTACAACCTCTATTACTTTTCATACAAGAATGACGGAGGAATGCAATTTTCTCCATCTACTTTTGAATGGATTAACATGACAGTAATTAAGGATTCAAACAGAGAAGGCTACATCTACGGCTATTCAATGAAGACTCTTGGTAGTCTTTCTTTGAACAGTGAACAAGACCCCGAAGGAGACTTGTTCCGAGATGTTTCTTCTGTTAATATGTTTGACTTGGCTAGTGGATTAGCGGCTGAAAATGTTGCATCATTAACACTACTTGATGCTAAACATCTTGAATTGCGTGAAAGAGTTGCAGTAGATAGGTTCGTTATTACTATGGGAACTGTTTGTAATATGAACATGACTCCAACTTCTAATGGAAACCGTATTTTGAATCTTACTGATTTGAATGCAGACTTCGATTATGACACTGATGGAATGACTACTTGTTGGGTTCCTTCTCACATTAACATTGACTTTGGTATTGGTTCGGAAGTTGTTGTAGTGGGTAGAACTTCTCAACGAGAAGGTGAAGACGGATATGAACCGGCTACAATCAACCTTTCGGGAATCTATGTTACTGAAAGAAAAGGACAAGTAGAGGAAATTGGTGAGGCTAAAGAAGAAGACCTTGATTGGTTTTGATTGAGTAATTCTCATGCCGTGTAAGTGTGGCGGTTGAATGACACTCAAATAGGTGCGAAGCCTATACTCTTAGGAGGTAAAAATATGTTAAGCGTAGCAGATAAAATGATAACAACAGACAGAGCGACAATACCGATAGACAGATTACAACATGTGTCTTATCAGTATTTGACAAACATTGACGGAAAAAAGGAAGTAGAAGTTAAATTATACACAGCACATCCTAGTGTAGTGATACAAACTTGTAGTGCTAAATCTCTAGAAGATTTTCTACATTTCTTAAAATTAGAAAAGATGGGGTTGAGCGATTGAGTGATTCAATTACAATTACTAATTCTTTCGTTGAGAAAGAAGGAACATGGGCAGTGGCTTTTGGTGATGTGGACTTTATTACATGGAAAGAAAACTATGATGATAATACCTATTTCATTAAATTGCACATAGGAACAAAAGAAACAAGACTACAATTAGACTTTGAAGAAGAAGTAGAAGAATTAGTCTCCGCATGGAAAAAATACAAAGGTGAATAAAAATGGATAAGAAAATACAAACGCAAATAGATATTGAAGGGCTTAGAAAGAAACTTCTAAAACAGACTGAACAGCATAAGAATGCACCTAAAAGAATTAAGGTTGGAATTGAAGGTGATGCTAAAACAGGTAAAACTGGATTGGCTATGGATATGACTAAGAAAACATTCTACTTAGATGTTGATAATGGTTCTCGCCCAACTTGGAAAGCAAACCATAATTCTACAGACCGGATTATTATTTACAATCCTGCGGCAACTGATGAAGAAACCGGAGAGTTTCTACCATACCAAACTCAAGGGAATATCCGTTCCTTTATTGCATTGGCTAAAGAAACAGCAAAGACAGAAGAAATTGTTTTTGTTTGGGATGGAGTAGATACATGGCTAGACTATTGCACACTTTACATGACAGGGATGGAAACATCAAGAATGCGACCAATGAAAACTGCCAAACAGCAGGACTGGTTTCATAGAAACCAACCATTTAGAGAAGTAATGAAAGAAGTAGAAGCAATTGATTGCGACCAAATCTACATTACTCATACTAAGCCTCCGTTTAGAGACGAAACTCCACAGCCCATATGGAATCGTTGGGATTCTCACCTTTGGACTGTTCTACAAACAACTCAAAGAAACACACAGAAAGGTATGGAATACTTTGTTACTGTTAAAAGTAGTAAATATAATCCTTCTCTTCTTGGTAAAAGAGTTTCTTTCCTTTCAGTTAATCGAACAGGAGAAGTAATTTGGACTGGATTTAAAGAACTGAAAGAGGGGAATGTATGAAATTTACAATAGATGCTAAAGAGTTTAGAACAGGATTAGAAGACATCATGGGTAGTGGTAAATACGCTCAAAGTGGTGGAGTAAAGTCGGGAGTATTAAGTGAATACACTTACTTAGATTTGAAAGACAATCCTAGCAATACCTCCTTTGGATTATTGTCTTTATGGAATGGTGATGGTAGTTATATCAACAAAGTAGTTCTTGATGTATCAATACTAGACGACTCTACACATAATGCAACAGTGAATATCAAAACACTACTACCTTTCTTGAAGAAAATGTCGGGTGAAATAGAAATAGCAATACATGATAGAGTAACTATTTCTTCCGCTAATACCAACATTACCTTACCTAGAGTTAATCAACATCCACACCACGAAGTTATTCAAAGACTATATTTAATGGATTTGAACTTAGATGGTGAAATGCCTCAATTTAACGGCAAAGCATTTGAGGGTTCTTTTGACATGTCTACTGCTGATTTTAAAGAAGTAATTAACCAATGTGAATTGATAGGAACAGGGGTCTATAAATTAGATTTTGATTTTGATGAAAATGACTTAGGAAAAGTTGAGATTTCTTCAACAGTAGTTGGTGTTAAAAGATACACCACTACTGTAAGTGTAGAAAACGGAAAAGGGTATTCAGCAACGGTGGCTTTTACAGGCCCACTTCATAAGTTCTTCAAAGGAGATACAATTACCTTCTATGTTAAAGACGAGTTCCCTCTACTACTAGTTGGAGAAGACCGACTACTAGTTAAAGTTCCTCATATGGAATAGTGATTTTAATGATAATAACAAATAACAATAATAATATTTATCTCTCTTGGAGAGACAACGACGGAAACAAAGTGATTAAGAATGATACTTACAAGCCTTATTTTTATGTTAAAGAAACTGCTAGAGAACCTGCCACTTACAAGGTAACTAAAACAATAACTAGAGACTATGAATACGAGCATGGTGATTGGGTTAATCTAGACGGTGAACAGTTAAAGAAAGTCTATGTGGATATGCCTAAAGACATCTTCAAAGCAAAAGAGAACTTTTCTCAAACTTATGAAGCCGATGTTCCTTTTCACTATCGCTATGCTATAGATGAATTGGAGTCAATACCGGAATACAATATGCGTAAATGGTATTGGGATATGGAATGGCAACAGGGTGGAGAACATGATAACAAAATTACTGCTATTGTTTGCTATGATAATTTTGATAGTCAATTCTATACTTGGACTTGGCAACCCGAAGAAAATAAAGACATAGTGGAACCTAAAGTAGAAGGCTATAATTCTATCTTCTTTATTGAAAATAGTGAAGAAGAAATGATTCGACAATTCTTAATCTCTATGGAACACTGCGACCCCGATATGCTAATTGCATGGTTTGGTCTTAAGTTCGATTTGCCTAAATTACTAGAACGATGTTGTGCATTAGATATTAACCCATTAGGAATGTCACCATTAGGTGTTGTTGATGGAGTCTATCTAAAGAATGATTCTTGGGTATTTACTAAAGGAGATGGCTACAGCCCAACGGCTCAACCAATAAAAGGTAGAATTACTCTCAACTTAGACTTGGCCTTTGAAAGACAATGGAATGATGCTCAAAGAGGAACACTACCTAGTCTATCATTAGACTATGTTTCAAAGACTTTATTCGGTGAAGGAAAACATACCGAGACTAAGTTTGAAGACCCGAATGAGTTCTACCGTAGAGCATGGATAGAAGACGCTTCGGCATATCTACAGTATGCAATTATAGATGTAGAATTACTTAGAAGGATTGATGAAGAGAACTTTACCTCCGAGGCAATTCTATCTCTACAGAGATTACTAGTAGCACCATTCGACTCTTGTTTCTTTGCATCTAATATGGGTTCAATGTATTTTATGCGTAATGCTTGGTGGAAAGCACCAACAGGTAGTAAGCCTAAACATAAGGTGTGTGAAACATGCGGCTACAAAAACCCTAATGATAAGAAACTAAAGACATGTAAGAAGTGCAAAGCGAGTCTTTCTTATTCGGGTGCTATGATTTACAACCCATTAGACGAAGGAACAAACGGACTACATTACAATGTAGCGGCGTTTGATTTTGCTGGTCTTTATCCTAGTATGATTATTGCTAGGAATATTTCATTTGAAACAAAGAGTGATGTTGAAACAGTATTTGGTGCTGATTTAAACACACCTCAAAACTTGAGAGATGAAGACCACGAAAGAAAAATGCTATACTACAAAACAGATAAACTTGGCCTATTGCCTAAGTCTCTGTTGGCTTTGAAAGACTTGAGAAACGAATACAAGGCTAATATGAAAGAGGCTAGAAACAGTGGAGATAAAGAACAAACCGCTAAGTGGAATAACAATCAAATGGCGGTCAAGCGACTCATGGCATCCTTTTACGGAATCCTCGCATACAAGGGGTTCGGTTGGGCTGATGTTGATTTAGCGGCTAGCATTACTGCTAGTGCGAGAGAGGCGATTAGACTAGCGGCATTCAAGGCTAAGGAGATGAAAGTATGAACGAGAAAATGAATACATATTTAGAAAAACTACAATCCCTTTTAGAAAATAAAAATACTAATTGGGATGTAATACTTGGAGAATTTGCCCAATTAGTAAATAAAAATTGGGATAGTAATGAAGAGACTTGGGTTCTAGGAAGTAATTTTACGATGCTCTTTTTTCCCGTAGCATATGTTCTCGCTGAAGATGAGGTAAAAAAGAATATAGAATACTATATTTCAATGGTAGATATGTATGGTTCAGTTAAGGAGATGGAAGGATGAAATGTATAGTATGCAATAAAAAGGAATCCGAGTTATGTTACATTGGTCGTTCATTGTGTTGGGAATGCTATGCTAAAGGTAGATATGGGTCAATGAAACTACAACAAAAAAGATTGAATGAGGGGATAGAATGAAATGCAAAAAACCATTAAAACATAATCCTCAATTTGAAGGAAAACTTCACTGTAAAGCATGTGCTAGAGAAGCCAAAGAAGATGCCTATAATTATCTAGGAGTTGAATAAAATGGGTAGAGGTAAAACTAAAAAATTAAACTCCGAAGTTATGCGAGAAGCAATAACAAAAACATTAGAGGATTTAGATGTAGATAAAGAATATCTAAAGTTAAAACTTTATGATAAAGTTATTGTATTATACCAAGATATTTACAAGGACAAATATGGAAAACTTAATTCTCAACTTAGCCATAGAAGTAGTAGTCCTAAAAAGAGAATATCGCAATTCTTTAGAGAAAAAATCTGTAATGAACATGGGTGGAAAACAGTGTATAGACGGAGAATCGGTTTTATTGATGGTGTTAAAACCCAAATAAGTTATTTAAATACTCCATATTTAGTGAGGATTAAAAATGAATAAGTATTTTGAAAAGTGGATTGTTGAAGAGATTCAAAAAACTACAGGTGTTTTTACTGCGAGAGAAGTTCTAGATAAGGTAATAGAAAGAAGAGGAAATTCACCCCATGTTGGTGATGCTTATTCGGCCACATGGATTTGTAAGAAACATTCAAAGAGAGTGAGTCGTGGGCGATTCATAAAGGAGGTGAAAGCATGTATTGTAATACCTGCAATAAAACAGTAAGGATTCTACATCCTAATACAAAAGAATGCCATAGGTGCATGAGTTGGAAAAACAGTAGAAACAGGAGAAATAAAAATGTTTGATTTAGATGAATTGATAGAAGTGCAAAAAGCAACCAATGATACTTTACAAGAATTATTGGATAATGTGAAAAGAAGTAATAAGATTTTAATGATGGTTAATGCCGTTAATATCGCTACAATACTTACACTGTTGTTGGTGGTATTATGAAGTGGCCTTTCTATACGGGATGGAAAAACTTCGTCGCTAAACACTGGGAAAAAAACTTAGGAGATAAACACGAAATTATTCTTTTCATGGATTATGAAATGTATAGTTTCATAATGTATTACGGAATTGTTCTTCTTTATTTAATTAAATTCTTTAAAAGAACTAAAAAACCAAAGGAAAACTTTTGGGAACAATACAACACCGGAGGGATTTGAATGGAGGTTGTCTACGGACATACAGACTCTATCTACATCAAAGTAGAGTCTATAGAACAAGCACATGAAAGCCTAAAAGAGATTAACGACTATGTAAGAGAGTCGTTCCCCAACACATTAGAGTTGGATGAACACCCCGTAGTTTTAGAGTTTGAAAAGTATTTTTCTTCTCTAGGAGTTGGCATAACTAAGAATCGAAATGCAGGTTTAATCTCATGGGAGGATGGGGTCTTTTTAGAAGAACCAAAGTTCACCATGACAGGATTTACGGCTAAGAGAATATCCGAAACTCCACTAGCAAAGAGAATACAGACTACTGTATTAGAAATGTGGGTAGAAGGAAAAAGTGAAGATGACATAGTAGATTACTGCCGAGAAGAATACTTGAAAACATTGAATGGCGAAAACCCAATTACAGATGTTGTCAAAAGAAGTCGCTTGAAAGAAAGCAGGTTTTCTCTAAAGTGTTCATGTAACAAAAAGTATAACTTACTTGAGATATATGATGTAGAGTATTGTTCTAAGTGCGCTAAACTGAAAAAACACTTTACTACTTTAGACGGTAAAAGACCGAGCATAGGTTCCGGTATTGCAGGTATGCTTTACGGACATGAAGAATTGGGTTTCAAATATGACAACTCATATATCTACATGAAAATTATTCCCGAAGGGTTCTATACAAACCCATTAACTAATGAAAGAAAGTCGGCTGAATGGGTTGCGGGAACAACCTTTACAGACTTAGAAAACTTTACTCCCGATTGGGGGCATTATGCCGAACAAGTAATTAGTAAAGCCCAACCTATCTTTGACGCTATGGGTTGGCAAACAATTAAGATAAAAAATAAACAAAAAACATTAGATGAATGGTGGTAAAAATGGATGAATATAAAAATGAAATAGACAGTATGCTTGAATATACATATCAGTGGTTGCCGGAAAACTACAGTGACCCGACAGAACCGATATTGAAAATAACAAAGTCTTCTTTGGGAACTTTTGATTGGTGTCCTAAGAAGTATGATTTTAGTTATCAACAACGATTGCCTCAAGACCAAACCGAGGCTATGCGTAAAGGAACAATAATGCACAATGCTAGAGAAGACTTCTTTAATGACTTTGATATTAAGAAGGCTGAAACAATGAGTGAAGAAGAGATACTAGATTATTGCTCTAGCCTATTCCCTATTGATGACTATTGCGAGGACTACCAAACTATTGCAGTCTTTGAATCTCAAAGGTTTATTGATGCTTTAGCCGAAAACAAAACACACGAATATCTACCTGTTTGTAATGAAGGTCTTTTTGATTGCGAGATTACTATTCCTATGGGGCCATACAAGGGAGGCGCATGGAATAATAATGAAGAGTATAGTTTAAGTCGAGATTATGTAGTTCATCTACAAGGTATCATTGATAGAATATTTCAAGAAGGTAATGGCTACATTCCTATGGAGTTTAAGACCGGCCCTTGGAAAGATTACAAAGCAACAGGAATGAGAAAAGAAATGGCTTTCTACAAGATACTAATTGACAATGCTAGTGATTTGGTATTGAGGAATGCAGGTCTTGAGCCAAACATTCCTGTAAGTCATTGGTCTTGGTATTATCCAATATCCAACCATATTCACTGCGAGACTTCTAAGAAAAGAAATGAAACTTCTGTAATGAACAATATTGCTAGACTTATTCATTCTTATGAACAGAAGTTATTTGAGACAAAGTTCTACTACAAGACCTGCGCTCATTGTTCTTTCTTTGGAATATGTGATGCGGCACAAGAAGACACATGGGTTTGATTATATGGATAAGATGCAACAAGTTGCTAGAGACGCAATAACAATTCTATTGCTTCTTGGTGAACATGACGAAAAAATTAAAGGATATGCTGAAGCCCTGCTCAATAGATTTGAGGTGATTAAATATGAATAGAAAAGTAATAGAAGCATTAGTTAAATCTAGAACATGGTCTTTTGCTGAAATAAGTAATATGAAAACAACGATAGAAACTCTATGTGATGAAATTTACAATGAGTCTAAACTTATTGATAGGTTTGAAATGATTAGAGAAGTAACAATCAACGAAAGATTTCTTGGCTATTCTTTTGAAGACTGTATTAGACAAGCCACTAAAATAAAACTTAGTGGTGATATAGCCGAAGTAATAACTGAAATGCTAGGAGAAGCAACAATTAGTTTTGATAAAAATGGAGGAAATAAAAATGAAATATCCGAGAGAAGTGTGGGCGGGAAGTCACATAAAGAACGCACCACAGATGAAAAGAAAAATAGTAAGAACAAAAAGTGAATATGTTGAGTTTGTTAAAACTCAAAATAATAGAACCAATGTCTACACTACTGTTTATGATTTTTCACTATTTGCTGAAACTGCAAAAGTTGAGTCTTCTGTTATTCTTGACAGGATATTTTTTGACTTCGATGCACATGAAAGTAATATTGGAGAAGCATTAGAAGATTTGAAAATAGTTTTGGGGTATGTAAGGAAATACCAACATACAATTTTCTTTTCGGGTAGAGGGTTTCACTTGTTTGTTTTTGGAGAAAATGCTGAAAGTATTAGAGGCATACAGGCTTTCTTTAGAGAAGTTAAAAACCACTTGGATTCTAAAACCAACAGCAAACATTCTCTAGATGAAAGAGTGGGTCAAACTACTAGATTGAGAAGAGTGCCGAATACTGTAAATCTCGCTAGCGATAGTGGAAACGGAATACCTTATTATTGCATACCGATATTTGAGGATGACATCGAAAGAGGATTAGAACACATACTAGAAACTGCCATGTCGCCTAGACTCATACCTAGACGAGTGGCAGGTAATGATTTAGTTTCTTGGCCCGATATGCCCCCTATTGAAGTAGTGGGTGACGAAGTAAAGCCTGTTAATGTGGAGGGGAGACTACCAATTCTACCATGCCTATACAATGCGATTATGGTTGAGAACCCTTCACACATGGCTAGGGTATATTTGGTTTCATGGTATCGGGATTTACTTACTCAAAGACAAGACCTATCCACCAAAGAAAGCAAAGAAAAAGTTTTGAATACTATTGTTGATGAGATTGAAAAGTTGGTTGAATCATCCGATGAAGTATGGCTAGATTGGGATAAAGAAACTACAAGAAAACACGCTCGATTTACAGTATTTGGGAATTACAACACCCCAAACTGTAAATCAAAATTGATACCCGAAGGGTATTGCGTCGGGAAATGTTGGCGTTACCCCGACTACTTAGATAAGGAGGAATAAAAATGAAAAAATACGAAGAAAAAATATGGAATGAAATGATAACCGGCCCGTCTTATTTTGACGATGATGAAGAAACAAAGTTTGAACCTGCCGAATGTTTGATAGAACATGAGAATTGGGTTATTTGTATGGAGGGTAGAAGAGTCTATTGGAAGTTTAATGATTTTATGATGGGTGCATTTACATTCAAGCCTAAAACTTGGACTGATAAAGGAAACGAGTTTCCTCAATTTTGGCCTCAATGGTTAATTTTTAGATTCATCGGACATGTATGGGGCTACCATGAAGATAATAAGAAAGACTTGAAACCTCTAGTGGAGTGGGCGACTGATGCTAATAATAGACAGTAGAGAAAAGAAAGGCTCTAAATTAGTAGACTTAGTGGAGACTAAGGCTACCTCACTTTCAATCCCTTATGAAAAGAAGTGGATTGAAGTCGGAGACTATGTTTATGATGATGTATGTTTTGAAGCAAAGTCATCAATAGACTTTCTAGGCTCGGTTCTTTCTAAAAGAATATGGACTCAAATAGACAACATGGATAGGCACTACAAAACAAATATAGTAATTATCTACGGAACAATTGAAGAAGCAATTAGCGCAGTAATAGATAATTCTTACTCCAAACTACCTATTGCTTCTAGAAAAATAATGTTTAATAATAAGTTTCTTGGTGCTATTGGTAGAATAACATTAGACACTGATGTAAAGGCTTTTTGGGTTCCGACTGAAAGAGAAGCCGCACTCATTATTACTTCTGTTTGTAAAATGAAACCTATTGATAGAGATGTCATTAGACCACAAGTAATTAAAAGAATATCAACTGATGATTTGAGAATTGATGTCTTAACTAGCATCAAAGGAATATCAGTTAAAAAAGCCAAAGCACTGTTGAAGAAGTTTGGCTCTATCGCAGAGATAGCACACACTCCCGCTAATGAAATAAACAGCATAGATGGCATTGGGCCGACCATCGCTAGCAGGGTTTTAGAGGTTCTAAATACTGAAAATAAGGTGAAAATATGAATGAAGACGATTGGGAAACTCCCGCAGAATACGATGACTATACGCTACTAGACATGCCGGTAGAAGAGAAAACAGAAATAGCAAAGGGAGACAAACTACCCGAACTTCTAGAAGGTTGGGTAAAAGCGGCAACCAATGTCTCACACTACAATGATATTCCCGCCGCTATGACGGGATTAGTATTGATAGGACAAATGGTAAAGCAGTTTGTAAAAATACCCATCAAGGCTTCTTTAGTAGATAGTCGAATACACTTTGTTTGGATTCAAACATCGGGAACAGGAAAGAGTGAATTGATGAACTTTGTAATTCCTGTATCAAAACGACTTTGGGATGAAATAAACGCATATGAGGGCTACCGGCCACATGAACAAATAGACCCCTATGAAAAACTAGAACAGTTCGATAATTTCGATGTAGTAGAATATACCGATGCCGCATTGATTGGCTACCAAAAGCAAATTATTCTACGAGAAGCAGATGCAGACCAAGACCTTGAACGAGGGGATATTGATTGGGAACCTGTAAAGGGTTCTTTAGACGGACATGGTTTAGCCCGATGGGATGAGTTCACTAATGCAGGTGTGTTCAAACAATCTCAACATAAAGAAAGTGTTGTTACATATCTAAATACATTGATGAACTCAATAGGTAGTTCTTCTCAAATAATCACTAAGAAACTAAAAGAAGGCCCAAAGGTATTTTGCCACTCCGAGCGTTCAGTATTAGCCACGACCTTTCCTCCCGAAAACCTAGATAAAGCCATTACTGAAACAGGTCTATTTCAAAGAGCAGTCTTGTATATTTGGGAGGTTCCCGAATACATTAAAGATGAGATTGACGATATGGTAACAGATAACTTCGGTGTTTTTGAAGACATCAATTTACCAATCAAAGAATACACAGAAGATTTCTTTGAGATATACAAATTAACTAAAGGTAGATTTCAAGATGTTGGGGATGACCCAACAAAGACAATTCGCTATTCTAAAGGTTTCAAAGACGCACTACATCTAAGGAAAATGGATTTGCGTAGACTTGTTTCCGAAGAAGAAGGAATGATTCGTGATACCGCTAGAACCTTTATGACTAGACTACTTATTATGATGGGTAAAATTTCTGTTCTATGTTGTATTGCTGAATCGAAGGATATTAAAGACCCTAAGAAAAGGTTCATAGTAAGTGCTAGAAATGTCAATCAAGCATCTTTCATTATCCGCAACTGCTATAAATCATTGATTTCGTGGTTCATCCATAGTCTTAAGGTGCGTAAGTCCGACTTGTTGAAAAATAATACAGGAGTTGGTTTCTTAAAAGCATATAATGAATTGAAAGACAATGAAGGCATGGTTCCGAAAAACTCACTATTTGAAAAGGTCGGTGAAGATGTTAAAATATCAAAGGCCCAAGTCTACAATCGTTGGAAAGTAATTCAAGCAAACTTTGAAGAAATTAAAGTCGGTCGGGCAGTATTTGTAAAACTAAAAGGTGAATGAAATGATAACATGGGAAAATACATTTATAGTGTTTGATGTAACAAAAGGGCCAAAGGTAATTATTGAAACTCTCAATACTTACGGTGAAGAAGGATGGGAATGTGCGAGTATGCTCACTGTAGCAAATACAAACATTGTCGCTTTTCTAAAGCGAAAGCAGGGTGAAGAACCAAAAGGCACAGATGAAGCAGAAGAACTAAGTAAATTGTGGGCCGCAAATGGTAAAGGAAAGTGATTACATGTCCGTAATGGCTTTGGATATTGAGACAAAGAATATGTCTCATGAGATAGGTGGCTTCGGAAACACACATATGTTTCAAGTCTCTACAGTTGCTACATGGGATGGTAATACAGGAACAGTTTATGTTGATGAACCTGTAGATACATTTGCTAAAAGCGGTCACATAGTAAAGTCTCTAAGTGATTTGAAGTATGATTTAGATGAACACTTTGAGAAGGGTGGGGTCATTCTAGGTCATAACATCGTCTCTTTTGATTTACCCATATTGAAAAACTCGATGGATATTTATTGCATTAGAAAGTATCTAGATGATAAGAGATACATTGACACTAGTAGACTTTTGACTGCCGACTATGGAGAGAGATTTAGGCTTCAAAACTTAGGTGAAAATACTTTGAAACAGGATAAACTAATGGATAGTGCTGATGCACCTAAGTTATGGAAGATGGGTAGATATGACGAAGTAGTAGAATACTGCTTGAAGGACACTCAAATTGTTTATGACCTTTGGAAATACGGTCAAGACAATGGTATAGTAAAGGCTTTCTCAATTGAGAAAGAAGAGTTTGTAGAATTGGAGGTAGATTGGTAATGGAAACTATGGAATGGATTGGATTTTTCTTTTTTCTTATCATTGTCGTGCTACTATTCTTTGCGGCTTTTGGTGGCTCTAATTTGACCGACCAAACAGTTGAAGAATACATGCAACGCTTGATTAAAGAAGCCCAAGAAGAAGACAGCAAATGAGTTTAAAACAAAAGTGTAAAGAGTGCGGTGAAGCGACAATCGCACTACGAATACAAGGTTTTTACATAGGCTCGCCAAAGAAGGTTAAACTTTGGGAGTGTAGAAACTGCGGAAGCATTTGGAAGTAATTAGGTCACTCGGTTTCGCCCCTTAATAATAGGGGGTGAAATCGGGTGGCCTTTTTTTTATGGATTTTTTTTGGTCGTTTTTCGCACCCCGTTTGAGTATTTCTAGGGGAAAGTAAATTCAAAATTAGTAATAAAAGAATTTTAAATATACCATTAGTAAAATAAGTCTTCAGATAAT
>TARA_R110002020_G_scaffold237450_1_pt1 | contig 13514 bp, 17 predicted proteins | sample TARA_R110002020 | Tara Oceans TARA_R110002020 (sample SAMEA4396489) | marine metagenome | biome: Westerlies Biome; feature: [MES] marine water layer (ENVO:01000295) within the mesopelagic zone...; material: water (ENVO:00002006), including particulate matter (ENVO:01000060) such... | reverse complement strand
TTCAATACCTGATATTAATGTACAGATACCTTCAAGTTCTTGCGTGGTGCATTTAACTACTTTTAACTTCTTCTTCTCCATTACTTTCTCCTTGCTCTAGTATAGCTTTTATAAACTTAACTTTTAAATAAGTTGTTGTTGCTTGTTCTATTTCCCTACCCCTATAGGTTCTTTCTGTCATTAGCTCAAATATATAATTAATATCAGTTAACTCTAACTTAGAAAGTTTAGCTTGTAAATCTACTATTTCTTCTTTAGGCGATGCCTCCTGTATTTTCTTTCTAGCTTCTTTCCAAAAAGACATTAAGATTTACCTGCGTCAATTTTAACTTTTTTACCATTAGGCTGTTCAACCTCAAACTCATAATCATAACCCGATATATTTGGGTGTTTTTTATGATAATCAATAAAAGGTTGAATATCTAATTCCAAATCAGTTAATGTTGCCACTGTTTTCTTCGGTGGAATCATCTCCTCTTTTTTAGCATCCCATTTAGCCATATAATCTTGGACACCAAGCTTGTTACACTCGTGTTGTTCCCATTCAGCTTCTGTCATAACTTCACAATCAATTTCAGTTTCTTGGTCCATTGACATATCATTTTGCATTAACCATACTCTACGACCACCATACTTAACATTCTTTTTACCATCTACATCGCTTGTATCATCAACACAAATGTAATCGTATTTTTCAGGTTTATAACCTTCGTCAACTAACTTTGATTTTAAAGGGGCATAATCATAGTCCTTACCTGTAAGTTCTTTTGATATACCCCAATGTCCATTATTTGGCATTCCGGTATGCAAGTCTTTCAACTTGTATTTTTTTATTTCAGCCATTATACGTCCTGTACTACATATAACTCATCATTGTGAATACCCTGTTGACCAACATCTTCTGTTGGTGTTGCAGTTGGGTCACTTATAGTTACTGGTTTATCACCCTTAGTACCTATGCTTGTAGTTAAAGAACTAAAGGCGTTAGATTGATTACCAAGTGATGTTGATATTGCTGTAAGCGTATTTAATACACCCGGTGATGCACCTACAATATTAGTTGTAGCTGTTGATACTGCGGCGGCTTTTACAGTCGCTTTAGATTCTCCATCAATCGTATCAGCATCCATTGTTTGTGCAGTTCCATCAAGCTTTAATTTACCAGAGGCAACTGTTACTGCTTGGTTAATTACAGAGCCTAGCCCTACGTTACCTTTAGTTACACCTTCTCTTATTGCAGTAGTAGTTATATTACTTACATCACTTAAACCAACGTGAGCTTTACTAACACCTGCTACTGTACCACTAAAAGTTGGAGATGCGAACATAGTTGCTTTAGATTCGTTAGTTACGCTTCCAAGTCCTACATCACTAGCTGTTGTTTCACTATTTTTAATAGCATCTGGGGCGTTTGATAAGTCAGTTTTAACTGCTCCTAAACCTGAAGCACTTACTGTACCTCCACCACCACCAGTTAACACACCACCAGAACTTATACTTATTGAAGCGTTCTTTAAGGTTGATGGAGCATTAGCTACCTTAATTATTGGTGAAGAACCACTAGTGTCAAAAGCCGGAGCTATTGTTGCACCAGACGCCGCACCACTTTTTACAGTTGCGACTGCTGTACCATCTACAGAACCAGTTAAGTTTCCACCTAAAATGGTTGATGTTGAATCTTGGTTTGCAGTAGCACCACTTGCCGCACCGGACTTAACCGTTGCAACTGCTGTGCCATCTACTGTTCCTGTAAGGTTACCTCCAAGTATAGTAGATGTACTATCTTGGTTAGCTGTCGCACCAGAAGCCGCTCCTGATTTAACTGTCGCTACGGCAGTTCCTGCTATTGTACCAGTAAGGTTACCGCCTAAAATTGTGCTTGTAGAGTCTTGGTTAGCAGTTGCACCTGATGCGGCACCCGATTTAACCGTTGCTACAGCAGTACCAGCGATGGTACCTGTTAAATTTCCACCTAAGATAGTTGCTGTTGAATCGTTATCAACATTTCCTAATCCTACGTCACCTTTTGTTGTATTTGCATTTACTAGTGCACTATTTGCGTTAGCAACTTTTAATACGTTACTACCGTCAAATGCGGCATCTGTAACTACTTTTGCCGTACTTCCTGCGGCGGCTCCTGTTTTGACAGTTCCTGCGGCGGTACCATCTATAGTACCCGTGAAGTCACCGTCTGCACGTTGGAGCTTTTTCCAGACTTTAGCCATAGTCTTTCTCCTCTATTCTTCTACGGACACCAATAGACTACCTTCAGAACTATTATAGTAAAGAGTTCCTTCAGCATTGTCAGTAGGTGCCGATGTTCTTGGTTTTAAATGCACAGCTCCTTGGTGGTCAACCGAGAACACCTCTGTGGCATTGTTAAGTATTTGAAATAAGTTTCCAGATGATACTGTACCACTTGTTTGATGTTTCAAAATATTTCCGTCTACTAATTTAGGTAATACTTCTACATCACTAGAGCCATTGTCTCTATAAAATTTTCCATCTGACGTATTGTACCATACTAACTTAGTATATACATCTTTTACTAAATTTGGACTTGATAAACTTCCTGCCATTATATTACCCTTGTGTATGTTGGTGCCGTAGGTCTTACAACTCTAGTTACTGTAGGAGCTACTGGTTTAATTATTCTACTTGATACCGTCATAACTGGTTTTATCAATCGCACTGATTTTGTTCCTTTAACAAAAAGCCCTAGTAGGATATTGTTAAATGGATATAGTATTGTATCAAACGCTATATTTATGTCACTAAATTTAACTGTACTCATTTAAAAATCCATAGGTGATATTACCTGTTTAGAACCATCTCTTCCTCTGTAAGAATAATTCTTTGCTTGTTTTAATCCTTGTTCATACTTCATATGAAAATGCTGTGATAATGGTATTGTTTCAGCTTTTCTTTCATAGCCATTAGCTATTACTCTTTGTATTAATGCTTCGTGAAATTGTTCCGGTATTTCACACTCTTGTAATAAATAAGTAGTATCTGTTACTTTCGTATTAGAATCTAATTCTGTTCCTAAATATGTACCCGTAGTTGAACTTGTTGCAAAAGGTGTAAATCCATCTCTTTCTGGTGCTTCACCCGGAACTAAAAATTTATCTGGTCTTTGGATGTATAATAAGTTTACTTTTTTACCAGCTTCAGTTATTGATGTAAATTTATCTGTACTAGCGTCATAATAAGCAAGAAGGACAGAGTCTCTTTCTGTCCACCATAACCATTGACTTAAATTAAAATTAGCTCTTTCCATTATGTTAAGTCCCTTACTTTAGGACGACCTATTAACTTTTTAATAGTCTTACCATCAAAGTCAACTGATTTTACTTTTATAATATGTTTCTTTAGAGGATATACTCTTTGGTCAGCTACTGTGTCAAATTGGTCTATTGATTCTAATATTTCTGCTCTAAATCCCATATCATTCATAGCATCATTTAATGACCTAATAATTTCTACCTCACCCATATCGGGATGATGTTGTTGAACTCTTTCAATCATTTCTTTTAATTTCATATCTTACGCTCCGGAGATTGCTCTACATTCATTTGTACATTAGTAGCTATAAACTCTTTCTTTTTTCCGTTTACTAATTGGAGTTGTTGGGTCATCCATTGATATTCAACTTGAATCTTTTGTATAACTGTATTAAAGAGCTGTATCTTTTTAGAAAGATTTGCTTGAAATTCTGCAAGAGCTTGTTGTTTTTGTGCAGACTGAGCACCTAATTCTGCATTAAATTCCCCTAGATAAGCATTGGCTCTAGCTAGTTCTTGACTAGCAGTAGCTAATGTTACTTGAACCATATCTTCATCTTCATCGGCTAACCAATATTGAACACTTTCAGGTTCTGTATCGCCAGACATTGTTGTGCCGTCTATTAAATTTTTTGCTTTAGCTAGAGCATCATCAAAATCTGATGTTGGAAATGTATAGCTAATACTTGCAGACACATCTGCTATTTGGTCAAATAATGTTTGGTCAGCGTCTAAGTCAGTAGGAAGTTTTGTTCTAAAGTCTACAAGTCTTTCCATTAGTATACATTCAGCGGCGTGTAAAACTAACAACTCTTGAAAAATCTTTGGAAAAGCCTCATTAACAGAAAAAGCATTTGTTACTCCACCTATTGCAATATCATTAACCTCAACTGTTTCATTACTAGAGTTTACAGTTCTTCCATTAGAACTTGGTACTACTAATAATCTTAATGAGTTGCTTGTTGAACCACCCACATCTGGTAAACATTTAATTTTATTTTGACCTTCAAACCAATATACAGGGTCTTTGGCTAGAGCATAATATATGCTTGAAGAATCACCAGCTTGATTAGACAAGCTTCTTTTAATTTTTCTTACTTCTCTTTGAACTCCTCCAGACTCACCACGAATTACATCTAGTAGGTGTACAGAGTTTGTATTTATTTGCCAATCGTAGCCAGTCGCCATTGATTGGACTCCCGTGTTAATCTCCACTGCAAATGAATTTAATAACTGTGGATTAGCTGACGCAACAGTAGAAATAACATAATCAACACCTTTGTCAAGTGCTGATACAGCGTCAGTACTGCTAATTGTGTTAGTGTAATTTTCTATTTTACTTGTTAATGCCATCTTCTCTTTTCCTTATGAGGGGTCCGAAGACCCCCCATAATATACTTAATCTCTAGATTAAGACCACTTCATAACAGCGTGAGTTTCAGGTAGAGATATTTCTAAACCGGCTTCGGTTAAGACCATATCTTTACGTCCGTCAACATTGTTATTCTGTATGTTAGTCATAATGTGAGTATCTCTTGATACACCATTACCTTGCAATGGACGATACTTAACATTTGCTAAGTCAATAGCAATAGCTAAGTTCTCATCTTGTCCTCTGAACAATGGCTCAGCAACAAAGTGAAGATTACCAAAGATTGTATTAATCTTAGTAACCTCGTGCCCAAAAGCACCTTTGATATTCTGAACATCCATTTTATAGGAACTAGAAGTAATGGTATTCTTTAAGAACCCATTAGAACCTAGTTTGTTCAGGTATGCTAATACATTACGAGATGCAAGTACTAACTTGTCCCCACTATTTCCTGACTCTGGTGCATAGAAGTCTTTCATTGCATCAATAAAGTCATCATAAGTGGAAGAAGCATAAGTAAAGTTAAAAACTTTACCATTAGCTTCGGTGTAAGGTACGATACCGTGAGAGTATCTTACTGGTCCAGCCGCCGCCGCTTCATCAGATTTACCAATACCGAAAAGCATAGCGTGTTCGATATCCATCTTATGTTGCATTAAACAGTCAGCCCAAACTCTACGATATTCGTCCGGTCTACCTCTATAACGAGTAGCTAAAGAAGAACCACTAAACATCTGGATAGCTGTCTTAAAAATCTGACAATATCCTTCTCTTGAATAGAGTTCGTCTTTCCAACCCTCTGGGTCAGTTGAGCCTTCAGCCCAAGCACTACCTATTACCTGTCCTTTAGTACCTACTTCAATGTCGCCTTCAGCAACTGTTTCCAGTGCTGTAACGTCTATAGAAGTATAAGTAGCCGCAGTTGAACCGTTATAAGCCGCCGCATTTCCGTCACCCGGAGTTACAGCAGTTACACGCATAGCTTTTCCACCAATTCTAATTACTTGTCCAACAAGTAGGAATTGAGGAGCGGCTGTGTTAGTTCCACCACCTAAAGTTAGGTCGTTACCAAATTTGTCGTAATCACATACGACCTTTAGTGTATCTGACGCATTCAAAGCTGTTCCGTCATTGTCTGATTTACTAATAAAGTTCCTACGTTGCCACTGATGACGCTGTTCAAGAAATTTGAATACGGGGTCATCCGTAGCCTCTTTTGCAACTTTAGATAAATAGACAAAAAACGGAGACTGCTGAGGAGCTAACTCAGATACTCTCTCACCGAAATTAAAAATTCGGCGGGAGTCATTGATGCTTACACCCTGAGGTGCAACACCTGTATCATTACTATATATACTCATTGTATAGTATTCTCCATTATGAACCCACCGACTAAACCATTAACCGAATGGGTTCCGTTTTTTATAGTCATTTAACATAGAGTCCATCATAGAGTCTTGACCACTTTGCTGAGAAGAACTTTGACCTGTTACCACTCCCATTGGGCTTGGAACAGATTGTGCTCTTTTGCGTTGCTCAAAACTATCGCTTTGTGCAGTTTGGGTTAAAGGTGCATTTGCAACTTGTCCTCCATTCTGCATTCTGTATAGTTGAAATAAGTTGTCTACAGTAATATTCTTAGGGTCGTCCATAACTTGTACAAATCTAGATATCTCATCATCAGATGCTTGATAGTTAGATTGTAAATGTTGTTTCATCTGTGCCATATTATTACTATATGCTTCTTTTTCAGCTTGAGCTTTTTGAATTTCCCGATTATCGTTTCTGATACGTTCTCTTTCTTCAACCATAACTGCTTGAGTGTATTGAGAGTGCAAACGATTGTACTCATCCATATCATCTCTCCAGTTATCGACTGCTTCCTGATATCGTGCAGAATCGGAATCTGGGTCCTCCAATGCTTCAGTTCGGCTGTAGCTTCTAGGCTTCCCCGGTTTTTGTGGGGGGTCTGGAAACGACAGGTCTTCCTCTATTGGCTCTATCTCTTCTGGCTGAGGTTGATTTCGCTGTTGTTCGAGAGCTTGAAGTCTTTCCTCAAGTTGTTGTTTCTCGTTTCTGGCTTTATCTGCCTCACTTTGCCAATATTGATAACGCTTGACATCATTATCAACGCCTGATTCTTCTGCCGGTGTTCCTTGAGAGGTTACTTCAACTGGTGAAGGCTCTACTTGAACTTCTTCAGATGGAATTTGTTCCTCCATCTTGTTTGCACGGAAAAAGTCATCTAGCAATGTACCTTTATCCTGACCATCTCCGAAAGCATCTTCAGGTGTCGTTGGTACATTTGGGGCAACATCTGGCTGTTGTTCTTGGGTTACCGGAGCTTCCGGTGCCAATACTTCTTCAGTCATATTGTCTCCTATTTTCTTGTGTAGGCTCTATTAGGGCATAGAGGTACTACTTTTTTTCTTGAGCTACGTTTGTTCTACGTACTTCGCTCTTTACCTGCCCTAAGGCGTCATCAAGACGTTTCTCAAAAAGCTTCCCAGACATTTTAGACTGAGTGCTTGTTTTATCGAGTCCAGACTTGAATTTTTCTAATTCAGCTCTCTGCTTAGCGTGATAAACTTCTCTTTCACGGGTTTGCATATCGCCTTGTAATTTTTTAATAGTTTCTTGAGCTTGATTTAATTGGCTAGTTAATTGTTCTACTGAACCTGTTCTTTCCAAAACACCCTCCATATCAAACACTTCTGTTTTCTTTAATACTTCCTGCTTATCAATGATACCATTTTTATAAGCATCCATATACATTTCAAGTTGTGCATATCTATTTGTTGGTAAAGTAGAGCCAGTTACAACGACAACATCAAAAGAACCTCTCGATATATCGTTCATAACGCTTATTTCACCGGTTTTATCATCATAAATCTTTTTGTTTATAGCTACTTCAGTTAAGCTATTGTTTGGATTAGTTATCCTTATAATCTTTTCAGCTTGGTATAGTTGTTGCATTAGTGGAATAGCAACCTTTGCCATCCTTACTAACGAAGACTCAATGTCTTGCAACTTAGACTTTATTTTCCTTTGTCCAAATTCATCAAGTGATACTGTTGCTTTATATGTTTGAGGTGCCGCTTCTGCATTACCCTGCATTAATTCATACAATCCTAATGCGTGGTCAATATCTGTTTTAGCAACTTGTTCGTTTTGATATAAAGTATTAGGCAAAGGTGTGGGCTGTACGGGTTGTGGTGCACCGGAGTCCATATCCACTTCAATAGCCACACCCGGTTGAGCCCAACGCTGTTCAAAGTCTTGCATATCTACCGAACCACTTGGTATTAAAATCTTTGTATTCGTACTTGTTGTTGCGTGAGCAATAATTAGAGACCGTGTCTTATTGATATATTCTTGCATATCCTTAACCATCCTAACATCAGAAACCGGGTAGGGTGTTCTAGTGTGAATGTTCATAAACAACACGATAGGATAGTGTTCCGTAGGTAAGATACGGGAGTATAAGTATTTGTCTCCCATTATGACGCACATCTTAACCCTTTGTACTGGAACCGACACGGTCTCAATTAATCCTTCTTCTATTAAATCAGAATATAATAATTCTTCTATTTTTGGCATTTCAGGTGGGTCCATATCTTCCATCTCTGCCTGTTGGGTAGCTTGTTCAATTTGCTGTTCAATTTGAGTTATCATTCCCTGTGCTTTTTCTGCATCAGTTATTGGTTGACCATTAATCTTTACTGCTGGTCTTGCTATATACTCTGTAAATTCTTCTTCACTAAAAACTTCTTCAACTCCATCTATATTGTTCTTTACGTGAAATCGTTTAACCCATACTTTATAATAACGCTCGTAACCCCTTATATATTCAGAGTTCTCGCCAAAATTCATATCTGTTTTAGTAGCAGTATCTTCTGGAAAAATAATACCTTTATCATCTACTCTTTGAGTAGTCGGTCTGTCTGTATGTAAATCAGATTCTGCATTTTTAATAGCAGACTCATATTGTGGGTACATTTTCATAGCTTGTTCTTTAGTGAACATTCTACTAACAATTATATTTTCTGCATCATCACCTTGTCTTTGTCTAGCATTAGGGTCAATGTATACGTCTAGTGGGTCCACATCGTGAAAACAAACTTCTCCTCTACCAAAATCCTTGAGAGGGTCAATGTAAATCATCATAGCACCGAGTCCCATTGTATAATAGTCGTCTATTACATTACGGAGTGCCTGAGTTCCGTCTGATATGTACCACATATATTCAAGTAAACTATTAAAGATTTGAGCAACTTTATTGTCACTGTCTTCTCTAGGAGATACTCTAAACTGTGGTTTGCCTGAAGTGAGTAAAGCCTTGGCGGCTTCAACTGCTGGGTGGATTCGATTAACTACAAGAGGTGCTTGACCTCTCTCAAGTAAAACTCGTTGCTGTTCTGCTGTCCACTGCCTACCAAGCCTAAATTCAGCATCCTCTTGGGCGTTTTGAGCCCATAATTCTCGTTTACTACTATAAGATTTCCATAAGGTGTGGGTAGTATCGACAATATCCTCGGGGATAGAGTCTTCCCGTTCTTCGTACGCCATTGGGGCGAGTTTACATATTACATAGTCATCCAGTCAAGGATTTTATGTTTCTTTTTCTTATTGTCTGCGTTGTATTCGGTTCGCCTTGTTGGTTTTGCTCCATCAAGTGCATAATAGATTGCATCGAGTATATCATCGTGCTTACCCCTTGGGTACGATAAAAATTCTTGTTGTGCGTGTATATCATTTGCTCTAAAAAAGAACTCTCCTCTAGCGAGTGGGGCAACCAAGGACAACAGTCGTTCGGATTTTCTTTGTCTTGGTTTTACGCCTTTTTCAAGTCCCGGTATATACAAGGACTCGTCTAGCATCATTTTTCTTACGTTACTCCTTAGTGCCTCTTGGTAGCCCACTGTCTCTATTTTCATTCTTTTCGGTTTATACTTTTTATAAACTTTAATAATTGTTTCAGGCTGTATTGCAGGGTCGAGCTTATCCCTAAGAATATCAATGATGTACTTATTACCATCGCTATCAATACCGATAGTAGCAATAACAAAAAAATCACTACGGGCGGCAAGACTACTAGCTGGGTCCACACCACAATAAACACTAACAGGTTTACGCTCTTTTTCCCCATCAATCGTACGAACAAGTAAATTTTGTCCGTTTTCTCTTCTAAATTCATAATGATGTAGTTTGATATACTCTGGCTTAAACGGTGCATTGTCTGGCGATTGAGCTTCATTCATATACTCCTGATAGAAACCATTGAGGTTTCCAACTGATTCAAATTCTGATTTTATCTGTTGTATTCTCTCCTCAGGAAATCTTTCGTCCCATATACTTTTACCATCGTCATTGTATATAGAAAACCATAAAACATTCCAAGCTGGAGATTCCTTAGCCCAATATAAGAAACAATCTTCTGAAATAACAGTACCAATCATAATGACCCTACCTTCATCAGATAATGATGGTATTACTGCTTCAGTTATCCATTTTCTATTTTTAGCACGACCCTCTGGAGTAGAGGCGTTTAATTCTGATTCGTAATCATCTACGATAATGAGATTAGGACGAGTATCACCTTCAATAAACCCCCGTACACGCTGACCAGTACCAACAGCAACAATACGAGTACCATTAGCAAGTACAATGTCGTTGTTGGTCCAGCGTTTGGCGGTGGTTGGACCGTAATCCCCAAACATCTGTTTAAAGTTGTTAGAATTTTCAAGATGGTATTTAATCCTTGATAAGAAATTAATACTTTGAGTTTGGCTTTCCGATATAATAACTATGAAAAGGTCCTCATCCGATGGCTTAAAGGCTATCTTGTGAAGGGGTAGAATCAAGGAGGTCACAGTACTCTTAGCAGTTCCTCTCGGAGCCGCAATGAGTACACGCCTTAAAGTCTCATCGGACAAGGATTTGTATATCTCGTGGTGAAACGGCGGCACTTCCTTATTCAGAGCAGTGGGGAACATTGTTTTACCAAATAAACCAATGTTAGACTTCAGCTTTTTTAAAGCATTCGTCTGAGCCCACTTTTCCTCAAAAGTATCTACTTGTACGGAGGTCCCGATATCCACGATACTAAACTTTCTCTTTCACCTTTTTTAACAGGAGTTACCCTGTGCAGATACCACGATGGAAAAAAGACTGCATCTCCTTCTTCCAATACAACATCTGCGTTATCTTTACCACATTTAAATTGTAATCTACCACCATCTATGCAATCCTTTAACAACACGGTCCCAGAAATCTTCCTGTGGTTGATTCCATCACCACCGATGTCAGTATGCCAAGAATAATGACCACCTTCAGCAGGGTAATAAGTATGCTGTAAACCACCTTCCCATCCAGTGATATCAAAATGCCAATTATCTTCATTTGCTATTCTTGCCCATTTCCATATTCTTTTGTATATCCATTTAAATTCTGTATCATCACAATCAGGTAACCACTTTATTACACTATCTCTGTATGTTTCATCGTGTCCACCTAAAGTTTTTGCAGTAGTTATTCCTATAGGGTTTACTTGTTCTGCTATAGTCTCTAGTTCTTCTTGGTCAAACATTCTCCTTACAATATACCATAAGTGAAAATTAGTCTTCTTCTCTAATACGTTTAGTTTCAACTGGGACCTCCTGCTTCCTTGTTGCTATTAACTTATTTTCTTCTTGATTAATACTATCAATTAAGGACCTAGTTTGTACAGCTTCTAGCTTATCAGTAACTGTTACTGTTTCTTTGTCCTTCATTCCGTGTATTTCCATACCATCGTTAACAAAACCCCTTATTCCGTTAACATCTTCTTTTTTTAATGCAATTTCTACACCCTGTTTCATTAAATCAATGAAATAATCAGCATCCATCATATTATCTGATAATAATTTTTGTGCTTCATCTCTTTTCATAGTTTTAAATGCCTCCGTTCGCATATGTCTTTTTAATTTACGTCTTTTACTAACAGAAACACTACCATATACTTTATCTATAGAGACATCTCTGTTTTCTGTTACTGCCGCCCAGAAGGCAAGGTCTTGATAATCGCTACTATTACAACGAACCTCTAACCAATTCTTACCAGACATTGTAGTATTAGTAACTCTACCACCACAATTAAGCTTTTTGTTAGGATATTTACTATCCCACATAATATATCCAAAAGGAAATCTATAATAATAGGAGTTTCTACCGTCAGAAGCTTTATATTCTTTCTTTTTAATTAATCGGGCTACATATTCGTCATCTGTTAAGGCATATTCACCCTGACTTGCCTTTTGCCAATGACGAAACGGTACTTTTCCCTGTATGGCTTCGTCTTTTGTGTAGATAATGTAGTCTGTAGCCCCGATATCTCTATGATTTATAGTAACTGAAAACAATATAGCTCCAAGATACAGATGTATCTGATTTTTTATAATAAGTGTTACTATTGGGTATTACTTTAACTTGTACTTCTTTAGTATTCTCCAAGAAACCTTCCCTTCTATTAAACATTCGTGTAAAAACTCTAATAACATTGCTCCACCTTTATAACGGGGAGGGGGGTATATTCTATCTTCGTTCTTATACAGCTCTATAATTAGCTGTGCAACTTCAGCAAAGGTTACTGGTCGTCCCCACGCCTCAATAATGTAATCATCATTGCCTTTATTTCCTTTTTTGTAGGTAATCCAACTACACGGGCTAACTGGAACAAACGGAACCTTATCATTAACGTCATCCACTCTGTCCACAGGCTGAATATGTTCAGCACTCTGAGACAAATTGCTTTTATTGAAGTTCTTGTACTCATTATACGCCTCTGTTATTTGATGATAGCGAAGACCACGCTTTTCTTCAGCACGGAATCCCGTCATTTCTGACAGTTCTTCCCATACTTTACTGTAATCAAGCTTATCTTCGTCAGTTAAATAATTATCTATAGTTACCGACATTCAGAAAGTTACCCCTTAATAAATAAATCAATACAAATATTGAAAAAAATGTAAAACCCTTTTATTTAAAAAACAATAGTTACTATTTCCTTTAAGGTAAAGCGTTTAATTCTTTAATTATTAAGAGATACAGCTTCTGTACTATCAGAGTCTTCTTTACGCCTGTTTCTAGAGTTGACAATCCTAACATCTTCCCATTCATTGTGCAACCAACACCAGTTATCGCCCTCTCGAATGTCTATATATTGGTGCTTTCTGTCGTCATTAGAAGCAGTTATGATGCCTATTCCAGTTTCATCGGTAGAATCTTGTTTAAGTAACACAGCTAAAATCAGTAATATTCCTACTTTTTCCATACGAAAGATTACATAAAAAAAGTTTCAAAAAATACTGTAGAATGGGAGTACGTGATATACATCGCACCCTACCCGTTGCGTTTTACCCCTATGGTGGGTCCCGCTCGTTCAGTTCTGTTATATCTAATTGTACTCGCCCCCACCATACGGATAAAGCCTTACGTCTAGACTGCAAACCCCTGCTTGTCTCGGTATGTATACAATATATATACTGGAATCTAACTAACGAATGAGGTTAAATAATGAGTGAATTAAGAAACATAATCAAAGATAGTATTGGTTTTGATAGATTTAGACTAACAGTCAATAAGCGTAGTGACGGTAGTACGTGGTCTAACTATAAACTCAAGTCAGTTACTGATAGTGACTTCGATGCTCTTAGAGAGTTCGAGTATGAGACTATGGAAACCAAAGACGGTACTGAATTGTCTCTAGCTATGTCTCCAGAGAGATTAGGGAGAGGTGAGCGTCCTTGGATATCATTGAATATGGACGAACGACCTTCTCTTGCTGATGAGATGTAAGTAAAGATTGTATGGTTGTATGT
>TARA_R110002020_G_scaffold70169_7_pt1 | contig 13518 bp, 14 predicted proteins | sample TARA_R110002020 | Tara Oceans TARA_R110002020 (sample SAMEA4396489) | marine metagenome | biome: Westerlies Biome; feature: [MES] marine water layer (ENVO:01000295) within the mesopelagic zone...; material: water (ENVO:00002006), including particulate matter (ENVO:01000060) such... | reverse complement strand
CGGGCGCATGATCAGAGCCACCTTCCGCATATTCGAGAACTGGATTCAGCCTTTCGCGAGGCATGACGACCTGAAGCCGCCGGAAGGACTTGTTGCCTTCGTCTGGTTCTACGTGCGCCAGGCCAAGCTGCCGTTCCTGGCCATGCTGGTCCTGGGCGGACTGGCGGCGGGCGTCGAGGCGGCGATGTTCTGGTTCGTCGGCCGGCTGGTCGACATCCTCGATACCATCCAGCCGGCCGATGGCTGGAGCGGGCTGATGGCCTCGCATGGCCGAGAGCTGCTGTTCATGGCCGTGGTGGTCGGCGTCGGACGGTTTCTGATTGCCTTCCTGACGGCCCTGATCGACCAGCAGATCATCACGCCGGGGTTCTACAACCTGGTGCGCTGGCAATCCTATCTGCACGTCTCGCGACAATCGCTGTCGTTCTTCCAGAACGATTTTTCCGGCCGCATCGTCACCAAGGTCTGGTCGGCGGGGCAGGCGACGGGGGATGTGCTGACGACGCTCATGGAAAGCGTCTGGTTCGTTCTGATCTATTCGGTCTCTACCCTGGTGCTGGTGGCGCAGCTCGATCTCAGAATGGCCGGGGTGGTGCTGGTCTGGCTTGCCGTCTTTGCGGCCCTTGCACGGTACTTCGTGCCGCGCATCCGGGAAAATGCCAAGGCTTCGGCCGAGGCCGGTTCGATGATCAGCGGCCGCATGGTGGACGCCTATTCCAACATCCAGACGCTGAAGCTGTTCGGCAGCGACGAGGCCAACGATCGCTACATGCTGGACGGCTTCAACAGCTTTCAGGCGACGATCCTGCGGTTCACGCGGATGCTGACCGGCGTGCGGGCGTCCATGGCGCTGCTCTCCAGCACGATGATCGTGATGATGGCCGGACTCAGCATCCATCTCTGGCTCGGCGGGATCATCAGCTCCGGCGCGGTCGCCTTCACGCTGGCGCTGATGCTGAGGCTGAACTTCCTGCTTGGACGGCTGATGACGCAGTTGAACGGCCTGATGCGCAACATCGGCACGATCCAGAATTCCTCGGATCTGATCTCCAAGCCGATCGGTCTCGTCGATGCACCCGATGCCAAGCCGCTGACGGTCAAGGTGCCGGAGATCCGCTTCGAGAACGTCCAATTCGACTATGGCAACGGCAGGGACGTCATCGACAGCCTCTCGCTCGTCGTTCAGCCGGGCGAAAAGATCGGTATCGTCGGCAGGTCCGGTGCCGGAAAGTCGACGCTCGTCAACCTGCTGCTGCGCTTCTACGACATCGAATCCGGCCGCATCCTGATCGACGGACAGGACATTTCTCAGGTGACGCAGGAATCGCTGCGGGCGCAGATCGGCATGGTGACGCAGGACACCTCGCTGCTGCACCGGTCGATCCGCGACAACATTCTGTTCGGGCGGCCGGATGCCACGGAGGAGCAGTTGCGACAGGCGTCGGAGCGCGCCGAAGCCGATGGTTTCATCGCCTCCCTCGAGGACCAGCGCGGACGCAAGGGCTACGACGCCCATGTCGGCGAGCGCGGCGTGAAGCTTTCCGGCGGGCAGAGGCAGAGGATCGCGATCGCGCGGGTGATGCTGAAGAATGCGCCGATCCTGGTGCTGGACGAGGCGACCTCGGCCCTCGATTCGGAGGTGGAGGCGGCGATCCAGTCGAACCTCGTGCGCCTGATGCAGGGCAAGACGGTGCTCGCCATCGCCCATCGGCTGTCGACGATCGCAGCCCTCGACCGGCTGATCGTGGTCGACAAGGGCCGGATCGTGGAGCAGGGGACGCACAACGAGCTGGTGGCCGCAAACGGCATCTATGCCGATCTCTGGGCGCGGCAATCCGGCGGCTTTCTGGCCGCCGACGCCGCGCAGTGAGGGCGATCAGTTCGTCGGGACGGCGATCTCGGCCATCAGGCCGTAGTGATTGGATCCCAGGGCATCCGGGAGCCGCTGCAGCGCGGCGATGCCGAGCGGCGGACGGACGAAGATGTGATCGATAGGTACGCCGATGGGGCCTGCCTCAACCGGCCAGGTTGCCGGTTCCCGTCCGGCGGTTCTCAGGCCCGTATCCTGCAAAAAGCCGCGGACGTTGGATGCGAGACTGGATGCGTTGAAGTCGCCTGACAGGATCAGCGGCCCCGCGATGCGGTTCAGCCGGCGGGCTGCATTGTGCAATTCATACCTCTGGAAATTGTCGAAATAGGGCTTGGTGGTGTGGATTGCCGCGACGTGCAGGGGACGACCGCCAAAGTCCAGCCTGGCCAGCAGCATCCGTTCCTCGAAGACATTGCTCAGGCTGGCGACCGAAGGGTCGAGGAGAGGGTGCTTCGACAGCATCATCAGGTCGCATCGCCTGGTCATCTCGCCGCAGCCGATGCGGTACGGATAGACCACCGAAAGCGCCGGGAGATGGGCCATCAGGGGCTCTGCCTCCATGATGTTCACGACATCCGCGCCGGAGCGGAGGATCGTCTCTGCGATCACCTGGCCATTGTCGATGTTGTCCATCAGGATGTTGAAGGACATCAGCCGGAGCAGAGGTTCGTCGGTTGCCGCGACCGTGATCGGTGCCTGAGCGAAGTCGCGCGGCATCCATATCGAATGTGCAAGGAAAAGCAGGGCCACGGCCAGCAGAGCTGCTGGGAGGATGGCGCGCCTGAGGCTCAGCGCAAGCAGCAGAGCCGCAACACTGGCGATCGACAGATGGAGCTGCAGGCTCTCGACGGTGCCGATGATCCAGACGCTGCGCACATAGCGGATGCCGATGGCCAAGAGTACGAGCGACACGATGCCGCAGATCGCACTCGATACAAAGTGTCTCATTCAGCCTGTCCCGCCGGTCGTCTGGTCCGCCGGACGTACCACGGGGCACTCATTGCTGCAATGCGAAGAGCCTATTGTGTCGAGCTGGAAGGGGTATTCGGCTCGTCCGTAGAGGATAGCCCGCGCCAGGCGTCCGGGGCTCGGCCGGGACGGTCGACGATGCGGTTGAAACGAAGGCTGGATTTGCCGCGACAAACTGGCTTCTATGCTCTTGCCAAGACTGGACATATTTTGCGATCAAGCATAGAAGGCGCGAAATTGCCGGGGAATCTGTGTCCCAATTGTGGCCAGAATCAGTTTCCCGTCGTAAGGGCAAACGCGGTTTTTCGCGAAATGCGTGAGAAGGATGTTTGAGCCGTGAGCGAGCACGAAACACACAGCGAAACACTGGGCGAACCGACCCGTCGTGATTTCCTTTACCTGACGACCGGAATGGCCGCTGCCGTCGGTGCGGTGGCCGTCGCCTGGCCGTTCATCGACCAGATGCGTCCCGATGCGTCGACACTGGCGCTGGCCTCGATCGAGGTCGACGTTTCGGCGCTGGAGCCGGGCATGTCGCTGACCGTCAAGTGGCGCGGCAAGCCGGTGTTCATCCGGAACCGGACGGCGCAGGAAGTCGAAGAGGCGAACGCGGTCCAGCTCGCCGAGCTGAAGGATCCGATTGCCCGCAACGACAATATCGATGCCGCTGCAGAAGCGACCGATCTTGCCCGTTCCGCCGGCGAGGGCAAGGAAAACTGGATCGTCATGATCGGCTCCTGCACCCATCTCGGTTGCGTTCCTCTCGGCCAGTCCGGTGACTTCGGCGGCTGGTTCTGTCCCTGCCACGGCTCGCACTACGATACGGCGGGCCGGATCCGGAGAGGTCCCGCGCCGACCAACCTGCCGGTGCCGACTTTTACATTTACGTCCGACACAGTGATCCAGATCGGGTGAGGGGTTCTAACTTATGAGCGGTCATTCCACATACCAGCCGGCTTCCGGCATCGAAAAATGGATCGATTCCCGGCTTCCCTTGCCGCGAATGATGCATGACAGCTTCGTTGCCTATCCCGTTCCCCGTAATCTGAACTACGCCTATACCTTCGGCGCCATGCTGTCGGTGATGCTGATCGTGCAGATCCTGACCGGCGTCGTGCTGGCCATGCACTATGCCGCCGAGACGACCGTTGCGTTCAATTCGGTCGAAAAGATCATGCGCGACGTCAACCACGGCTGGCTCTTGCGCTACATGCACGCCAACGGCGCGTCATTCTTCTTCATCGCCGTCTACCTGCACATCGCCCGCGGCCTCTACTACGGGTCCTACAAGGCGCCGCGCGAGATCCTCTGGATCCTCGGCGTTGTCATCTACCTGCTGATGATGGCGACCGGTTTCATGGGCTATGTTCTGCCCTGGGGCCAGATGTCCTTCTGGGGCGCGACCGTCATCACCGGCTTCTTCTCGGCCTTCCCGCTCATCGGCGAGTGGATCCAGCAGTTCCTGCTCGGCGGCTTTGCCGTCGATCAGCCGACGCTGAACCGCTTCTTCTCGCTGCACTACCTTCTGCCGTTCATGATCGCCGGCGTCGTCGTGCTGCACATCTGGGCGCTGCACGTCACCGGCCAGACAAACCCGACCGGCGTCGAGGTGAAGACGAAGACGGATACCGTCGCCTTCACGCCCTATGCCACGCTCAAGGATGCGCTCGGCATCTCGGTCTTCCTGATCGCCTTCGCCTGGTTCGTCTTCTACATGCCGAACTACCTCGGCCACCCGGACAACTACATCCCGGCCGATGCCCTCAAGACGCCGTCCCACATCGTTCCCGAATGGTACTACCTGCCCTTCTACGCGATGCTGCGCGCCATCACCTTCAACGTCGGCCCGATCGATTCCAAGCTCGGCGGCGTCCTGGTGATGTTCGGCTCGATCATCGTGCTGTTCTTCCTTCCCTGGCTCGATACGTCCAAGGTTCGCTCGGCCGTGTACCGCCCCTGGTACAAGCTGTTCTTCTGGATCTTCGTCGCGAACGCCATCCTGCTTGGCTGGCTCGGCGCCATGCCGGCTGAAGGGATCTACGTCATCCTGTCGCAGATCGGCACGCTCTACTACTTCGGGTTCTTCCTCCTGATCATGCCGCTGCTCGGCCTGTTCGAAACACCCCGGCGTATCCCGAACTCGATCACCGAAGCGGTGCTCGCCAAGAAGAACAAGTCCGACATGGAAAAGCTCAAGCCTGGCGAAGCCAGCGCCTGATTGCCGCGATCGAGAGGGAATAATCGTATGAAAAAGCTTGTTACAAGCGTCCTTTCGCTGGCCCTGGTGGCAGGTCTTGGCTTCGGCGTCGCCGCCGTGGCGCAGGAAGAGCACGCGGCAGCGGAAGGCGCTCATGCGGAAGGTGCGACGCCGCATTATCCGCTGAAGCATCCAAAGGAAATCGACTGGAGCTTTGCCGGTCCCTTCGGTCACTACGACAAGGGCCAGCTGCAGCGCGGCCTGAAGGTTTACACCGAAGTCTGTTCCGCCTGCCACTCGATGTCGCTCGTCTCCTTCCGCATGCTGGAGGAGCTGGGGTATTCCGAGGATCAGGTAAAGGCCTTCGCCGCCAACTACCAGGTGACCGACGGCCCGAATGATTCCGGTGACATGTTCGAGCGGACCGCCGTTCCCTCGGACTACTTCCCGTCGCCGTTCGCCAATCCGCAGGCTGCCGCGGCATCGAACAACGGTGCAGTTCCGCCGGACTTTTCGCTGATCGCCAAGGCGCGCGGCGTGACTCGCGGGTTCCCGCAGTTCGTCTTCGACATCTTCACCCAGTACCAGGAAGGCGGGCCGGACTACATCTACTCGCTGCTGACGGGATACGAAGAGCCGCCGGAAGGCGTGGAGGTGCCTGAAGGCACCTACTACAACCCGCACTTCATCGCCGCCGCATCGCTGGCCATGGCGCCGCCGATTTCGGACGACCAGGTCACCTATGACGATGGCGCGCCGCAGACCGTCGACCAGTACTCCAAGGACGTCTCGGCATTCCTGATGTGGGCCGCCGAGCCGCACCTCGAGGAGCGCAAGCAGACGGGCTTCATGGTCATGATCTTCCTGGTGATCTTCACCGGCCTGATCTACCTGACGAAGAAGTCGGTCTACGCCAGCAAGGACCACTGAGGCGCGGCTTCAGGTTGAAAAAAGGCGGCCTCCGGGTCGCCTTTTTTGTTGGGCGGCGGTGCCGAAATTGCTACCGTCCCGCCAAGATCCAGTCGCCTCAAACCATCGGTCCATCATGACAAAGCCCATCGACCTCGCCGCTTCGGTCCGTTCGATTGTCGACTATCCGAAGCCGGGTATTGTCTTTCGCGATATCACCACGCTGCTCGGCGATGCGGCTGCCTTCCGGCAGGCCGTCGATGAGCTGGTGGCCCCCTATGCCGGACTGGGCATCGACAAGATTGCAGGGGTCGAGGCGCGCGGCTTTATCCTCGGCGGCGCACTGGCTCACCAGCTCTCCGCCGGCTTCGTGCCTATCCGCAAGAAGGGCAAGCTGCCGCACGAGACGGTGCGTATCGCCTACAGCCTGGAATACGGCGTCGACGAGATGGAGATGCATGTGGATGCGGTCAAACCGGGCGACAAGGTGATCCTGACGGACGACCTGATTGCCACCGGCGGGACCGCGGAAGGTGCAGTGAAGCTCCTGCGCCAGCAGGGTGCGGAGATCGTCTCGGCCTGTTTCGTCATCGACCTGCCGGACCTCGGCGGACGCCGCAAGCTGGAGGCGCTCGGCGTCGAGGTGCGCACGCTGATGGAGTTTGCCGGACACTGATGCCGGACAGCGCGTCGCTCAGTCGAACTCCAGCACCGTGCCTTCGTAGCGCATGACGAGTTCGCCGTTCTGGTTGACGCCCTCATTGACCGTCAGGTTGAGGTGCATGCCTGAGCGAGAGGCCAGCGAGCGACTGGCGACGACCTCCACCGAATAGGTGATCTCGTCGCCGGCATAGACCGGCTTGAGCCACTGGAGCTTCTTGAATCCTGCCGAGGGGCCAAGCTTCGGCGCGACGAGGCCTTCGCGCTCGAGGCTCTCCACCTTGGCGTTCCAATAGGCGACATAGGTCTTCATCCATCCGGCGCAGGTGTGCCAGCCCGAGGCGCAGAGGCCACCGAAGACGTATTCCTTCGCCGCTTCGGCATCGACGTGGAAGGGCTGCGGATCAAACTGGCGGGCAAAGCGGATGATGTCCTCGGCGGTGAACAGCACTGTCCCGGTGACCACTCGGTTGCCGGGAGGGGAGAGGTCGATCAGTCTCATGCCTGTGCCTCCTGCGGCGTGCGAAGGCGGATCATGATCGGGTTCTCACCTCTCATGACGGCGATGCCATTCTGGTTCCTGACCTCGTGCAGAAACTTGACGAGGCCGATGCCGGGGCGGGACCGCAGCAGCCGGGATTCCGATACGGTCGAGGTGCCGGAGAGCGTGTCTCCGGCCAGGACCGGCTTCTTCCACTCCATGAATTCGATACCGGGCGAGCCTTCCGAAGCCGTTTCCGACAGCCAGCCGTCGAACATCATGCGCATGAAAAGGCTTGCCGTGTGCCAGCCGGAGGCGGAAAGTCCGCCGAGGATGCTGGCCTTGCCGGCCTCTTCCGAGAGGTGCATCGGCTGCGGGTCGAACTCCGAGGCGAAGGCGACGATCTCTTCGGCGCTGACCGTGCGAACCGCGAGCGGCAGGGAGCGGCCGGAGGTGAAATCTTCGAAATGGTACCGCGGTTTGATCATCCGCAACGTTCCTCCGTGCGTTCGGCTGCACAATGGGCAGCAACCCGTATGATTTCAAGGAGCCGAGATGAGCAGATGGCTCGATCGAGCAGTTTTCCCCGCTTCGCTTGAACCGGATGTTTCCGCCTTGCTGGAGGGCCTGCGACCGGTGCATCTGCGATCTGGCGCGATCCTGTTTCGGCCGGGCGATCAGGCGCAGGCCTTTCTCGTGCTGTTGTCGGGGCGTGTCGGCGTCTACCTGACGGGTCGCAATGGCCGCGAGATCCTGCTCTATGCGGTGCAGGGCGGTGAGACCTGCGTGCAGACGACGCTCGGGATGCTGGGCAATGCGGCCTATCGATGCGAAGCGCTGGCGGAGACCGATCTGGTGGCCGTCATGATCCCGCGGTCGCTGTTCGATACGCTGATGGCAGAGTCCGCGTGCTTTCGTGCGTTTGTCTTCAAGGATTTCGCCGCCCGCCTGGCCGACATGATGGGGCTTCTGGAGCAGGTGGCCTTCACCTCGATCCGCGAGCGGCTGGCACGCGTACTGGTCGACCGGGCAGGCGAAGGAGACCTCGTGCAGGCGACCCACCAGGAGCTGGCTGTTGCAATCGGATCGGCGCGCGAGGTGGTGTCGCGCCGGCTGGAGGCGCTGGCATCCACGGGTGTGGTGGAGAATGAAAGGGGACGGGTCCGTATCCGTGACCGCAGAGCCCTGCTGCGGATGGCGCAGGGCGACGGGCCTGAGAGGCTGGTGACTTAGTCACCGACGCTGCGGATGGCGCGGCTAAGCTTCAACCGGCAATACAGCTTCAAGGAGACGTGCTCATGCTCGCCAGAAACGTTGGACCCATCGATCGCTTTCTCCGGATCGTCGCCGGGATCGCCATCCTCTCCCTGTTCTTTCTCTATCCGCAGGCCGCCTGGCGCTATTACGCCCTCATAGGGCTTGTGCCTCTGCTGACCGGGGCCTTCGGCACCTGCCCGATCTATTCGCTGGTGGGCATCTCGACCTGCCCCGCAAAGAGGATCTGAACTCCATAGAAAAAGGCGCCGCAACGGGTGTGCGGCGCCTTCCTGTTCGGTCATGGTCCGGATCAGGTGTTGAAGCGGAAGTGGATGACATCGCCGTCCTGGACGACGTATTCCTTGCCTTCGTCGCGCCCCTTGCCCGCTTCCTTGGCGCCCACTTCGCCCTTGTAGGCGATGTAGTCGTCATAGGAGATCGTGAAGGCGCGGATGAAGCCGCGTTCGAAGTCCGTATGGATGACGCCGGCGGCGGCGGGTGCTTTGGTGCCGCGGACGATGGTCCAGGCGCGGGTTTCCTTCGGGCCGACGGTGAAATAGGTGATCAGGTCGAGCAGGTGGTAGCCGGCGCGGATCAGGCGGTCGAGACCCGCTTCCTCCAGCCCCAGAGCGGAGAGGAATTCCGTCGCCTCTTCTTCCGGCAGCTGCGCCACTTCGGACTCGATGGCCGCCGAGATGATGACGCATTCGGCGCCTTGCGCCTTCGCCATCTCGGCGACGGCTTTGGTATGGGCATTTCCTTCGACGGCATCGGCTTCCGCGACGTTGCAGACGTAGAGGACCGGATGGGAGGTCAGGAGGTTCAGACCCTTGAGGATCTCGATCTCGTCGGGAGCCAGCGTCTTCAGGAGAATGCGGGCCGGCTTGCCCTCGTGCAGCAGCTTGACGACCGCTTCCATGATCGGCAGCTGCGCGACCGATTCCTTGTCCTTGGTGGCGGCCCGCTTGCGCGTCTGTTCGACGCGGCGCTCGAGGCTGTCCAGATCGGCGAGCATCAGCTCGGTCTCGATCGTGTCGGCGTCGCCGACCGGATTGATCTTGCCCTCGACGTGGGTAATGTCGTCGTCCTCGAAGCAGCGCAGGACGTGCACCACGGCATCCACTTCACGGATGTTGGCGAGGAACTTGTTGCCGAGGCCTTCGCCCTTGGAGGCGCCGCGCACGAGGCCGGCGATATCCACGAAGGAGATGCGGGTCGGGATGATCTCCTTGGAGCCCGCGATATCGGCGAGCTTCTTCATCCGCGGGTCGGGCACGGCCACTTCGCCGGTGTTCGGCTCGATGGTGCAGAAGGGATAGTTGGCCGCCTGCGCTGCCGCCGTCTTGGTCAGAGCGTTGAATAGCGTCGACTTGCCGACATTCGGCAGGCCCACGATGCCGCATTTGAAACCCATGGGTCGAATTACCTGTTGCTTGATACGATTGTTGCCTTGGCTATGGGATAAACGGCCGGAGGGGTCAAGGCCTAGGCGCCGCGGCGGGCGAGGGGCGGACCTCCGGACACGGGTTGATCAGGTTCAAACCCGGTGCGATAATGGGACCTATCAAGAGCAACGTCATCGCGAGCCATCATGCCGACGAAGGACGACACGACCCTCCTGCCCAAGACGAAGCCCAAGCTGGAGCGACCGAAGCTCTACAAGGTGATGCTCGTCAACGACGACTACACGCCCCGCGAGTTCGTGGTGATGGTGCTGAAGGCCGTCTTCCGGATGAGCGAGGAGGCCGCCTCCCGGGTCATGCTGACGGCGCACCGCATGGGTGTGGCTGTCGTGCTGGTCTGTGCCCGCGATATCGCCGAGACGAAGTCGAAGGAGGCGATCGACCTGGCCAAGGAGGCCGGCTTCCCGCTGATGTTCACGACGGAGCCGGAAGAGTAGAGGCTTTTTTAGAGGGGCCTCATCCATTCGCATCGCGGTCAGGATGACGGGCGGCGGATTTCCAGGCCGGTCTTGCTCGTCTCGAAGCCGCAGCTTCGATAGAAGTCCAGCGTGCCGGAGTTGCGGCTGGCGGTGAGCAGCATGACCTTGTAGCAGCCCTGCTCGAAGGCCGCGGCCACGGTCGTATCGATGATGGCACGGCCGTAACCCCTGCGGCGATGGTCGGCATGGGTCACGACATTCTCGATCAGCGCGTAGGATGCTCCGCCGCGGGTGAGATTGGGGATGACCGCCAGCGTGCAGCTGGCCGCCAGAACACCGTCCGAAAAGCCGCCGAAGACCGTCATGCCGGGCTGTGTCAGGATAGCAGCGAACCGCTCCTGCGCGACCGCGCCCGGAAGGTCGAGATCATCGCTGATCAGGTGACGATAAAGGACCAGCAACGAGTGCAGATCGCCATGGACCAGAGGCCGGATCACGAAAGAGGGCTCGGCCTCGCTCATTCGTCGCTCTCCTTCTTGCCGAACATCTTCTGCAGCATGGCGGCCATGGGGCCGGTGGTCGGCAGGGCCTTGGGCTGATTGAAATTGCGGGCCTGACGGATATGCGACTGGGCAGCCGGCTTCGGCGCCTTGGCGGGCTTTGCCGGTTCGTCGTCGGCTTTGGTACCCGTCGCCAGCGCCAGCTTGTTCAGGAGCTGCGAGTCCTCGCCCTTCACCAGCATCTCGGCATTGTCGGCCAAGGCCGCGAGCAGGGGCTCCAGCCAGTCGCGGTCGCTCTTGGCGAAATCACCGAGCACATGGCCCTGGACGCGGTCCTTGTGGCCCGGGTGGCCGATACCGAGTCGCAGGCGGCGGTAGTCCTTGCCGCAATGGGCATCGAGCGACTTGATGCCGTTGTGGCCGCCGTGGCCACCGCCGGTCTTGATGCGGGCCTTGCCGGGCACGAGGTCCAGTTCGTCGTAGACCGCCACGATGTTCTCCGGCCCGAGCTTGTAGAAGCGCATGGCTTCGCCGACGGATTCGCCCGACACGTTCATGAAGGTCTGCGGCTTCATCAGCAGGATCTTTTCGCCGGCGATCTCGCCTTCGGAGATCAGCGCCTTGAACTTCTTCGACCATGGCGCGAATCCCGGCCGCCGCTGGATTTCGTCGACGGCCATGAAGCCGATATTGTGGCGGTTGCCCGCGTATTGCGTTCCGGGGTTGCCGAGCCCAGCGATGATCAGCATTGTCTTTGTCCAGTTCCGAAGGTTCCCTGCCTCTCCAGCGCGAACGCGCGAGGAAGTCAATGTGTTTCGGAGGGAGTTACCGGGGGCGCGCCACACCGTAGGAGGCCAGGATGCGGTCCTGCCCGCCTGTCGAGATCAGCGCGTCGAGAGCAGCCTGCATCTGTGTGATCAGGGCGTCCGGGACGCCGAGATTGCAGGCGAAGCCGAGCGGTTGGGTGCTCAGCGTGACGCCTTGCTCAAGCGGCGTTCCCTGGGCAAGCATCTCCAGGAACACGCTTTCCGACATCGGCATCAACTCGATGCGGCCCTCGACCAACTTGCGGACCGTGGTGCCGAAGTCGGCGCTGACATCGACGCTGCCGAAACCCATCTCCTTGAGCAGAACTTCGGTATAGTCGGCTCTGTGGGTTCCGACGAGGCGGCCCTTGGCGGCCTCGATGTCCAGGGACGCCAGTCCCGATCCCTGCCGGGTCACGAGGATGGCACGGTCGACGAAGAGGGGCAGGACCCATTTGAACCGCTTCTCCCGCTCGGGCGTTCGCGCGGCGGCGAAGACACAGTGCATCGGCTGCGTCTCGGCAAGTGCGATCGCGCGCGCCCAGGGCATGATCTCGATCCGGAAGGGACTGTCGACATCCGCCATTATCGTCGTGACCTGATCGACGCCTGCGCCACGATTGGTACCGGTGTCATCCCGGTAGCTGAAGGGAGGATAGGCTTCCGTCGTGAAGGTGAGGGGTTCCTGCGCGAACGCCGGCAAGCTGGACATCAGGCCAACCAGAAGCAGAACCACGATGTGGATCATTCACCTTCCCCTCGCATGCCCTTATTGCGCCAGTATCATGCAGGGCGTGCCCAAGATCAAGCCACGATGGTGCCGTTCAAGCTCTGCTGTCGGTGCGACAGGATAGAGTGGAGAGCGTCGACGGGAAGGGGGCGCGAGAAGAGATAGCCCTGCGCGAAGTCAACTCCCATGTTCCGCAGGACGCCCTGCTGTTCTGCCGTCTCCACGCCCTCGGCGATCACCTTGCAGTTCATCTTGTGAGAGATGGCGCTGATCCCCTCGACCAGCATGCGGTTCTTGCGGCCGACGTCCGTCTGCTCCTCGATCGAACGAATGAAGGACTGGTCGATCTTGACGATGTCGACCGGGAACCGGCTCATGTAGCTCAGCGACGAATAACCTGTCCCGAAATCATCCAGCGCAATCCGGCATCCAAATTGCTGGATCTCGTTCAGGACGTTGCGGACTTCGGGGTTGTCGTGCATCAGCACCGCTTCGGTGATCTCGATGACAAGCCGGTTTGGCCTGAGCCCGTACTGTCCCAGAAGGGCGGCAAGGCGCGTCGGCAACGAGCACTCGAACTGCAGCGGCGAGAAGTTGACGGCCACATAGGCGTCCGGCAGACCGAATTCCTGCTGCACACGCGCCAGATTGGCCACGGCGCTTTCCAGGATCAGGTTGCCGATGGTCCCGACCGAACCGTTCTCTTCGGCAACCTCGATGATCGCCGCAGGCGAGAGGATGCCCTTTACCGGGTGGCGCATTCTCATCAGCGCCTCGAAGCCGATGATGGCGCCGCCCTCCAGGTCGACGATCGGCTGGAAGAAGGCTTCGAACCAGTTGCCGGCGATGGCGTCCTGGATATCCTTTTCGATCTCCGCCCGTTCCCGTGTCTTTTCCAGGATAGCCGGGTCGAAGATCTGGGCACCGTTCTTGCCGTCGCGCTTGCGGGCGTACATGGCCAGGTCGGATTTGTGCAGCAGGTCGGCTGCGCCCGAGGCATGATCAGGATAAAAGGCGACGCCGACGCTGGCGCTGAGGCGGACCGTTGCACCAGCAACGACAAACGGCGTCTCGAACAGTTCGACGATCTTGTCGCAGAGTTCGTGAGCCCAGGACTGATCCTCGTCCCCCGCCAGCAGGAACGCGAATTCATCGCCCCCCAGCCGCGAGGCGGTGTCGCCGCTGCGCAACAGCGGCCGGATGCGTGCCACGAACTGGTGCAGGAGGTCGTCGCCTGCGGCATGTCCGAAGTTGTCA
>TARA_R110002020_G_scaffold2094_3_pt1 | contig 13527 bp, 23 predicted proteins | sample TARA_R110002020 | Tara Oceans TARA_R110002020 (sample SAMEA4396489) | marine metagenome | biome: Westerlies Biome; feature: [MES] marine water layer (ENVO:01000295) within the mesopelagic zone...; material: water (ENVO:00002006), including particulate matter (ENVO:01000060) such... | reverse complement strand
ATATCGTAGGGGCTGTAGGAGACTTTCTCCGAGGCGATCCAAACTTCAAAGGCAAACCGTCCTCGGCTATGGATCCTTTTGCTCGACAAGGCATGGGTCCAGGTCCTTTTGTCGGTGGAGGGGTACCTTCGCCCAGTGGCCCTGCGGCACAAAGCACGGGAGGTATGGCAAAAGATCCATGCCCACCTGGTTTTAGGTTCGATGCAACATTACAGCAGTGTGTACCAATAGTGGCACCTGCGGCTCCTGCTCCAGTGGCAGGGACGGCTCCAGTAGCACCGACACCTGCAACTGGAGGTATTTCGAACATACCGAATGCGTATCCATTTACATTGACTCCTCCAATCGGAGCACCAATAGGGAATATTGCACCCGTTAGATCATGAACTATCAAGCCGTTCCTGAAGAGGTATTGAAGGAGATACTTCTTTTAACCGAGGCGAAGAAGAAGATGGACGTGCGCGAGAAGGCGCAGGAAAAGTTCATGCCCTTTGCCCATCATGTGTATGAGGGGTTTATAGAGGGTAGGCACCATAGGGTGATTGCTGAAAAACTGGAGAAAGTAGCAAGGGGCGAGATCAAGAGACTCATTGTGAATATGCCTCCACGTCATTCCAAATCGGAATTTGCGTCTTTTATGATGCCGGCATGGTTTCTTGGAAGGAACCCTAAGTTGAAAATTATTCAAGCAACTCATAATACGGAACTGGCGGTACGTTTTGGTAGGAAGGTAAGGGACTTGATTGCCGATCCACAGTACCAGGATATTTTTCCCGATACCAATTTGAAGGAAGACAGTAAATCGGCGGGGCGATGGCAGACCTCGGTAGGGGGAGAGTACTTTGCAGCGGGCGTTGGAGCAGCGGTCACGGGCCGTGGTGCGGATTTATTCATTATTGATGACCCCCACTCGGAGCAAGATGCACTATCGGAGTCGGCATTTGACAATGCGTATGAATGGTATACGTCTGGGCCTCGTCAGCGTCTTCAGCCGGGGGGTTCTATTATCTTGGTTATGACACGATGGGGTAAAAAAGACTTGACGGGACGATTATTGGCGGCTCAAGGGAGTGACGTTATGTCCGATCAGTGGGAAGTGGTGGAATTTCCTGCAATTATGCCGTCCGACAAGCCATTATGGCCCGAATTTTGGGATAAAGACACACTTTTAGGAATAAAAGCGTCGTTACCCTTGGCAAAATGGTCAGCGCAGTGGCAACAACAGCCTACTTCAGAAGAAGGAGCGATTGTCAAGAAGGATTGGTGGAATATGTGGGATAAAGAGGACATTCCCGACGTGAAATACATCATTCAGAGCTACGATACAGCGTTTTCGAAGAAAGAAAGTGCGGATTACAGTGCTATAACGACGTGGGGTATCTTTACATCCGAGGAGGACGGCTCGGACAACATAATTCTTATGGACGCGAAGCGCGGTCGATGGAACTTTCCAGAATTAAAGCGCGAAGCGTATGAAGAGTACGAGTATTGGGAGCCAGATATGGTGATTATAGAGGCAAAAGCGAGTGGAACGCCTCTTATGGACGAATTAAGGCTTCATAACATCCCTGCTTTGGCGTTTTCACCAGGAAAAGGCAACGATAAAACAACTAGAATGCATATGGTAGCCCCTCTGTTTGAAGCGGGGAAGGTATGGGCCCCTCAAGACAAGGGCTTTGCGGAAGAGGTTATAGAAGAAGTAGCGTCTTTTCCGTATGGTGATCACGATGATTTTTGTGATAGTATGACGATGGCGTTGATGAGGTTTCGTAAGGGTGGGTTTATTTTTCTTGACGGAGAGGACGAAGAAGAGGAATATGTACCTAAGATGAGGAGTTATTACTGATGGACGTTACCCCTGATGAGGCGAGAAAAAATAGACGCTATGATGCAGACAAGTACTTACGGACGATTAGGAATATTATAAAGAAGCACCAAGGAGAAGAAAATGGTAGAACCCACAAGAGGCGGAACATCCACAAGGAAAAAAAAGAGTAAAAGAGTAAGTGGATCTATGCGTAAAGCCAAGGTACCTTTAACTAAGCCTTACGAAATACGTTTTGATGAAGACAACCCCGATATCGAGGGTACTTTTTTTGACGATATATATGTGGACATGATGAAGAGTAAAAATAAGAAAAAAGACGGGGGCTTGATGGAAGCTATTAAGAAGGTAGACGCTGAAAAAGGTATGAAAGACGGTGGTATGGTGGGTAACTCTACTTCTAATTTCAAAGGAACCCACTGATGGCTAAAGAGAGAACCATAAAGTTTGATAAAAACGGTAAGCCTATTATTAAGGATAAAAACATAGATCCTAAGTTACTCAAGATGTTAAAAGACGCTAATAAGGGTATGAACCGAAAAGCTAACGGTGGCACTATAGACATGAGCCGTGGACAAGCAGGCTATAACTTTAAAGGGGTTTTCTAATGGACGATAGGTTAAAAGAAGGACTTAAAAGGGGACTTAGGAAAACTTTAGAAGAAACTATGGAAGAAGCTACGAAGAAGGAGGACGAATTACAGGAGAGCCTACGGAAGTACGCACTAAAACAAGGTCGAGAAGCTCGAAAACGAAGTCGCTCCGAAAGAAAAGAGTCAGAAAATCTTAAAGGGAGGCCCTTTGCCAATGGTGGCATGATTAACTTTAAAGGTATATTCTAGTGGCAGAAGAAAGAACACCTCTTGCAGCGTTAGTTGACTCTGGTATTAGTCCAGACGTGGACATGGACGCTGCGTCCGTGGAGATTGAAGTCAATACTCCTCAAGAATTTGAGGGAGGAGCCGAGGTTCTTGATGATGGGCAAGGGGGTGCGATTGTTCAAGCTCTCATGGCACAAGGTCCTATGGAAGTTATGGCAGAACCTTACGATCACAATGCTAATCTAGCCGAAGCGTTGGATGAGGGCACATTAGGAGAACTATCGTCTGAGATCAGAGGATATTTTGAAGAAGACCAAGAATCACGAGCCGAGTGGGAAACAACCTATACGAAAGGGTTAGATCTGCTTGGCGTACAGTACGATGATAGAACGGAGCCTTTTGAGGGCGCGAGTGGGGTAACACACCCATTGATATCGGAATCGGTAACACAGTTTCAATCACAGTCGTACAAGGAACTATTGCCTGCGGGTGGGCCTATAAAAACCCAAGTTTTAGGAGAGAAGACTCCAGAGCGTGAAGCGCAGGCGCAAAGAATAAAAGAATTTATGAATTACCAGATAACAGAGGTTATGGAGGAGTTCGATCCAGACACAGATCAAATGCTGTTCTATCTACCTTTATCGGGTTCCACGTTTAAGAAGGTGTACTTTGATCCTACAAGACAAAGAGCCGTATCGAAGTTCATACCCGCCCAAGACTTAGTTATTCCGTATTCGGCAAGTGATGTACAGACATCCAGTCGAGTGACTCATGTTTTGAGGATGGACGGTAATGAACTGCGTAAGCTACAGCTAGGAGGGATTTACCTTGACTTAGATATATCGTCAAGTGACGAGGATCCTTCTGAGGTTGAGGATAAAGTCAATGAGATAGAAGGAATGTCTAAGGGATATTCTGAGGATACGCACACTATTCTTGAATGCCACGCTGATCTGGATATCGAGGGCTTCGAGGATATGGGCGTAGATGGTGAGCCGACAGGATTAAAGCTACCATACATCGTGACGATACACAAAGACAGTGGAGAGATCTTGTCTATTCGTAGGAACTACGATGAGGGGGATCAGCTAAAGAAGAAACGACAGTATTTTGTTCATTACAAGTTTATGCCTGGTCTGGGCTTTTACGGCTTTGGACTTATACATATGCTTGGTGGATTAGGGAGAGCAACCACAAGTATTTTAAGACAATTAATTGATGCGGGTACACTAGCTAATTTACCCGCAGGATTCAAGGCACGGGGCGTGAGAGTACGAAACGACGACGAGCCTCTTCAGCCTGGTGAGTTTAGGGACATTGATGCTCCTGGTGGGAACATTCGTGATGCTATTATTCCTCTACCGTATAAAGAGCCTTCTGGCACACTTGCACAGCTTCTAGGAACGCTGATAGAGAGCGGTAGACGCTTTGTATCCGTTGCTGATGCCAAGATAGGCGAAGGAGGACAACAGAACGCTCCTGTAGGGACTACTGTAGCCTTGTTAGAGCGTGGCATGAAGGTTATGTCAGCAATTCACAAACGGCTCCACTACGCCCAGAAAACGGAGTTTAGGCTGTTAGCGAGGATCTTCGCAGAGAACTTACCTCCCTTGTATCCTTATGAAGTGGCAGGAGCCGAGCAACAAGTAAAGTCAACAGACTTTGACGCAAGGGTCGATGTTGTACCCGTGAGTGACCCCAACATCTTTTCTATGGCGCAAAGGGTAACTCTCGCTCAGACACAACTACAACTGGCTCAATCAAACCCACAAGTACATAACGTCCATGCAGCGTATAGACGGATGTATCAAGCTTTAGAGGTACAGAACATTGAAGAGATACTTCCACCGCCCGCGCAACCACAACCTACAGATCCCGCTATTGAGAACGCGAGAGCCTTGGCAGGGGAGTTATTACAAGTATTTCCAGAACAAAGTCACGATGCTCACATACTGGTACATACTACCTTTATGCAGACACCTTTGGTAGCTACCTCTCCATCAGTCATGGGTACATTTTATTCGCACCTCCAAGAGCACATTGCATATAAAGCAAGAGCTATGGTAGAGAAAGAAGTGAGTGAAGCTGCTCAAGGTCTACAGCAAGGCGTACAGCAAGGACAGATTGACCCGATAACGGGGCAGACGTATATGAACGAATTAGAACAAGGAGCTAACGATCCCACCTCTGTAGAAGATAGGGTCGCTCAGATCGAAGTACAGCTAATGAAAGAGGTCATGGCTGCCGTTGCCCCACCACAACAGGTGCAAGAAGATCCACTCGTGAAGATACGAATGCAAGAACTGGCTATAAAACAACAGCAAGCACAGAACGACGCTAGTGTTGAGCAAGCCAAATTACAGCTTGAGCAAATGAAAATGCAACAACGAGCTGCAACCGACTCTGCAAGATTAGAATTGCAGGAAGAAGTCGCTGATCAAAGAACCCAAGTAAATAGAGAACGAATAGACGTACAAAGGCAGTCAAAGCAACAACGAGGCTAGAATGTTTGACCCTATTACGATCTCGGCTGCTGTAACCACGGCATCCACTGCTTTTGCGGGGATTAAACGTGCGTTCCAAGCAGGTAGAGATCTTGAATCAATGTCGCAAGACCTATCCCGTTGGATGGGTGCGGTTAGTGATGTGGACAATGCCGAGAAGTCGGCAAAGAATCCTTCCGTATTTCGTAAAGTATTTGGAGGTAGCGTAGAGGGTGAAGCTATAGAAGCCTTTGCTGCAAAGAAGAAACTCGAAGAGCAGAGGTATGAATTAAAACAGTATTTGATGTTTACGCATGGAAGTAAGTCATGGGATGAATTACTTCGGATGGAAGGTGAGATAAGAAAAAGAAGACAGAAAGAAATATATGACAAACAAAAGTTTAGAGAAAAAGTCATTGGCGTTGTTGCCATTACGGCTGTTCTGGCTATTGGCATCACTCTTCTTGTTGGCTTCGTCTACACACTCATGGGTGTCGACAGGGGATGGTTCAACTAGATGTGTAAGGAAAGATGGCGGTCAGCATACATTCGAATGGCTCTGTGCAGGGGATGGGATGATATACCTAGCGCAATCAGAGAACATAAAACAATGTTACACTTGTTTCTTAAAGAAGTTTTCGGACTGGACTTGGGAACAAGAAAAGAGGAAAGGGATCCGAGAAGACCCTAAACACGTTACTTGTAGGAGATATAAAAGAGTGCAAGCAAAGAATGGCGATCAAGTCTGTCTCTACAAGGGGGCTAACAATACATACAGTTTAGTAGTAGAAGGAGAATGTCCTTCAGAGTTTAGATGCAAGTACGACCCCAATGGTAAAGAACCAAACATTGATAGTGTGGTCGATTCATTAAATAAAAATTTTAAATAGGTGAGTAATGACACAAAAAACATTAGAGAAAGGCTCCATCTGGGAGAAGGCAGACACAAATGGTGATGGTATGGTAACCGATCAAGAAATGGCTATGCGAGAGCGTATGGTTCTTCTGGAAAACAGAGACAAAAAAGAGGATCAACAAAGATACCTAGTGTGGTTTTCGGCTCTGACGGTAACAGTTTTTATTATTGTGCTCATGACACCTCTTGTTCCTATAGAGAGGATAGATCATCTTTCTGGAATTGCTGAGATTTGGGTGCTTAGTAACATGGGTGTATTAGCCAGTTTTATAGGGTTTAATCAACTTGCGAAAAGAAATGGCGAAGAGAAAAGACCTCATTAAATCTCTCCTCGATTTGCCTCTGTGGAATATGCCAGGGGAGTTGTTGCGAAGGTTAAAAAGACTAGTAAGTCGTATGCTCGAAAAATTCAGATCTTGACAGTTATAGAACAAAGAGCGAAAGTAATGGGTAAAATTTAAGGAAGCGGCATGAAAAAGAAAAAGCTAACGCCTAAACAAATGAAAATCGCGAGAGTGTCTCCCCCAAGGAATAAAATCACTGGAGCCGATTTCAAAGGTTTAAAGAATAAGAAGGGTAAAAAGTCATGATGAGATACCTAAAAAGAATATGGTGTGCTCTGTTAAACAAGCGTTGTGAGGACGATTGTGAAGACAAGAAGCCTGCAAAACGGGGAAGACCCAAGAAGAAATGATACAAGCATTAATAGGATCTGTAGGTAGTCTAGCGTCTTCTTACTTAGAGGGCAAAACGGCTATCCAGAAAGCAGAAGCCACTATTCGTATGAAAGAGGCTACTGGAGAGATCGATTGGGATCTTGCCGCAATACGCGCCTCACAGTCTTCCTGGAAAGACGAATGGCTGACCCTGCTTTTCAGTATTCCGCTTGTGCTTTCATTCTGCGGCTCTTGGGGCAGAGGTGTAGTAGCAGATGGGTTTGAGGCTCTAGCGGGTATGCCACAGTGGTATCAAATAGCGTTAGGGGCTATCGTGAGTGCAAGCTTTGCGACACGCTCTGCTTCTAAACTGTTTAACATGAGGAAAAAGAAATAACATCACCCATTCGATGTGATGTTTGTGGTCATGACATGATGAAGATGAATGGATGTATAAGGTGTCTGTATTGCGAAGTATTTTTTCCTTACGATATGTCACAAGATTGGATAGACTACATTCACAATAATTCTCACATAGTAAAAAAGGAGCCAGATGATGACGTTTAAACTATCTCAAAGAAGTTTTCAAAAACTAGCAGGAGTTCACGAGGGACTGCAAGAAGTAGTTAAAGCTGCCATAGGACTAACGACGGTGGATTTTGGTGTGATTTATGGTGTTCGCAGTTTGGATGAACAGACTCGCCTTTATAAAGCCGGACGATCACAGACAATGAAAAGTAAGCATCTTGTTCAAGAGGATGGCAAAAGTCATGCTGTGGATTTAATGGCTTATGACTCTGGAGAAGCAAGTTGGGAACTGAACTTGTACGATGAAATAGCTGATGCCATGAAAGAAGCCGCCGTAAGATATGACCTTCCAATACGTTGGGGAGCTTGTTGGCATATAGACGATCTTCGTAGTTTTGAGGGCACAGCCGAAGAGGCTATGATGGAATATGTAGACCTAAGACGCTCTCAGGGTCGTCGTCCGTTTATAGACGGACCCCATTTTGAACTGAAATTTAAATAAATTAAGGACTATATGTATGGATGTTGTTGACTTTGCAAAATATTTGTATAATAAACTTGAGGAGAGAGAAAAAGATATTGCACAAGATCTAGTATTAGGAAACATAAAAGATTGGAATCAGTATCAACATTTAGTAGGTGAGGCACGGGGACTCTCAATTGCTAAACAAGAAATCAAATCCCTGCTGGAGAATAGAATAGAAGATGCCGAGCAAATTATTACTTCCTGACTTTTACAAAGTCCCAGACAAAGAACCTGACCTCCCATTAAAAGAAAGATTACCACAACCCACTGGATGGAGAATCCTTGTTATGCCGTATAAAGGTAAAGGCAAGACTGAAGGTGGTGTGTTCATGCCCGATGACGTAGTCGAAAGGGAGGCATTAGCCACGGTAGTCTCATATGTATTGAAGGTTGGACCTATAGCTTATAAAGATGAAGATAAATTCGGAGGATCCGACCCTTGGTGTAAAGAAGGAGACTGGGTCTGCATTGGTCGTTATGCCGGGGCACGGTTTAAGATTGATGGTGGAGAGGTAAGAATCATTAATGACGACGAAGTGATTGCTACCATACAACATCCAGACGATATTTATAGTGTGTAGGAGATAATATGGAACAAGAACAAAAAATAGAGGAAGCAGAAACCGTAGAAGTAGAGGTTGCTGACCCTTCCATAGATGAGCAAAAGAGCCAAGAAGTAGAGGTTGTTCAAGAAAAAGAACAAACTGAAACAAAGCCAGAACAGAAAGAGGATGAGCTAGAGAGTTATAGCAAGAATGTTCAGACTCGAATAAAGAAGCTTACGGAAAAATATCGAAAAGAAGAGAGAGACAGAGAAGAAGCTGTTCGCCTTTCTCAACATCTCCTTGAGGAGAATAAGAATCTGAAAGCAAGAGTGGGTAATCTAGACAAGGGATACCTGTCTGAGTACGGCACTCGACTAGAGTCGCAGGAAGACCAGGCGAAAAGAGCCTATTCCGAAGCGCATCAAGCCGGGGACTCTGAGAAAATGTTTGAAGCTCAGAAGGCTTTGTCAAAGATAGCGATAGAGCAAGAGCGATATAGACTAGCAAAAAACCAATCGGATATGGCAGAGCAACAGCCTCAAGCAGAGCAACAGCAACAGCCTCCTCCACAACCACAACCCAAGACAGAAGTCTCGCCTAAAGCAAAAACATGGGCAGAAAGAAATGATTGGTTTGGGGATAATGAGATCATGACGCAAGCAGCTTTCGTTCTACATAATAAATTAATACAAGAAGAAGGGTTTGACCCGGAGAGCGATGACTACTATAGTGAAATTGATAAACGAATGAGGACGGAGTTTCCTCATAAGTTTGAGAGACAAAAGACGGGCAACGGAGTTCAGGTCGCTTCTGCTAATTCCACAGCCTCGAAGAATACCCAACAGAAGCGCAGATCGGTAAAACTATCGCCTTCGCAGATAGCGATAGCTAAAAAACTTGGAGTACCTCTTGAAGAGTACGCAAAATATGTGAAGGACTAAGACATGACAGATAGAGCACCGAGAAAAGAAACGACCCGTGAAACGACCTCACGCAGAAAGCCCTGGACACCACCAAACAGGTTGAGTGCACCTGAACCCCCAGAAGGGTACAAGCATCGATGGATTCGTACCTCCACTCGTGGAGAGGATGATAAGGTTAACGTCCATACGCGAATCGACGAAGGGTGGGAGCCAGTAAGGGCAGATGAATATCCCAATAAAGACTTACCGACCATAGAAGATGGAAAGTACGCAGGAGTAATAGGTACAGGTGGATTAATGCTTGCAAGAATGCCTCTCGAAACAGTCAAAGAGAGAAATGATTTTTACCGAGGAAGAACTCGTGAACAAATGACTGCCGTTGACAGTGATCTAATGAGAGAAAGTCATCCTTCGATGCCTATCACAAATGATCGTCAAAGTAGAGTTTCATTCGGGGGTCGTGATGATTCCCATAAAAATTAATCTTTTATAGGAGCTAGATAATGGCAAACACAAACGTAAAGTTTGGATTAAAGCCGATTGGTGTTATTGGGGGAGGACCTAATGTTACCAGTCAGTATTTTATCAAAAGTGATGCTTCAGCGATTTTCCAAGGTTCCCCTGTTGAAGTCGAACTAACAGGCGGTACAGCGGCAATCATAACTAGTGCAGATGGCGACGGGAAGCAACTTCTCGGAGTTTTTGCAGGTTGTGAATACGTTGATGCAACAACAGGTAAACTTACCTTCAAAAATCAGTGGGGCGGTTCAGGCACTGCTAGTACTGACCACGACATAAAATGTTTTGTTTATGACAACCCGATGACGAAGTTTATTATTGCGTCTGACGGCACAAACTCAAACAGAGCAACTGCTAAAGCTGATATATTCAAGACAGCACAACTTGCTACGGCAACTGCAGGAAATTCCACAACTGGTCTTTCTGATGCTATGATTGATATTTCTACAGCAGAAGCGTCAGATCCGTCAAACCCCTTGATGATCATTGGTCTTCATGAGGATGTGACGAATGCGGATCACGCTGCGGCAGGAATCTCTTATGTCGTTAAACTTAACAACCATGTATATGCTTCGTCTAGTGGCGATGCTGATGCAGCTATTTCTTAAGGGGGACTAATAATGGCGATATCTAGAGCACAATTAGCCAAAGAGTTAGAACCAGGTTTAAACGCCCTCTTTGGTATGGAATATGGTCGATACGAAAACCAACATTCCGAAATTTTCACAACTGAGTCTTCAGATCGTGCGTTTGAAGAGGAAGTAATGCTTTCTGGTTTTGGGGCTGCCCCAGTCAAGCAAGAAGGTTCAGGAGTATCATTTGATGATGCAAACGAGTCTTTCACTGCTCGATATAACCATGAAACTATTGCTTTGGCTTTTGCTATCACAGAAGAGGCTGTAGAGGACAACCTTTATGACCGACTATCTGCTCGATATACAAAGGCATTGGCAAGATCAATGGCTCATACAAAGCAGGTTAAAGCTGCGTCAGTTCTTAACAACGCTTTCGATTCCACTGTAAAAGGTGGAGACGGTAAGGAGTTGTGTGCAACTGATCACCCACTACTAAACGGAGGCTCATTAGCTAATGAACCCTCAGTTGCCGCTGATCTAAACGAAACATCTCTTGAAGATGCTTTGATTAGTATCTCAGGTTTTGTGGATGAGCGTGGTTTGAAAGTGGCACTTCGTGGCACAAAGTTAATCATACCTCGACAGCTACAGTTTGTGGCTGAGAGATTGATGGCTTCTGCTTTGAGATCAGGTACTGCTGACAATGATGTGAATGCGATCAAGTCTATGGGAATGCTTCCACAGGGTTATACTGTGAATGACTTCTTAACAGATACGGACGCTTTCTTCATCATGACAGACACTCCAAGAGGCTTCTTACATTTCGAGAGAACACCTCTTTCTACGAACATGGAATCTGACTTCGACACAGGTAACATGAGGTATAAAGCTCGTGAGAGATACTCTTTCGGTTTTAGTGATCCTCGTTGTGTATTTGGGTCACCAGGAGCTTAATTCCATAAATTTCCTCCCGACTTAAAGGGCGAGTAAAATCGCCCTTTCCTTTTCCTAAAATTACTGTATATTTGTTTTATCCAAACTGTTACATGGTGTAACAGACTTAGCCAGATTGGAGGAACAAATGGCAAATACTACATTTAAAGGAACATTACGTTCTGAGGGTGGTTATTCATCCATAGCTACCACTGCGTCAACAGGTGCAGAAACAACACAAATGTCTATATCTACTGCGGGTTTTACGTCTCTTGACGCAAACACTCTAGCAACAGAAGCGGGAACAGGTATTACTACAGGTTCTGGTACTGTTTACAGAAGTGCTGTGATTAGACATGGTGGAATAATTACAACAAGAATTTTAATTGATTTAACGGGTCTACGGTCAACTGGATCGGGTGACATCATTGGTGTTAACGGAACGGCTTTGGTATGTCACATTGGTCAAATTACTGCGGCTAGAAATGGAACTATTCTTACAGGTAGTATGGAATGTTTTGAAGCTCCCGCAGGAGGTGATCCAGATATTAATATTCACTCCGCAACAGAAAGCACTGGTGTTGAAGATGGTGCTATCTCTGGCTTAGACGAAACCTTGCTTGTTAACTCAGGGGACGCAACACTTGGAAGTAAAGTATACTTCTCGGCTGTTCCTGCTGCTAATGAGTTTTTGTATCTAACAACAGGTGCGGCAACCGATGCTGATTACACCGCAGGTAAGTTGTTCATTGAATTAATGGGCTACGAAGCTTAATTTAGGAGGTCAATATGGCTGATGCAGTAGCTTCACAAACGATACTCGATGGTCCTAAACAAGTTGTTATGAAATTTACAAACGTGAGTGACGGCTCTGGTGAGAGTGCAGTCACGAAAGTAGATGTTAGTGCTCTCTCTACGAACACTGACGGTGCTACTTGCACGGGTGTGACGTTAGAACAGATTTGGTGGCAGTGTCTCGGAATGAAGGTTAGTATATTCTTCGACGCTACCTCTGATGTTTTAGCTATTCAGCTTGGTGAGAATCAAAGTGGACATCACGATTATAGGGATTTTGGTGGCATACCGAATAACGCGGGTTCTGGAGTTACGGGGGACGTTCAGTTTACGACTGTAGGTCACTCTAGTGCAGATACTTATACGATTATTTTGGCTATGCGTAAGAATTATGGCTGATCGTAAGAAAGACAAACAGCCACCAAAAACAAAAAAGTATTTCCGCTCCACTAAAAAAGGAGCGGGAATGACCACGGCAGGTGTCGCCCGTTATCGTAGGGAGAACCCTGGTAGTAAGTTAAAGACGGCTGTCACTAAGAAGAAGAATCTGTCCACGAAGGACAAGTCAAGACGTAAATCTTATTGTGCTAGAAGTGCGGGTCAGATGAAGAAGTTTCCTAAAGCAGCTAAAGATCCTAATAGTAGGCTAAGACAAGCTAGAAGACGGTGGAGGTGCTGATGCGAGAAATATTTATAGGTGTTAGTACTCTGGGAGTCTTTGGTGTGTTGTCGTGGATTACACTTACTTTAGTCACAGTTGACAAAAGAACAGAAGTTATGTCCGTAAAGATTGATCACAATAATATGATGTTGAAGCCTCTTTGGGAGGATTTCATAAGAAGGAGTGCTAAAAATGGCAATGGGGAGGTCACAAATGGCAAAGCAAGTCTCGAAATCTGGAAGTAGCAAGGACGCGTGTTACCATAAGGTAAAATCTCGATATAGGGTTTTTCCAAGCGCATATGCTTCAGGGGCTATAGCGAAATGTAGGAAAGTGGGAGCCGCTAATTACGGTAAGTCCACTAAAAAGAAAGCCGATGGTGGGGTGATTGAATCGGATCAGCCTCGTAAGAGGGCACTGCCTAGAGGATTTAAGAACGGTAAGAGTGTGTTTATCGCCAGAGGTTGTGGTGCCGTAGAGGGCAGAAAGAGAAAACAGACTAGGATTTATTAATGGCTGTTCGCAAAACAAAGAAAGGACTTGCTCTAAAGAGATGGTTTAAAGAAGATTGGAAGGATGTTAGCACTGGGAAAGCCTGTGGGCGTAAGAAGGGCGAAAAGAGAGGAACTCCATATTGTAGACCATCAAAGAGAGTTAGTAGTAAAACTCCGAAAACGGCTTCTGAGATGTCGTCCTCGGAGAAGCGTAAACGAGTATCTCAGAAAAAAAGTCTTGGTCAACCCGCAGGGAAGCCCAGGAGAGTTCAAGCAGCAAGAAGGAGAAAGACATGATGAAGAGTAAAATGCGACCAAGAAAGATGAT
>TARA_R110002020_G_scaffold184947_3_pt1 | contig 13527 bp, 11 predicted proteins | sample TARA_R110002020 | Tara Oceans TARA_R110002020 (sample SAMEA4396489) | marine metagenome | biome: Westerlies Biome; feature: [MES] marine water layer (ENVO:01000295) within the mesopelagic zone...; material: water (ENVO:00002006), including particulate matter (ENVO:01000060) such... | reverse complement strand
GCTCGAACGCATCTCCGGAGGCCAGTCCAACCCGACCTATTTCGTAACCTGGGGCGAGCACAGGATGGTGCTGCGCAAGCAGCCCAACGGCCCGATCCTGCGCGGCGCCCATGCCGTCGACCGCGAGCACCGGGTGCTGGCGGCGCTGGCCGGGACCGACGTGCCGGTGCCGGTCACGCTCCTTTATGAAGAAGACGCATCCATTCTGGGCACGCCGTTCTACCTGATGGAGCGGCTCGAGGGCAGGGTGTTTCATGATTCCGCGCTGCCGGGCATGGCGCCGTTGGAGCGGCGCGACATCTACATGGCCATGGCCGACACCATGGCCCGGCTCCACGCGGTCGATCCGTCCGCCGTCGGCCTTGGCAATTTCGGCTGCCCCGGCAATTACTTCGAACGGCAGATCGCCCGATGGGCGGGCCAGCTGGCGCAATCGACCGGCGAGCCGGTGCCGCATCTGGCGGAGGTCGGAGAATGGCTCCGAACCAACATGCCCGCCGACGATGGTCGCGTCGCCATCGCCCATGGCGACTACCGGCTCGGTAACCTGATCTTCCATCCCGAGCGCGCCGAGGTGATCGGAATTCTCGACTGGGAACTGGCGACGCTCGGCCATCCGCTGGCGGATCTCGGTTACTGCTGCATTCCCTGGCACACCACTTCCGCCGAATATGGGGGCATTCTCGATCTTGATATGGCGGCCTCGGGCATTCCGGCGCAGGCAGAGTTGGTCGAGCGCTATTTCAGCCGCGCAGGCACGGGCGGGTGTCTCGCACCGTTCCATGTGGTCTTCGCGCTGTTCCGTTTCGCGGTGATCTTCGTGGGCGTGGCCGATCGCGCTCGGCTCGGCAATGCCGCCGCCGCCGATGCCGCTAAGCTCGGACCGATGGCCGCCCGGCTTGCGGTGCGGGCGCGGGAGATCATCGACGGCCAGAGGGCCTGGTAAGCCGCCTCGACGCACGAGACGACGCGAGATGAAGGATTGGCGCGCCAGGCGAAAAACCGGCGCGCCAACCGACGCCGGTCAGCGTCTTGGGATCTTGTCGAGACCGAGCATGCCGGGGTTCATCAGCCGTTCCGGATCGAGCGCGCCCTTGACGGCTTCGATGAGCGCATAGCTGTCGGGATCGATGATCTCGCGGAACGGATAATCGCCCGCCACCTGCCAGCTCACGCCTCCCATCGAGGCGTAGAATTCCTGTGTCCGCCGCCGCAACTCGGCCACGGCCTGCCGCGCTGCGCTGTTGGCGGGCCGGTCCATCCACGGCGCCACGGTCGCTTCGCCGACGCTCCTGGCATGCAGCGGGGTGATCTCGTCCATCCAGTAGAAGGCGGGCTCGATGAAGAACTCGTTGCCGACAGTCATCGTCATCACCGAATAGACGATGCCATTGCGGTCGAGGAAACCGGCTTCGCCGGCGAAGAACGCGTCATTGGCCTCCGTGACCCTGACCGCCTCGCTGAGCGGGAATACCGCGTGGATCGGCACCCAGCGTTCGCCGTTGCGCCCCAGCATGCCGCGCACCGGGCCGAAGGGCTTGGAGCGCATCACCTTAGGCACGCTGTTGGGGAGTTCGACGCCCGTCGTCTTGCCGATAGCGCGGAGCCTCAAGACATTTTCCTTCAATTCCGCCGGAGACCGCGCCTCGGTGACGATGTGCAGGGTGAAGGCATGGTCGCGCAGGAACGCCGTGCCGGAGGTGGCCACATTGACGGCCTGCTTGACGCCCGAGATCAGCGACTTGGCCGAGGTCGCGACATTGCCCAGCGCCTGCAGCCCGTCGGAAAGCTTGTTGACGCTGGCCGAATGTTCGACCTTGGTCTTGTCGATGCCGAAGCCTTCAGAGACCAGCCGCGTCTCGGCCATTTTCGCCTGGACCAGCGCCATGTCGGAGAATTTGGAGAAGCCGAAGGAGAGGAATTCGACTTCCTCGGGCCTGGGCCAAAGGCCCAACGTGGCGGAGACCTTGATGCCGAAGGCGCCGTTGTCGCCCAGGAAAATCCCGGTCAGATCCGGTCCGCCGTAGCGGGTGAAGGGCTTGGTGCCCTTGCGCGCGCCCGATCCGGTGGTGACCTTGCGGCCGTCGGCGAGCACGACGGTGACACCCAGCACGCTGTCGGCGACGGTGCCGTTCAGCGCCGAGCCGAAGAACGCGCTGTTCTGGGACAGCGCGCCGCCGACGGTGGCGTTGATGCCCGAAAGCGGACCCCAGTAGCCGGTGCGCAGCCCCGTGCCTTCGAGCGCAGCGTTGACCTGTTCCCAGGTGGCGCCTGCTTCCACCGTCACGTAGCGGTCTGCCGCATTGACCTCGATGACGGCGTTGACCTTGCGGGTGTCGACAATCACCGAATCCGCCCGGTCCGGAATGTAGCCCTTGGTGTAGGACATGCCGCCGCCGCGGGGCACCACGGAAAGCCCGCATTCGGTGGCCGTGCGCACCGCCAGCGCGATCTCGTCGGCGGTAGTCGGCAGCAGGACCGCCAGAGGCGCGATGCCTGGCTGCCAGAACACGTCATTGGCGTAGTAGGTGCGCGTTTCGATGTCATGGCGAACCATGTCGTCGCCAAGGGTCTGCTTGAGGGTCTCAAGCGCCATATGGTCATCGGCGCGGATGTGTTCACTGATCGACATGCGCTGAGCTCCTCCTCGGCTTCCGGTGGGGCAGAAAAACTTGCCGACCGTTACATGTCAACAGATAAATTATGTTTCGTCAGATGAAATTTCTTGCGTATGATGCGGGGCGCTGGCGGTATCTTGGCCAATCCGGGCCAATCTTGTATCAGACAAGAGAGGCCGTCACTCGGTGGATCTGGCGAAATGCAATCTGGGAGCGAAATGAACGTGGGTGAAGATGCAGACAACAAGGTGGCTGCCGTTCAGAATGTCCGGGCGGTGACGCGCGCGCTCGCGGTGCTCAATTCCTTCGCGGGCAAGGGGCTGCAGTCGCTGGCGCAGGTCAGCGCGGCGACCCGGCTCGACAAGGGAACGACGCGCCGGCTACTTTTGACCCTGATGCACAGCGACTTCATAAGCCAGGACCCTGTCTCCCAGCATTACCGGCTGGGCGCCGCGATCCGCCGCCTGGCCGCCAATGTCGAGGACAGCCGCGACCTGAGGACGATTGCCCAGCCGATCCTGGTGCAACTGGCCAATGATCTGGGGGTGACGGCCTTCATTTCGGTGTTCCAGGACGACAGCGCGGTCTGCTTGGACCGTGTCCATGACATGCGTGGCATCGAGGTGCACTGGTGGGCGATCGGCGGCACGCTGCCGCTCAATTGCGGCGGCGCCCCCAAGGTCTTCCTGGCCTACCAGCCCGACGAGGTGATCGAACGGATTCTTTCGGGGCCGCTGGAGAAGCTCAACGCCAAGTCGATCACCGATCCGGACGTGTTGCGCAAGCAGCTTCGCGTTATCCGCAAGCGTGGCTGGGAATGCGCCATCGACGACGTGGCGGTCGGCATCACCGCGCTGGCCGTACCGGTGTTCGATGCAGAGGGCCAGATGTTGTGCTGCGTTAGCATGGCGGGGTTGACGCCGCAAATGGTGGAGCGGGGAAAACCGGTGTTCCTGCAGCGGTTGCAGGCAGCGGCGGAGGCGGTGCGGCTGGGCGTCGAGACGTGAATCGGCGCTGCGGTCCTGGGCCTCAGGTGCGTTTCACTAGATGAACCGAATTTTGTTGATTGACTTATTGTCCCCCTGCTGCCTAATCTAGGCCGGCATTGCAAGAGCATGCACTGGAGGCTTCGGGAGGGGGCTTCGGCGTTGATCTGCGGGACGGCCAATATCGTCCCCATGTCGCGCGAATGGCGATTTTCTCCCGATGCAATTTGCACAGTACCCTGGGAGGTCCATATGAACATGCTAGAAACCAGTAAGCGGGCGCTATTGTCCGCCGGCTACATGGCGCTTGCGCTGGGCTTCGCCGCGCCCGCCTACGCCGATCCGGATGCGGGCGAGTATCGCATCGGCATGGTGTCCGACGACAGTGGCCCGATCGCCGCTGCCGGCCAGTCCTACCATCAGGGCGCTGATATTGCCGTCGCCGAAATCAACAGCAAGGGCCTCGCAGGCGAGGGTGTCACCCTGGTCCTCGACGTCAAGGACAGCGGCTCGGACGCCGCCCGCGCCGTTCAGGCCATGACCCAGTTCGGCTCCGACCGCAACATTCTCGCCGCCACCTGCTGCATCCTGAGTGCGATTGCCGCCGCAGTGAGCCCGATTGCCATGAGCAACGAACTGCCGCTGGTCATCTATGGCGCGACGCGCGCATCGCTGCCGCAGGAGCCCTATGTCACCTCCGTTGTGGCCTTGCCTGGTCCGCAGGAAGTGGCGATGTCGGAGCGGCTTGCTACCGAACTCAAACCGCAGAAGGTTGCCTATTACCTCGCCGGCGACAACGACATCTTCATGGCGCGCGCCATGGCGATGAAGGAAGTCATCGAGAAGTCGGGCGCCGCGACAGTGGCCGAGATCACCACCCTGACTGCAGACACCGATTTCACCGGCCCCGCCACCCAGGGCATCGCCACCGGTCCGGACCTGATCGTGGTCATGACCACGCAGCAGCCGACGATCGGCATCATCACGGCGTTGCGCCAGCGCGGCTACGAGGGCATGATCGTCACGTCCGAAGTGCTGTCGCCGCCGGCAGTGTTCAAGAAGTCCGGCGAGACCATCACCGGCATCCCGTTCGCGTTGTCGTTCCAGCCGGGCGTTTCCGACAGTGACGCGGCCGTCGCCTTCATCGACGCCTACAAGGCCCAGTACAACGCACTGCCCGATGTCTATGCGGCGCAGGGCTACATGGCGATCCAGTTCATCGCCCAGGGACTGAAGTCGCTCGATGGCAAGCCGACGCGCCAGGATCTGGCCAAGGCCATGTGGGGCACCGCCGAAATCGCGATCAACCCCTATGGCGGCCAGCCGATGGAAAACGGCCAGGCCCGCACGCCCAACACGCTGATCGTCAACTGGACCAAGGACGGCGAAGTCAAGCTCTGGGAGAAGCCATAACATGACCCTGTTCCTTGAGCAGCTGGTAAACGGGGTTTCCCTCGGATCGCTCTATGCCTTGTTCGGCATTGGCTTCGGGCTCGTCTTCGCGACGCTCGGCGTTCTCAATGTCGCCCACGGCGCCTATGCAAGCTGGGCCGCTATCCTGGGTTATTTCAGCGTCGAGTATTTCGGCGTTCCGTTTCCGGTCGCGGTTGCGATCGGAGTCCTCGGCGGCGGCCTGATCGCCATCGCCGTCGACCAGATCGGTTTCCAGCCGCTCAGGGGACGAAAAACAGGGATGCTGGGGGCATTGATCACCAGCATCGCCTTTCTCATCATTCTCGACAGCCTGGCGGGGATGGCCACCAATCACCAGAGTTGGGCCTTCCCGTCGTCGAGCTTTCCATCCGGCATGGTCGATCTCGGCCTGATCCGGGTGCCGCAGATGCAGATCATCATCATCGCTTCAACGCTGATCTGCGGCGGCGGGATCTATCTGCTGATCCAGAAGACCCAGATCGGGGCCGCCATGCGCGCCGTCGGCTGGAACCCCGAAGCAGCGGCGCTGAGCGGCGTCAATCCGCAGATCGTGATCCTGCTAACCGCCTTTCTGGCGGGCGCTACCTCAGGGCTGGCCGGCGTTTTGGGCGGCGCGGCCACCTCCAACATCTCCTACATGCTGGGCGAGGGCCTGTTGCTCAAGGGCTTTGCCGCGGTCGTTGTCGGAGGCTTCGACGATGTGCGCGGCACCGTCATCGCCGGCATTATCCTCGGGATCTGCGAAGTCTTCGTCGCCCAGTATCTGTCCACCACCTACCGTGATGGATTCACCTATGTGCTGTTGCTCACTTTCCTCGTCGCACGACCGCGCGGACTGTTCGGCAGCCGTGACTTCATGAGGGCCTGACCCCATGGAGAGACTCCTCGACTTCTGGTACGCCTATTCGGCGACCCTCGCCTTCGGCCTGGTCAACTCGCTGTTTGCGCTCAGCATGTATTCCGTGTTGTCTGCCGGCATACTGAGCTTCACCACGGTGGTGTTCGCGGCCATCGGCGGATTCACGGCCGCGCAGATGATGGGAACCTTCGGCCTGCCGCTCTGGCTGGCCGTCCTCATCGCCGGCCTGTTCGGCGGGCTTGCCTCGGCGATCATCGCCGCCATCTTCCTCAAGCTCGAGACCCACTGGATGGCGCTCGCCAGCCTGGCGCTGATCCTGATCTCGCGGGTGGTGGTGCTGAATACGCCGTCGCTCACCGGCGGCGTGATGGGCATGGTGGTGCCGGTGCGGGCCTCGGTGCTCGAACTGGCCGTGTTGCTCGCCATCGTCTCGCTGGTGTTCTTCAGGCTGCACAAATCCTGGTACGGGCTCGCCATCCGCGCCGTGCGCGAGGATGCTGCCGCTGCCTCGACCATGGGCGTCAGCGCCCGCCAGATCCAGATGATCGCCTTTCTGATCAGCGGCGTTGTCGGCGGACTTGCCGGTGCTGCGCTGGCCACGACGCTGCAATACATTTCGGCCGACACCTTCTACCTCGGCGTCGCCTTCACCATGATCGCCTCGACCGTGCTCGGCGGGTCGTTCTTCTGGTTCGGCCCGATCGTCGGCGCCTTCGTGTTCACGGCGCTTCCCACCGTCACCCAGGCGGTGCTGCCCGAGATCCAGGACATCGCCAAGGGCATTGTTCTGCTGGTCATCATGATCTACCTGCCGCGCGGGCTGATTGATCCGCGTGCACGTGGGCTTCGCAATGCCGCGCGCCAGCGGCAGAACATTGCCCAGGCGGAGTTCGATGCGGCAAAGCAGCTCCCGCGCAGCACGGCAGGGCAAGCCCATGACTAGGTCCCACGGCGAAGTCCTTCACGAGCTCAAGAACGTCGTCAAGCAGTTCGGCGGCGTCACTGCGGTCAACAATCTGTCGATGACGGTGACCAAGGGAACCGTGCACGGCCTGATCGGCCCCAATGGCGCGGGCAAGACCACCGTGATCAACCTGATCACCGGACTGTTCGATGTTTCGAGCGGCGAAATCCTGTTCGAGGGCCAGCGCACGGATACGCTGGAACCGCATCAGATCGCCGCCCTCGGCATCAGCCGGACCTATCAGAATGTGCGGCTGTTCAGCGGCATGTCGGTGCTCGAACAGGTGCTGACAGGCTGTTATCTCGGGCGCGGCACCAGCCTGTTCGCCTCCTTCCTCGGCACCCCGGATGCGCGTCGCAAATGGAAGGCGTCCCGCGAGACCGCGATGCATCTCCTGGAGCGCGTCGGCATGGCCGACCGCGCCGATGAACTCGCCGAAACACTGTCCTATGGCGAGCAGCGGCGCATCGAGATCGCCCGGGCGCTCGGGTCCGATCCGAAGCTTCTGCTGCTCGACGAGCCGACGGCGGGCATGAACCACGCCGAGGCGAGCGACATCGGCAAGCTGGTGCACGAATTGCGCGACAGCGGCCTGACCATCCTGATGGTCGAGCACAATATCAGTCTGGTGACCGAATTCTGCGAGACCTGCACCGTCATCAATTTCGGGCAGTTGCTGGCCGAGGGAACCCCCCGGAGCTGCATCGACAATCCCGATGTCCAGACTGCCTATTTCGGAAAGAAGCGCGATGCTCTCGGTCACTGATCTCACCGCCAGCTACGGCGCCATCCGCGCGGTGCAGGGTATCAGCCTGACGGTCGCGTCGGGCTCGCTCAGCGTCATCCTGGGCTCGAATGGTGCAGGCAAATCCACCACGCTGCGCTCCATCGCCGGCCTGCATCGCCCGATCGGCGGCAGCGTGCTGCTGGATGGCAAGAACATCTCGAAGCTCGCGCTGCACAATGTGGTGAGGGCCGGACTGGCGCTGGTGCCGGAAGGCCGGATGGTGGTGGCGCCGCTGACGGTGGAGGAAAACCTGCTGCTGAGCCGATTCTCCGGCCGCAAGGGAACCGGGGATACGCTCGCCCGCGTGTTCGACCTGTTTCCGCGGCTCAAGGAAAGGCGCACCCAGCCATCGGGCCTGCTCAGCGGCGGCGAACAGCAGATGCTGGCGATCGGACGGGCGCTGATGACCGAGCCGCAGGTGCTTCTGCTCGACGAACCCTCGATGGGCCTGGCGCCGTCGATCGTCGACATCGTCTTCGAGGCCATCGTGGCGCTGAACAAGCAGGGCCAGACTATTCTGGTGGTCGAGCAGAACGCGGCAATCGCGCTGTCGGTTTGCGATTACGGCTATGTCATCAAGCGCGGCGAGATCGTGGTCGAAGGATCGCCCGAAGCCTTGCGCGAGAATCCGGAAGTGCTCGAAGCCTATCTCGGCTGACCGGCGACCCAGGCGGGTCTCAGAAGGGCGATCGCGGCCACGCGAAGTGAGGCGAGGTCGCCCGGGATCAAAGCGTTCCGGCCCTGACCGCCCGGGCGCGGGATTGCGGCCGGGCGGAAGCGCGCCGCTGCGGGATTTCACGATTTTCAAGGAAGGATTGCGGGTCCGGACAGCCTGAGCCGACCGGACCCTCCGGGGAAGCTCAGTTCTGCTCGAGGAACCTCAGCTGCAGCTGCTCGATCTCGGGAAATCCGATGATGTCGATGAAATGATGATGGTCCATGCGCTCGAGCGGCAGGTTCTTAGAGGTCTTGTCGCGCGCGAGTTGCGCGAGGTTCTTCTCGAGCGCTGCGGCCGCAGACATCAGCGGCACCAGCGCGAAGGTCGCCATGCCGGCCACGCTGGCGATGTGCTCGGGCGTCAGGTCGCGTTCGAGCCAGCCCAGGATCTGCAGCGACAGCGGCACGCCGGCTTCCTTGCGCAGGGTCTGCAGGCCGTCCAGATCCTTGAACGTGTTGCTGATCGGCTGGATCACGTCGGCGCCGGCGCTCACATAGGCCTTGGCGCGGCGGATGGCCTCGGGAACCGAATCGACGTCGGTGCGGGCGATGATCAGCATGTTCGGGTTGCGGCGGGCTTCCACCGCCGCCTCGATCTTCTTGACCGCCTCTTCAAGTCCGATGGTTTCCACGCCGCTCACGCAGATTGGGCAGCGCTTGGGCGCAAGCTGGTCTTCCATGATGATGGCCGAGACGCCGGCGCTCTCGAATTCACGCACCGAGCGCATGACGTTGATCGCGTTTCCGTAGCCCGTGTCCATGTCGGCGATCACCGGTATCTTGACCGCGTTGGCGACGTTGCGGACGACGCCCGCGTTCTCGGTCATGGTGTAGAGTTCGGCGTCGGGCATGCCGAGCAGCGAGGCCGACACGCCGAAGCCGCTGGTCATAACCGCGTCGAACCCGGCGCGTTCGATCATCTTGGCCGATAACGCGTCATAGGCGCCGGCAGCCCAAACGGTCTGCTGCGCCAGAACGCGGTCGCGGTAATCGTTGCTAGGTCCGTGGGACATGGAAAATTTCCTGTTCTTGAGAAAAATTAGGCTGCGGGCTGCCGCTTGCCCTGGAGATATCCGATCAGTCCGCCGGCATCGAGCATGGCCCGGTCCGCGTTGGAGAGCGGGTCGATAGGCAGGCTGCCGCCCCTCGTGAGGTTGCGCACCTCGTTGGCGCCCCAGTCGATCTCGATCTCGTCCCAGCGCTCGACCAGTCCGAGGATCCCGGGGCAGGTGGCCTGGGGGAACCCCATCGAGATCTCGCCGCGCCAGTAGCCCGGAGAAAACGATTCCGCCAGCACGCCGGCGATGCCGATATGGCGCATGGCGCGCATCGGCGGATAATGTGGGTGGCCGTAGCCGAAATTGTCGGCGCCGACGAGAAGATCGCCCGGCCGCACGGACTTGCGGAAATCGGGGTCATAGGACTGCATGGCGGCGTCCGCCAGTTCGTCGATGTCGGTGATCTTGATGTTCTTCACGCCGACGATCTGGTCGACGTCGAAATTGATTTCCTCGAAGATGAACGCCACGCGTCCGCGCAGGTTTTCCAACGCCATGTCCACACCCTCACAGATACTTGCGCGGATCGGCAATCTTGCCTTCCAACGCGGATGCGGCAACGGTCGCCGCGCTGCACAGATAGATTTCCGAATCCGGGCTGCCCATGCGGCCACGCACATTGAGCGTGCCGGTCGACACCGCGCGCTGGTTGGCCGACATCGCGCCCATGCGGCCGAAGCAATAGTCGCAGCTCGGCGCCGAGACGAAGGCGCCGGCTTCGGTCAGGGTGGCGAGATAGCCGGCACGGCTGGCCGCGACCATGATCTCGTTGCTGGTCGGCACGACATTGAGCTGGAAGCCCGGCGCCACCTGCTTGCCCTGCAGGATCCGGGCGGCGATCTCAAGATCTTCGAGACGGCCTGAGGCACAGGAGCCGAGATAGCCGTTGGTGAGCTCGAGCCCGAGATACTCGCTCAGATTGCGCGAGTTGGCGGGCGTCGGCGGGATCACGATCAATGGCTCGAGCGCGTCGAGGTCGATCTCGTAGACCTTGGCGTAGTCCGCGTCCGGGTCGCTGTAGACCGGATCGAGCTTCTTGCGGGCGCGCGGCAGCGCGTAGTCAAGCCGCGCCTGATCCGGGTTGACGATCGCGGTGATGGCGCCGGTGAACATGGCGAGCCCGGTGATCGTCTGCAGCCCTTCGGTGGTCAGTTGCGCAAGACCCGGGCCGCCCAGTTCCAGCACCTGGAAGCGGCAGGAGGCGGGGCCCATCTCGCGCACCAGATGATGGAACACGTCGCGGGCGAGCACGCCCTTGGCAAGCGTGCCGGTCAGGTTGACCCGCACCGTGTGCGGCACCTTGATCGAAATCTTCTCGTTGACCAGTGCTTCGAGCAGATTGCGGCGGATGCCCATGGCGAGCGTTCCGAAGGTGCCCAACTGGCTGATATGTCCGTCGAAATGCACCACGAAGGCGCCCGGCACGGCATAACCAACTTCGGACGCAACCTGATGGCCGATTCCCTTGCGCTCGAACAGCGGCACGTTGTTTTCCGCACACCATTTGCGCGTGCCGATATGCAGCTCTTCTTCCTTGGGCGTGGCGGCGGGCACCATGTGATCGATGAACATGGCGATACGCTCGGGCTCGGCCACCTTCTCGATGCCAAAATCCTCCTTCATCTGCTTGAAATAGAGGTCGGTATAGCCGGGAAAGTCATAGGCCGTGATGAAGTCGGGCTTGGCCATGACCTCGTCGCCCGCCTTGACGTGATCAAGGCCTGATACCCGCGCAAGGATCTTTTCGGTGATGGTGTAGCCCATGGTCTCATGCTTCCTTATCTTGGCAGTCTCTCCTCCTGGTCCGGCGCGGTGCTCAAAGCACGCGGCAGATCAGGACTGCATCATTTCCAGACTGGCCGGTGTCGTGTCTGCTGTTTCGGGCAGGAACTCATATCCGCTCCCCGTGCGTGCCACGCGGCCAGCGTGCGGCGCGCCAAAGTGCATCGGCAGCAAAAGCGCATCGCGGTCGGCGCAATAGGCGAGCAGGTCGCGTCGCGTCTTTTCGGCCAGGTCCGGATATTCGCAGAACCGGCTGGTGATGAATGGCTCGTAGACCTGGACCGGGTGGTGTAGGACATCGGCCGAGATGACGAAGCTGCCCTCGTCAGAGTCGTACTTGACGATCAGCTGATCCATGGTGTGCCCGGGCGCCGCTTCGACGCGCAGGCCCGGCACGATCTCCTCGCCTGCATTGATCAGCTCCAGCATACCAGCTTCGGCGATCGGCAGCACGCTGTCCTCGATGACCGCGGCGTTTTCCGGGAACACCAGAGGTCCCTTGCCCTCGCCGGTCCAATGCTCGTATTCGGCGCGACCGAAAATGTAGCGCGCATTGGGAAAGGTCGGCGCCCACCGGTCACCATCGCGACGGGTGTTCCAGCCGACGTGATCGATGTGCAGATGGGTACAGAAGACAATGTCGATGTCTTCGACCGAAACGCCGGCTGCGGCGAGATTGTCCAGGTAAGGCAGGTCGAGCATGTGGAAACGCTGGAAGATGGGCAGCGCCCGCGCCTTGCCATTTCCCGAGCAGGTGTCGATCAGGATTTTCTTGCCGTCTATCTCAAGGAGCCACGAATGAATACTGCTCCAGGAGCGGCCGCTGGACCTGTCGTAGAACCGGCTGTCGGCGGCGATCGCGTGCTGCGCCAGCATCGTGGGCTCGAAGCCGACAAGCATGAATTCAGGCGGATAGCCTAGCTCAAGAACTTCCTCGATTCGGCGGATGGTGACATTGCCAACTTTGAAAGTTGTCATGAATTTATCCTCCCCGTATCCACTCCCAAGAGATATCCAAGCTGCAAAAATGTGTCAATACGCAAAAGTGGTTTCATGAGATAACATTAGACTGGCCTGGCGGGATGTCAAAGGTTGAGTTGGCAGACAGCAAGGCGGGCAGGGCGTATTGCACAGCACAATCCATTTTGTCTGTTGACACAAAAAGTCCTGTTGCCCTATCTTGCTGCGGAGATACAACGGGAGGGGTGTCTTGTGGCGTTGGTGTATGGCCCGTGTTCCCTCTCGCCCGGTGCGCAAGGAACCACGCAATGAGCATTCGCCATCAAGCCTGCATTGCAGGCATCTACGAGCACCCAACCCGCAACGCCAAGGACATCTCCCTTGCTGCGCTGCATGGTGATGTCATCGCCGGAGCGCTTGCCGATGCGGGGCTCGACAAGACCGATGTCGACGGCTTCTTCTGCGACAGCGACGCGCCCGGGCTCGGCGCCCTATCGATGCTTGATTATCTCGGGCTGCGTGTTCGCCATGTCGAAGCCTCCGAGAGTGGCGGCGCCACTTATCTCTCGCAGGTCGCGCACGCGGCTGAAGCGATCGCTGCGGGCAAGATGAAGGTTGCGGTGATTTCGATGGCGGGGCGACCGCGGGCCGATGCAGCTGCCGGCGGTGTCGCCCCCCGGCCTTTCCCGTCCTCCACACCCGACCTGCAGTTCGAACTTCCCTATGGCGCCGAGCTCGTCAATGAATATGCGCTCGCGGCCATGCGGCACATGCATGACTATGGCACGACCGCCGAGCAGATGGCCTGGGTCAAGGTAGCTGCCTCCCACCACGCCCAGCACAATCCCCATGCCATGCTGCCAAAGGTCGTGACCGTCGAGGAAGTCCTGGCCTCGCCGATGATCGCCGATCCCCTGCATCGCATGGACTGTTGCATTGTCAGCGATGGCGGCGGCGCGATCATCGTCGTCAGCCCCGAGATTGCCGCCAGCCTCCGGCAGCCGGTGGTCAGCGTTTTGGGTCACGGCGAGGCGGTCAAGCACCAGGACGGCGGCCGGATCGATCTGACGTTTTCGGCGGCTGCCTGGTCGGGCGCGGACGCCTTCGCCGAAGCGGGCATTGCCCCTTCTGACATCGACTACGCCTCGATCTACGACAGTTTTACCATCACCGTCATCACCCAGCTTGAAGACCTGGGCTTCTGCGCCAAGGGGCAGGGCGGTCGGTTCGTGGCCGACGGTGGTCTGATCTCCGGCGTCGGGCGCCTGCCGGTCAACACCGACGGCGGCGGATTGTGCAACAACCATCCGGGCTACCGCGGAGGCATGACCAAGATCATCGAGGCCGTACGGCAGTTGCGCG
>TARA_R110002020_G_scaffold449253_1_pt1 | contig 13530 bp, 18 predicted proteins | sample TARA_R110002020 | Tara Oceans TARA_R110002020 (sample SAMEA4396489) | marine metagenome | biome: Westerlies Biome; feature: [MES] marine water layer (ENVO:01000295) within the mesopelagic zone...; material: water (ENVO:00002006), including particulate matter (ENVO:01000060) such... | reverse complement strand
CTGAATCGTAGAACCCAGGAAGAATATTGCCACATGTTTCACGGTACAGTACGGCACCAATAGAGATAGATCGTTGACCTACCTCGCTATTCGATATGTGGAGTCCACGCTTCAGACCACCTTCTAGGTTGTCTTCCCATATCGCAGTGATGTGGGTAGAGGTGGAACCCCACCCATCGTAGACAATCGTGGCATTCTGTAAGTATTTATCTATATGCCAGAACAAATCCATATCGTCGATGGGTGTATACCGAGAACCAAGGACTGCACGTAATGTATTTACCTCAGTTACAGGGTGAGTATAGAAACGAAAGAAAGCGTTTCTTGTGTCATTCTCCATGCTATTTTGTATTAGCCAGTTCACATCAACAAGAACGTTGTTGGCTGGCAGTCTTTCTAATAGCTGTCTTGGGTAACGGATCTTGGACATTAGCTGACCTTCTGCAATATCAGTCATTGGATAAGAACGTTCCGAAAGCTGTGGTGCTGATGGATCAACCAACCGTTGCATTTGTGAACCATTGCCATCACGCAGGTATGCATACTGAGCCAGCGGTGTTCGGTGGTCATATGGTTTTGTTACTGTATGCATCAGTGATGCATGTTCTCTTATTTCGTCCCATGTTTTCATGGTTTGTGTTACCATTTCTTTCTCCTTGTTTTGTTGTTGTTCTTATATGTGTTGTTGTCAACAACAACAGCAACAACACATATATGCAAACATAGTGTCAACACATGCCAACAACACCATTAAGCAGGTCACTGCCTAGTGCGCGAGCTAAGTGTTGGCGAACTGTTGGTGCTACTCAACAGATTCAAATCCATCTAACATAGGGCGCATTGCCTCTACGTATGGTCTACCGAGTTCTATGCATTCCATGAGTTCTCTTACCCCTTCAGACGCTTCAAGCTCTGATATATCATGAGGGTTGCTATCATCATAAGAAATAACAGCAAAAATCTTTTGATTACGTATTAGATAGAACACGGAATTTATCGCGTCTTGTTCAGACGTATACTTACCTACCCCCATAGATCCTCCTTTCTGAAATGTAGTTCTTTCCTAGCCTTTTCTAAACTCTCCTTTCCTGGAGTGGTGAGTTCGTCATACTCATCAGCCCAACATACATTTGTACACTCACATTGTTCCGTACACTCGGGGTTAGGTTTGGTTGTCATTATCATCACCATTTATTGAACCGATTACTGTATCAATCTTTGTTATCGCAGCACTGAGACTTCTTGCATTGACCCGATCAGCCCATATGTCATACCTGTACGTATGGCATCGCGGGCATGTATGCCCTTCCTGATTGAGACAATCTTGTACTCCTATGAGTGCAGCATGTGCGTTGTATAGCTGGTTAAGAATGTATGGAACATCAGTCTCTTTCATTAGGCGCAACCACCTCCATTAATCTTTGGATAGCAGCTATAGCATTACTAGTTGATGCCTGTATCTCATCCAGATACCTTGCAACATCGTTGAGATTTTCAACTGAAATGGTTCCAACTGCTGTCTGGTCTTGAGTCTCGGGTGCACCATCTTCAGACACAAGCATGTTAGTAATTCGTTTAGTTATATAGGCTGCTGTTTTGCTGGGATCAAGCATGTTTTGTATCTTATCAAGGCGTGCCATTGCATCCTCAACACCTGCCTTAGCTTCGGAGGCTTTGGAGGATGCATTCTCCGCAGTACTTTGTGCATTACCTGCTTCCTCTGCTGCTTCACTGGCATTACTGGATGCTTCATTGGCATTACTGGCTGCTTCATTGGCATTACTGTACGCATCACCTGCGAATCTATGTGCATTATCTGCTTCTGTGCTTGCATCTTTTGCCAACTCTGCTGCATCGTCTAGGCTCTCTTTTATTTGAACTATCTCTTGAATAGCTAAGTCACTTCCTCCTTCGTCACTAACAATTTTTTCTACCTTGGTATTTAGTTCTGCTACGCTTTGTACATTCACTTTCAAATCCATTTCACGGAGTTCATCCATGTTCATTTGTGTTCTCCCTTTTAGGAATATTTTTGTGCTTGTGTCTCGTGCATGTCACGGAGTTCATCACGTCCAGCGTCGCAAGCTTCATCGCTGTCGTCGAACGGGCCTTGCGGGTCACCATCACAGATGATGTAGTACCACCCGCCCATATGCAGTTCACCTCCAATCGTTGTAAATTCACCCTGTTCTATCTCTATGACTTGTAGGTTTTCAGGTAAATCAAAATCAATACTCATGATGCAATCTGTTCCTTTGCTTCCTGTGCATGTAGCCATTCAATCCAGAACTTGTCGAGCAGATCGTTGTATGCATTACTCACTTCAGGTGTACGCAACACAAACGTAACTCTATCTGTGTAGTAGAACGGTACTTGTGATTTGAATTCATAGGGTGGATTCGCAAGTGAGTACTGACCTTTCTGTGCATACAACATGAACTTGTTCTGGTAGACATAGAATCTGCCATCGCCTGTTGATATCCAGTTCGCTATCTCATTCATACGTTTTTTAGTAGTGACAGTGTTCCATCCACCTGTGTTGAGCCTTACGAATGTAGTACGCATGTTGAAGCAGTCTGGCTTGAGACCCGTTGCAATGGTTGCAATGGCTGTCCTATGCAGGGTGACTTCTGTCACTACTTCAGGATCAGGATAGTAGCCATCTCGTTTCAGATCCCACCGCTGGGGCACAAGGATAGTTGTTTCTATGTATGTATTATTTTTTGTTATTGGTACATTAAATCCATGATGCTTAATCATTTCTTGCTCCTTTGTAGTATCCTGTTAAGGGTTTCAACTTCACGCTCAAGCCGCTTAATTTTGCTGCATCCAGTGCAATCGTTTGTTTGGCATGGGCCTACTGGAGGCCCATTTGCTTCCTGTGCATTTTCTATTGCGAGTTCTTCTGTTCTGAATGGGCCTACTGGGTCGCTATCTGGCAAGCAACCTGGGTAACAAAACCAATACCAATACCCTCCTGGTGAGTATTTCGGGAAACGTTGTGTCGCACGATTCATACATTCTGGACATGTAAGGTTAGGGTTGTGGCTACCATTCCAAGGCACATAGCCATTCAATATCGAATCTCCGCAGTTATCGCATTCGATGACTACTGGTCGTGCATAGAACACTTCGACATCAGGCAATGGAAGATACATATTGTGGAACTTCCTTAAGATGTATCTTCCAAAGTAACCGCTCCTGGCGTGCGGATCTTTTTTCCTGCTTTTGTCGCTGTGATGCTTAATCATTCCATCCTCCATTTAGAATTTCATACTGTCTTTTGAGTATGCCTATGCCAACGACGACATTTACTATTCCAATACACAGGCTAGCTACTAGCAGCAATTCAATCATGGTCACCTCCTTTCATTCCTCATGTGCATTCTGTGCATTTTCTATTGCTAGTTCTTCTGTCTCAAACGGGCCTATTGCTTCGCTATCTGGTAAGCAACCCGGAAAACAACTCCACCAGTACCAGCCGGATTCTGTTAAGTTTCCGGCATGCTCCTCATCGAAAAATGCTCTTGTACATTCGTTGACCATTACTGACCTATTTTCTTTGGCTTCCGTATCCGATACGTAAAAGACTTCGACATCAGGCAATGCGTACGGATCTTTTTTCCTGCTTTTGTCGCTGTATATCTGTGACATATCGTCTCCTTTTCTACCGAAAGATTGTTGGCTTGTCGTACTTGCCTTTGATCCGAACGCTTACAAACACTACTGTTCTCATGGTTCATCCTTTCTAATGTGAATGCTTACCTGTCTGTTCGTAGATCTTGGTTGCCTGTTCGTTGTACCAGCTTTGTTTTTGGTTCGGGCATAGTTTCTTTAGCTGCTGTATGATCTCTTGTCTGCTGTTAGCCTGTGCCATTGAGCAATCTCCCTGTTTGCAGAAGTTTTTTCTTACACGTGGGCGCAATGCATTCGGAATCTTTCATGAGCCATCGCTTCTTTTTCTCTGTATCCCATTGCGTATAGTCGGGTGGTGGTTCGAATATAACGAGCTGGTCTTTTCCACATCCACCATGTTCTTCATCACAGCGCACGTTCCTATAGAAGTTAAAAGGATATGACAACAGCATGTTACGCATGTGTCTTGCCTGCCTTATATGTACGCTTGTGCAGGCGTATCTGCTTAAGTCGTTGTGCTTTTCGGTAAGCTTTCTCAAATCCATCTTTCACATTTTTATAATCACGTTGCTTTGTACGTGTCATCTGTGTTCCTTTCTTGGGACAAAAAATACGAGTGCCATTTCCGGCACTCGCTGGTTGGGACATGGGTTCATCCTCTGATGCATTTAGCAGGTACAGTAACGTCGTACCATGCCGCACATCGCGCCTAGTGGCGCGTTATCGTGAGCGCATAAGCTTCCTCGCATATGTGGCGTTGTTGCGTGCGTTGTTGCTATCTTCTATTGCACGCTTGAAGAGTCGATTGGTTGGCAATCTACGCCTAGCTTGTCCACTCACAATTGACGCATAGCCTGAACCATAGCGTGAGATATTGTGATTGATCACGAGTCTGTCAAATTCACTAGTCGATAGCTCACGTTGCAGCGTGTCATGAGTACGCTTGGCAATTATGTTGGCAGTAATCCTGCTAGGCTTGCGATGTTTGCGAGACATGCGGACTCCAAAACTCGTTGGTTTTCTATACCAAAATGATAGCTTGTTATGGTGTAATCACCTAGCAATAAGCGATGTTGTGCCACGCCTAGCTCACGCCTAGTAGTGTTGATAATTGACAGGTGTTCTATAGGTGTTGTTGCTGTTGTTGTTGACAACAACACCTATAGACAACAACAACAGAACGAATGAAAAGATATGCTGTTTTCTATGGTCACGTAATGGCGTATTTCAATAGGGTTATGAGGTATGCGCGATGGCATGATGGACAAGCTCACTGGTTGAGGGACCTCAACTTGCTTTCGGCAAAAAAAAAGCCCCTCGACGCGTCGTGCGTCGAGGGGCTTTTTGGCTAGTGACTAGCTAGCTTTTTGTGGGTACCTCCAGCTTGATTTGATCGTGCGCTGGCTTACCAGTGTTGTAGGCCATAACTGCGACCATCAACCTACGTGCTGCTTCACCGGTGGCTAGCTTCTGGTCGGCGTTATTGGTTAGGTAGTAGGTAACGCCTTCGATGACAACCTTGGATCGTTGGGCTTCTATTTTCTTAGCCTTTTTCTGGTTCTCAGTCAGACCGCCTGAGTTGTCAGGTTTGGCGAATTTTACTGACTGCCACGCCGTCCATAGCTTGCCGAATTCTGGCAGCATTTCAACGGCGTTCTGCATCATCATTTTGCCTTGGTTGAAGTCTCCAGATGCTTCCTCAAATTCGGCGCCGTTCATCCATATAAAGTCACCATAATCCGACGCGTTGCCACCTCTAGTGTAAGCGCCTAGTCCTAGCTGCTTGGTGTACTCGTTCGCTATGGATCTGACTCTCCCCATACTGTCAAAAGTTCTGCGATCTCGACCAGCTAGCCATAGCAGCGTGATACCTCCAAACATAACCGCTGATAGTTCGCTGATTGTTGTGATGTTTCGAAGGTACAAAACCAGAACTGTACGCTTCTTGCCATCTATTGAAACTTTCTCTTCTATTGTCCACTTCTTGCCTGATTTTGGTTCGTTGAAACTGACGTGAACATATGGCATGAATTCCGGCAATGCCTTCAAGCCTTCGATCTTGGTGATTTCGGCAATCTTAGATGCCAGATCGTAAGCCATCTTTTCAAACTCTCTAGGCTTTACCACTGTCCACGCAACTGACTTCCCAACACTCAAACCCTGCATGTCAAAATGAGCATTCTTGTCTGGTCTGTCTGTTGTCACTATCCGGACTCTCTTACTAGTCACTGTCTGGTCTCCTTCCGTCGTGTTTTCTACTCCACTCGCTACGGCTAATTCGCTAGTCATTACTAGCTCCTTTCTGTTCGTGGCTCCTTGCGGCAATTGAGAGTAGGCCGCTAGGCGTAACGCCACGCCTACATTGTACGACGGATTGGCCTTATATGTCCAATCTTGGGCGATACGTAGGAGAGAGATTTGATGTGCCGATCTGATGCCATTGAAGCTGGGAAAAAAGACGACCCCTGCAATCGAATTGCAAGTGTCCGAGACGGTCAGCGTGATGGGAGCGCGACGCCCGCGCACACTTCCCAACCCCGACGACGTTAGGAGTTGGGGGCGGAGTTAGGTTGATGGATAGTATGGGGTATGGCTTAGGATATGGTGAAAGTGAGGTGGTATACCATTGCCAGGTTATTTTTCGCAAAAGGCTTTTCGTCTAGATGGCCTGCTTCCTGACCTAACTGTTGGAAGTGTTGTTGTACCAACAGTAACCAACAACACTTTCGGTTGGGGTTGTTTTCTATAGTGATATACGCCTACAGTATGGTTCCAAAAGAGATAGATCCGTAGGCTAGGGAAGCCTACGTCTCTCTTTGGTCTTTATATACGTAGTATATAAAGACCAACACTTCAAAAAAAATTTGAAAGGTTGGGATGATGTCCATACCGAGGGGAAGGCATAGTGAAAAGACAATACTCTGGCAACAGGAAACGTTCCTCAAAACATTTGCGGAGGGAGCCTCTGTCCGTTCGAGCGCACGTATCGCAAGTATCTCAAGAAATACCCTCGCCAAGTGGGTCGAAACCGACAAAAACGGGTTTGCAAAACTGTATGACCAAGCTCAAGCGGATTTTAAGGATGGGCTTATAGAGACAGCTATGGCAAGGATTAAGGAGCAGAGTCCAAAGGATTCTCCGCTCTTGTTAATCACGATGCTGAACGCCTATATACCCGAACGGTTCAGGCCAAACACGATAGCAACAGAAGAAGTAGCAAAGGAAACCATTTCGGAACTCAGAAAACTCTCGAAGCAGGCGTTTGAGGCGCATCCACGGGAGAAGGAAGAAGAGATGGCTAGTAAATCTCCACTTGAACAGGTAGAAGAACTGCTGACAGCAAAGAAACAGGGCAAACCAAAGGACACTGATGACACAACAGACAGTTGATATCAGGAAGTACCTGTATGAGAAGGTTGGGTTTGATCCAACAGAGGAGCAGGATGTCATCTTGCGCTCAGATAAGAGGTTTATCCTTGTAGCAGGTGGTGAACAGGCAGGCAAATCAATGGTAGCCTCCAAGTATCTGCTTGGGAGATGCTTTCAGGATACCCCTGGTGGGCTGTACTGGCTGGTTGCAGCAGACTATGAACGGACACGCGCAGAGTTTGAGTATCTTGCTACAGACTTTGCACAGCTAGGCATCCTTGCAGAAGTATCCAAGCGCATAGACCCTGGAAAGATCGTACTTGCTGATGGCACAAGGATCGAAACGAAGTCTGCAAAAGATCCCAGGACACTGGCGATGCGCGCGCCCAACGGTATCATCGGTTGTGAGGCTTCGCAGCTTGATCTTGAGACCTTCTACCGCTTACGTGGAAGAGTTGCTCCTAAAAGAGGGTGGCTGTTCCTGTCAGGCACACATGAAGGCTCACTCGGGTGGTATCCCCAGATGCAGATCTCATGGGAGCACGGCCTGGGAGACGAGGTAAGCTTCAACTTACCGTCCTATTCCAACTATCACCTCTACCCTGGCGGCAGAGATGACCCAGAAATACGACGGCTTGAGCGTGATTCCTCTGATGACTTCTTCATGGAACGCATCGAAGGTATCCCATCACCACCACGTGGTATCGTCTTCGGTGAGTTCAGACCAGATATCCATGTTCAGGATGTGGATTACATTCCAGATGAACCAGTAGCGATCTGGATGGATCCAGGATACGCTGGTGCCTATGCAGTTGTTGCTGTACAGGAGATCAATGGTCAGATCTGCGTCATCGATGAGATCTACGAACAGGGACTGATCACACAAGAGATCATCGAAGTGGCACAGAAACGTCCCTGGTGGCCAGATGTCCACTCTGGTGTCATCGATATTGCAGGAACACAGCACCAGGCTATGGCAGCACCAACAGAAGTCTGGATGGAACAGACAGGACTCTACCTGAGCCACCAGAAAGTACGGATCAACGAGGGAACAGAACGGCTCAAAGGGTTTCTCAAACCAGACCCATTGACGAAGGTGCCAAAATTAGTCATAGCACCACACTGTCAGGGAACACTCTCAGAGTTCGGTGCTGCACCCAATCCATTCGATGGACAGACCCGTGCATACAGGTGGAAAACAGACAGAGAAGGCTCTATTGTAGGAGAAACACCAGAAGATAAGTATAATCACGCAATAAAAGCCTTGATTTATGGCCTTGTAGACAAGTATGGATACGGTTACTTGCAGAACAGAGATAAAATCCGTGTGAGGCGGTGGTAATGGCAAGACGTAAACCAGAAGAAATCATCAGCCTCGTCGAACAACACGAGTTTGATACCGATGCATTGCGACAACGCTTCACATCAGACTATCGTCTGTACCGTCTGGAAGAGTTCGATGCTGGTGAAGGCTATGAGTCCTTTACATCCAATGAACCACAGACCTATGCAGACAAAGTAATCTCGTTCCTGACTGACTCCGAGCTTGTTCTCCGCATTCCCTACAAGAACTCAGATGAAGAGCAGCGTGGCTATAACGATGCAAAGGAAAAGTTCATCCTCGGTGCGCTCAGAGCAGCAGATGAACGCCTGCAACGACGGCTTTCTCCAACAATAAGACAACAACTCGCATGGTTCTCAGTTGTCAGAGGCTGGTATGCAGGACGTGTCCTTCTTGTCAAAGACAAAGATGAGAAGACACACATTGATATCACACCATTCGACCCGCTCCACACCTTCTGGTGCGTTGGCAGCGATGGCCTGGACTGGGCCTGCTACCGTATCCGCAAGACACGCTCAGAAATAAAAGCACAGTATGGCATCACCATTGATCGTGATGCGCTTAATCAGTCAGATAATGACATGGGTGTTGAGGTCTACGACTACTACGATAACGAAATCAATACCGTTATTGCTGAAGGTGGACGCGTTCTCAAGAAACCAACCAAGCATGGAGCACCACGATGCCCAGTCTTCGTTGGCTGTGTAGGGACATCGCCCATGATTCAGGACGCTGATGTCACAGAAACACGCGAGGCTGTTGCAGATTACGGAGAATCAGTCTTCAAATCGATCCGTAACACCTACGATAACCATAACCAGATCCTTTCAACACTCCTTGAACTCACCGCCCGTACCAAGAGGCAGGGACTCAAGGTGAGATCACGAGATGGTACAAAGACTCTGGAAGAAGATCCGTACAAGGCTGGTTCAGAGATCGCTCTGGCACAGGGTGAAGACGTTGAACCACTCGGGATGATAGAGGCAACCAGAGATCTGGGCGTCTTTATGAACATGGTCAGTGGTGAACTGCAACGAGGGTCACTGCCACACACTGTGTTCGGTGAACTGCAGTTCCAACTCTCTGGATTTGCTCTCAATACACTCAGACAAGGCATCGCATCAGTTATTAACCCACGCATCGAGGCTCTTGAAGCAGCCTATAAGCATATCTGTATGCTGCTTGTCGATGAGTACATAACCAATGCGTTTGAACCCATGACACTGACTGGTAGAGCAATGAACAGGACGTACTTCTCTGAAGAAATTACACCTGACATCGTTCAAAAAGCTGGTGATACAGAGATATCACTGATCACGCAGCTACCACAGGACGACATGAGCAAGTACGCAATGGCTCAGACTGCACGTCAAGGCGATATGCCACTGCTGCCAGACATCTTTATCCGCGATCAGATCCTCGGCCTGCAGGATGCAGAGTCTATCGACGATGCGATCAAGGAACAGATGGCAGAACGCTTACTACCAGAGGCAACACTCTGGACACTGCTCAAATCTGCTGAAGACAGGGGCAGATCAGACCTGGCACAACTGTACATGGGTGAATTAATGTTCCTTATGCGACAGAAAATGATGGAAAGACAGGGTGTTATGGGGCAAATGGGTGGCCCACCACAAGGCGGCGGTGCTCCTCCTGGCTTTGAGCCAGAGGTGATGCCAGATGCTGCTTTAGGTAATCCACCACCGCAACCAGTAGCACCAAATGGGATGATCGCTCCTGGGACACCACGCCCAGGCGCAGGAAATATGGGGCCGATGGGGCCAGGAGGTCTGTAAATGGCAACCGTTCAAGAACAACGGATAGGAAATCTACGATTCGCAGGACTCCAGTGGTTTGATACGCTGCCTCGTTCTGTTCAGGAAGCAATTACGCAATTGCTACCAGCCAATCAGCGCAATGACAGAACAGCCATAGAGAATCTTATTTACACACGTATGGTTGCAAATCAACCTGCAAGTGACTGGCCGTGGAATCAGGCAAATCAAGGGAACCTTCCTGACCTTGTTGCAGACAAAATGAGCGATCAGCAGCTTGATGCATTTGATGAGTTTCTGGAATCTGGTACGGCAAGATTTATAAGAACGCCAGATCTTGATCGTGGAACAGCAGGATATAGTCCGACAGTTCCAGGAATACCAGGAGCAAGGCAGGTATTGGGTGGCTTTGTAGAAGGTGAAGATGAAGATCTGACTCCTGAAGAAGAAGCACAAGCTGCCCGTAATTTCGCAGCATTTATGCAACGGCAGAATATGCAACAGCAGAATATTCCTACTGGCATAGAACCTGGTTTACAGCAGCCTTACACGGCATTGCCTCCAGGAGAATTACAAAGGACAGGCGTACCTACCGTTGGCATAGATCCTGGTGCAGGCGTAGTTAGCGACCAGGAGTTTGATCAATTTCGGTCTCCAATTGCCATGCCAGCTATCCCTGGTGACCCTGACTATGTTCCATCTGAGGTTGCTGGAGGTGCGGATCTTACACCTCAAGATACATATAGCCTTCCCAAAGAGCGATTAAAGCTTATCGCAATGCTAGAAGGAATGGACACGGGTATATCTTCTATCTGGTCAAGCTTGGCTCCTGGTATCAGGCAGATCAAAGAGGCTAAAGGCAATCTCGATACGTTTGATGATGAAATTCTGGCAGCATTCCCAAACTGGGCAGACATGTTGACCAGAACAGGTGGTGGTGGACTATCAGCAGCCCAATCAAAAGCATTGCTTGATATCGCTGGTAATGCTCAGAAAATAAATATCAATAGGCAACGATCAATTATAAGGGGTCAGTTTACCTCTCTTTCGGAGGCTATGAAAAATCCAGCACTAACTGCTGGTATGTCTGCAGAAGAATACAAAACACAACAGACTGCAATGGCTGGCTTACGGAAGCAAATTGATGATTTTGATAGTGCACTAACTGACGTTGATACATGGATGAAAGGTATCAATACAGCATGGACAGCAGGAAACCTGGACACTCCAGCTACACGTAGCCAATATGGAGCGAGCTTTGAAGATCTGACCCGTGCATCAGGCGCAATTGGTACAGGAGAACCGTATGTATCACCAAAGCCTACCGTAAAACCTGCAGCGCCAAGCGCGACAGAAAAAAAGGCTGATGCAGTATTTAGGGGTGACCCACCTATTCCTGGTGATCCTGACTATATACCCCCAGAACTTTCAGGAACAGTAACGAAAGCAGACCCCAAAGAGGTTGATAAGATTCGTGCACAGGAAGGAAGCATTCTTGACACAGGAGCTTTTGGAAAAACGGGGGTAACGGATGATCAACTTCTCAATGAATACCTGTTAGAAGCCAACCAACGAATGCAGAGTCCGGTTGCTGGTGTTGGAACAGTTGGGGCAATGCCTCCAGTTAGAGATATCAGCTATGCAGCACAGTCACCCGAATCAACATGGGTAAGGATGGGCTTGCAAGGACAACTGCCTGGTACTGAAGGCAGGGCAACAACATCATTTTCGCAGTTTGCTCAGAACGCTATGAATGATTACTACAACAGGGTAGTAAGACCAGGCTATGCAATGCAGCTAGCTCAGTCAGCATTAGAGGGAAGAACTGGTGCAACACCTTCATTCCAGTTTGAACCAGGGACAGGGTTAAGCAACTTTGAGCAGTTTATGCGTAGTGGGCAAGCTATGACTCCGTTAAGTAGAGCACAATTGCAAACAGGGCAACAAAATATTCTAAGAGCATTAGCAGACCAGAGTGTTGCAGCAGGACAAGATCCATACCGACAGGAATTAGCAGGACTAATTGGAACAATGGATTACCCAACTGCACAAAACATTAACCTTCTATCACAGCCTGTACTTGGAGCTATTTCTCCTACGTTTAGATCAGGTGCAGCATCGAGAATTAAAAGTCAGTTAGAAAATCTTCTTGCTGTACAACCTGAAAGACAACTTATGGAGTTTTACGGAGCACAACCAAGGACAACAGATCTCAGTTCGTTTATGAACTTTGGACAACCAACACTTGAAGGGTTTGCTTAACTATGGCGAATGGACAGAACCTTTTTAATTTTAGTGACTTTCTGGAATCACAACCCAGAGCGTTGTATCAAAGCTTTGTGACTGATCCAAACAATATGATGCCGTCATCTATGAAACGGTATTACCAGAATCAGTTCCAAAACATCCAGGATGAGTATTTGGGTACGCTTGCTCGCCAGATGAGACAAGGAAACCTTCCAACACAAACATTTCAAAATTATTTAACTGACGTATTTAAGCCATCGCCGCAATGGAAGCCGTCGATGGGTGAAAGAGGGAGAGCACGATTCTCTGGATACGAACGATTCAGGCGTGAGAGTCCTTATGCAAGAGCATCCTATGGTACAGGCCCATTTGCTCAAAACATATTTGCGCCTAGTACGCGATGGATTACTTACTAGATGGCCTTAACTGATCAGCAAGAAAAGATTATTCGCCGTTTATACGAAAGCGGTATACGTGATAAAGAAACGTTGTTTCGTGTTGCAGGCGTTTCTTCAGCTAGTGCACAACCTCCAGCACAACCTCCAGCACAGCCTCCAATGCCTACATCACTTGGCCCTGAACCACAACAACAACCTCAGATTGGTGGAGCAGCAGGTGCTGTTTTAGGTTTTGGGCCAACTAAGGCAGCGTTAGCATTTTTAGATTTCGTAGATAAATATGCTTACCGACCAATCGGGACAGGTGCTGCGCTAGCATTTCAAAACTTTCTTTTGGGAGAGCAGGGATTGGAGCGCGCAGGAAGAGAGGCTGCGGAGCAGGCAAGATTAGAAGGAAAAGGTTTTAGTGGAAGAGTTTCTGATTGGTGGCAGGCTATGCAAGAAGCAGAAGTCAAGGGAGTGGACTTTACTCTTCCAACTTGGCTTGCTGGACAAGATCAAACGTTGGTTATGCCAGAGTGGTTAACAGGTAAGGAAGAAGAGGGATACCAGCGAAGAACTATTTCCGATGTAGAAATGGATGTTGGAAGGTTAGCTGCAGAATTGCCTGCTGATGTACTCACAGGTAGGTTTATTGTCAAACCTGCTCAGAAGGCTTTCCAAGCATTAAGAAGGCGTGGGCAGGTTCCAGATGTTGTTCCAGATGTTGTTCCAGATGTAGCGCAACGAGCATTATCTGCAGCACCAGTGCGTTTGCAACTTC
>TARA_R110002020_G_scaffold161060_2_pt1 | contig 13541 bp, 15 predicted proteins | sample TARA_R110002020 | Tara Oceans TARA_R110002020 (sample SAMEA4396489) | marine metagenome | biome: Westerlies Biome; feature: [MES] marine water layer (ENVO:01000295) within the mesopelagic zone...; material: water (ENVO:00002006), including particulate matter (ENVO:01000060) such... | reverse complement strand
AAGGTGTTGCGACTTAATATTGATGCGCATAAAAATAGTGATATAATATGATTATATCAAAAAAACGAGGGGGAAAAAGTGTATACAGAAAAACAAATTGAGAAGTTATTTCAAAATTTAGGTGAGCTTTATGCAGAAAATGCAAGGCTTAGATTTAAGCTTGATAACATGAAAGATTTACCAGAGGAAAAATCTATTCAAAAGTTTGAAGAGAAATTATTTAAAAAAGAAAAAGCACAACCAAAATTGGATGAGCAAATTGTTGCGATTCAAAAAAAACTTGAGGAGAATTTAAAATGATTTTAGACGAGAAAGAAAATAAGAAAGAAATTGACTCACTAACTGAAGCCTATGAACTTAATGCTCAAATTAAAAAACTGCAGGCAAAACTTGAACCACTAAAAAAGCATATTAAGAAGTTTATGGAAGTTAAAAAGGTGACGATCCTTTATCACAACGTTATCTCGGCTAGAATTCAACATAGAAAAGGTTCGCTTAAATGGGACACTGAAAATATTATGATGGTCACCGGTAATCAATACGATGCCTTTGCTAAAAAATGTAGCAAGACTTCTGCTCCATCCAAAGCTCTGACGATTGAACTTGTTAGTGAAAAAGATAAGGAAGCAAGTTGAAGTGGCCGTCTATGACCCGACCACCCCAACTTAACTCGAACTCTTTTTTAATAATAGGAATGCGGCCCCATTATTAAAAGTAACCCTGAAAAAAATTCAATTGAGATTGAATAGAAACAAATAGGTAGCATAAAGAAATTGAAATTGGTAGGTTGTTTTATAAAAAAAATTCTCCTAAGTTTAAATCTTCAAACCCAAAAACCTAGGAGAATCTTTTTTATGAACCCAAAAATATTGACCGAAAAGACAAAACTTAAAAAAATGGACAACACAAAAATGGCAGGAATCCAGATTTTCAAAAGCCGATCAGACGGTAGTAGTAACTTAATATGGACTAAATGTCCAGAAAAAGGTGCTAGCGTTCAATATCTCTTTGCAAATAGCCCTAAACTTCTTGAAAAATATCCAGAAAATGAACGCTTTAATCTTTTTTATACTACTGCAGTCTGCATAAATAACAGAGAACTAGTTAGCCAGAATGTTATTGTGTTTGATTTAGATAGTGCTGATGAAAAGCATACCGACCTTTATATTGAGGGCTTTATAGATATCCTTAAAGAATATATTCCAGACATACACCGCTCTAAGATTGGTATTGTTTGGAGTGGTAACGGTCTGCATTTTGTTATTGAAATTGATGAACCTTTTACAACAAAAGAATATTTTAAAGAAACACGAATGCAATATAAAGAAATTATCGATCGGTTAAATAATCAATTGGATATTTTGGGCATTAAAGGAAAATATGACCCGGTTGTCTTTTCTCACGCTAGGTTATTAAGGGTGCCGGGCACTAAGAACGTAAAAAAAGGCGTAGCAAAAAATTGTTACTTGATTAATAGTGAGTTTGAGCCTTTTCCTAACCCATTGAAAGTTGTTCCACATGGAACAAAAGAAGAGGTTGTTGAGGCCGAGGAGCAGAGTGATTATATTTATGACGTTACGGCCATACAGGAGGAATGTGGGTTTTTAAAACATGCTAAAAAAGAAGCACAAAATTTAAGTGAACCTGAGTGGTTTGCCATGACCTCCTTATTATCTAGGGTGCCAAATGGTGCAAAATTAGTTCATGAATACTCTGAACCGTATAGTGAATATGATTATGACGAGACTGATAGAAAAATTGACCATGCTTTAAAATCTGCTCCTCAAACATGTGCCCATATATGCACTCTTCATAGTGAGTGTTCTAAATGTCCTCACCTTGGACTAGTGAAAACACCTTTGGCCCTACGAGGCTACGATATTCCAAAATACAAAGTTCAAGTTGATGGAAAAGATGTAGATATTGAGAAAAATAGTAATAAACCTAAGAAACGTCAGGAAATTGAAACATTTAGGTTTTATGACGTTAAGTCGAATTCGTTTAAAGGTGTGGATTATACGAAGTTATATAATTTTTTCACAAAAGAAAGGGGCCATGTTGTGTATTTTGCTCCCGGTGGTAAACATGCATTTTATAGATTCTCTTCACAAAAACATCTTTGGGAAAAAGCAGATTTAACTTCATTTGAAGCGTTTGCTCAACAATATATTGGTCCAAAGGAAACTAAACCCTGTTCCACGACTAATGCTAATGAGTTCATAGAATATATAAAAAGAGAAAACGCTGAGCTAGATGAAAACTTCTTCAATCCATCAGGTTTAATCCCTTTTTCCAACGGTGTTTTACATTTAATAAATAATGAAGTTAAATTTTATTCTTATGATGAAATTTATGAGGATAGAAATCCTAAAGAAACATACGCCTTCACTTATAAACATAATTTTCCTTATGATCCTAATTGTAGCGGCCCTAGATTCAATGAATTTCTTCACGAAGTTAGTATGGGCAATAGAGAAATAATTGACGTTCTTCAAGAGTATACAGGTTCAGCTTTATTTAAAATACCTAATAAGCAGACACAAAAAGCCATGATTTTAATTGGCACTGGTGCTAACGGTAAGTCTGTTTTTACTAGTCTGGTAAGACATATCCTCCATCCTGAAACAACTGCAGCTTACAAAGTAAAAGAAATTGGTAACGATAAAAAGATGGTTGCCTTGCTTGGTAAAAGTGCAGCTATCACCAATGAAATGGGTACTAAGAGTATTCTTGAAGGGGAAGCCTTTAAAGAACTAGTTGGTGGGGACGCTATTGAATATGAACCTAAATATTCTCATCCTATGGAAGCTATCTTTGATGCTAAATTCTTTATATGCGGTAACGCTCTACCTTTTACTAACGATGTATCTAAAGGACTACTAAGAAGGTTATTGATAGTACCATTTGATGCCCATTTTCCAGAAAACAAACAGGACAAGAACCTTTTAGATAAACTTTATGCTGAAGCCCCTGCAGTAATTAATTGGGCCATAGAAGGTGCCAAAAGATTAATCAAAAACAACTTTAATTTTGCTTATAGCGAATCAAAAACTAACCAAGATGAGATAACTGCATTTTCTGAAATGAACAACCCATTAAGGGAATGGTTAAAAGATAATTGCGTGATTGATCCAGGTAATACAGATCTTCGTGTTCATAATAAAGAACTTTTTGAGAAATTTAAGTATGAAGAGTTAGATCATTATACCGCACAAACTCAGACCAAGTTTACAACTACAGTTTTAAATACTCTGAGGTCCATGTACCCTGAGAAAGCGAGGTTGTGGAAAAACACAACTTTAAGAATTGAAGGAAAAAAAGCGAAAGGAATCTATGGAATAGCACTTAAATCTGAGCAGGAGGCCAATGATGGAGGATACTTTAACACGGAATCAAGTTAAATTAATGATTGAGCACCGATTACTAGAGCTAGAAGAGAGAGTGAGGAGATTAAACAGTAACGATAGAAAATACTTTGCTGAAAAGAATCATTTGAAGTCGCTATATAATTTAAACTTGAGGTTGGCCAAAGAAGGCAACCTTTTAGATGAAAATGATACGAGGGTTTATTTGTGAAGTTATACGCTCACCAAAAGAATATATTGGAACTTAGCCGAACTATGCCCCACCTTGCTTTATTTTGGGAGATGGGTACAGGTAAAACTCTAGCTGCTATTGAGATATTAAAGAGTAAACAAAAGAAACATAAGCGTTTACTCAAAACAGTCATCTTTAGTCCGCTTGTCACTTTATCCAACTGGAAAGATGAACTCCTAAAGTTTAGTAAAATACCAGAGAAAAATATATTTTGCTTAAACATGTCGGGAAAGAAAAGAGTTGAGGCCATGGAAATGGCCGTAGCTGATGATAACGTCATTATATTAAATTATGAGGCCCTAAGAACCAAGCAAGTCTATGACTTCTTAATTGATTATAGACCTGACGTACTAATTTGTGATGAAAGTCATAAACTAAAAAATCCTCAGTCAAAAACTTCTAAAATGATCTACACACTTTCTAAAGAAGTTCTCTATAAATATATGTTGACTGGTACACCTATCCTCAATTCAACTATGGACATCTTTAACCAGTATAAAATTTTAGATGATGGTGACACTTTTGGGCGTAGCTTTTTTACATTTAGATCTAGGTACTTCTACGATAAAAATGCAGGTATGCCACGAAATGTGCATTTCCCAAAATGGGAACCACGATATGATAAAACTCAGGAACTTCAGTTTTTAATTAGAAGGAAGTCCGATAGAATATTAAAAAAAGATTGCCTAGACCTACCTCCTTTAGTTAAGCACAAACATTTTGTAGACATGAGTACAGAGCAAAAGAAAGCTTATAATAGTATGAAAAAAGACTTCATTGCTTTTATAGCTAACCACAAAACTGACAAGCTAGAAGCTAGTGTTGCGCAACTAGCGATTACAAAACTATTAAGGTTACAGCAGATCGTCTCAGGTTTTGTTACAACTGATCATGGAGATTATCTTTTTCCTGAAAATCCTAGGGCCCGTGATCTTGAAGAGATGCTTAAGTCCTTGACTGAAAACAATAAAGTGATAGTGTGGACTACTTTTAAAAACGATGTAAAGATTGTCGAAAGTATATGTAAATCAATCGGCATAGAATATTGCATGCTAACAGGAGCCCTCAATGGAAGAGACAAAGAGCGAAACATCAGAGAATTTGATTCACACGATGAGAAAAGAGTTATTATCGCAAATAGGAAAGCTGGAGGAATTGGCGTCAATCTCGTCTCGGCTAAATACGCTATTAATTACAGCAGAAACTTTAGTCTCGAAGATGAGCTCCAGTCAGAGGCAAGAAACTACAGAGGCGGAAGTGAGAAGTTCGACTCTATAATTAAAATAGATATGATTGCAAAAGATACAATTGATGAAGAAATACAAAAAGCACTAGAAAATAAACAATCAATAAGCGACTTAATCTTAGATTTAAAATTATGAAAGATGAAAAAACTCAATTTGAATTACCTCTTGAAGAAAGAGATGTTAAAATCAAAATTACTAGACTTGCCAACGGCTGGTATCAGTTCCCCCAAGGATACGGCCCTGAGACTCCGATACCTCCTGAATTTTTTGAAGATCTTGAAAGAAGTGGTGGAGTACACTGGAAAACCCACGAAATTGACGAACGACCCTATCGAAAATTCCGATTCAATCAGCACCTTAATGAAAGACTTGCACAGATAGTTGTAGCAAAACATAACAACACCGAACTAAAGGACTAACTACTATGATGATAGAAGATCTAAACTCTTTGGTTAAAGAGTTTGCAGACCTACGTAAAAAATATCAAGATGCTTACGCTGAGAGTAGCGAGTTAAAACATAGATGCGACACAAAGAAATTTGAGTTGATTGAAATTTTAAATAATTTAAACCTTCCAAACTACACGGTAGAGGGCATTGGAAGGATTAGCGTTATCAATAAGTATTCTGTTAAGGTTCCTAAAGACCCAGAGAACAAACGAAAAATGCTTGACTACTTTAAAAATAAAGGAGAAGAAAGCGACATGATGCTTACGGTTCACTCTCAGACTCTTCGCTCACTTTATAACGAAGAAAAAGACCATGACCCTAACTTTAGTATTCCTGGAGTAGGCGAACCTGTTTTAGATCAGAACTTAAGCTTTACTAAGAAGTAAAAATTTAATTATTAATTAACAATTATGAGGTATTAAATGTCTAAAAATGTAACAGTTAAAAAACAAAATGAAATCGACACTACAAACTACTATGCAGACTTTGAGGTAGATTCAGCAGACTTGATTATTCCAAAGATCATGTTAATGCAAAAAGTGTCTAAAAAAGTAGAAGAAGAAGAGGCTAAAGTAGGTGAGTTTAGAGAGAACGTCTCTAATAAAAGACTAGGTGATAAGAAAACAAACCTAGTTATAGCCCCTATTACCCCTATCAAAAAAATCTATTGTGAAAGCGTAAAGGATAATAAGAATAATGTTGTTTCCTATAAAGAAGTGCCATGTAATCCAAACAAGCCTTTACCAGAACAAGAAGATCATCCAGAAGGAGTTTTAGAAAGGCAAGTCGCTTATCAACTCTTTTGTTTACCTATAAATGAATTAGAAGATTATATAAAAGCTGATGCCACGCCTATTCCATACGTACTTACTTTTAAAGGTGCTAGTTTCTATGCAGGAAGGCAAGTATTCCAAGCTCAATTTATGTATAGAAACATGAGAAAACCACCCTTTGCTCTTAGCTTTGAGATAAGTAGCACTCAAGCAACATCTAAAATGGGTGGCCATACCTATTATAAGATGGAGATTAAAAAGACTGAGGAAATTGTAGATAAACCAAAACTCGGTTTCTTGCGTAAACTTTTTAACGACATGTCAGCAGCTACTAGTGTAAATATAGCAGAGGATAATAACGAACAATTTTTTTAAAGGATGAATGAATGAGTACTGCAAGAGTAAAGAAAGTCGCAGCCCCAGTTGGTGTTAGAAAAAACTTTGGGAGGTTTGCTGCTAAAGTAAAAAAACCTTGTGTTATCTACATCAGAAATATTGAAGAGAAAGATAGAGATATCGTACGTAAAGCACTTCAAGATGAGAGGCTTACACTTTCGGAATTCTTTACAGAGCTCATTCGTGATTATGCTAAAAGTAAAAAAACAACTAGAAAAACAAAGTGATACGAGTTACCATCTCAGATCTTGAGGTTTTTGCTACTGCGATTCAAGGCCTTCCGGCACAGCTACTTGGATCGCAGTTTGCTTTAGACGTTGAGACCACTGGGCTGGATGAGCATGATCGGATATTTGGCCTAATTATTTATTCCCCTAAGCGTTCTTTTTATTTCAATTTTAATGAACTAGAAGATAAGCACCTCCCCAAAGAATCATTTAAATTATTCAAACCTTTATTTGAAGATAAGTCTAAAAGTTGGTTTATCCACAATGCTATTTTTGACTTAGCTATGCTTAAGAAAGAGAACCTTTTTATTAAAGGAAAAGTCTATTGCACAATGACTTTAGAAAGGGTCATCCGAAATAATCGGATGCAATATGGTCTTGATGCCCTAGCAAAAGTTTATGAGAAAATAATACCTGGCATGACCTTAAAGTTAGGTGATGAAGTGAAAGAGTACATCACAAAAAACAGGTGTTTCACAAAACATAAGATTGAAGGAAAAGATACATTAGTGAAGAAGATGCACTATGACTTCGTGCCGCTGGACCTTATGGCACGATACGGTCATAGAGATGCTGAAATTTGTTTTAAATTAGGAGTGTTTCAGCGAGATCTAATAAGAACACAAAGTTTGACTAAGATAGGATCGTCAGAGTGTATGTTAACACCAGTTGTATTGGAAATGTATACTCGTGGCATCACCATAAATATTGCTTTATGTCAAGAGGGATTTGACAACGCTGTTGAGGAAGTGAATACTTTAAGGACGCAATTTTTTAGTGAATTTGGCAGTCACTATTCTAAAAGCCGTTTGGAAATCTCCGCAATTTTTTCGAAGTTTGAGTTGAAGGTTCCCCTTACAGACAAGGGGAACCCTTGTTTCAATGAGGATGCTTTAAAAAGCATTGAACATCCCTTGCCAAAATTAATTCTTGAGATTAGAAAGAAGGAGAAGTTTATAGGTACGTACTATAGTACTTATTTAACTTCACACAGCTGGGGCATAATAAAACCTTTTCCTTCGCAATCCGGTACTGAAACAGGCCGATTTAGTTATAGATCACCCAACCTGCAGAACGTACCCAGGAACAGTCACCTAAGAAAGATATTCTCCCCTAGGGAACACCACTTCTTTGTGATGATTGACTTCGATCAACAGGAATATAGACTTCTTGCTGATCTAGCTTGCGAGCGCTCTTTAATTAAGCAAGTCTGTGAAGGAAAAGATGTCCATACGGCCACGGCAGAGTTGATGCGTGTTGATCGGTTTACGGCCAAGACCATCAACTTTGCCCTTTTGTATGGGGCAGGAGCAGCTACTCTAGCTAAAACTCTTGGCACTACAGAAGAAGAAGCCCTAAGATTAAAGCAGAAATACTTTTCAGTCCTTCCAAACATTCAACGATTTATTAAAAGAACCATTAATGAAAGTAAGCATAAAGGGCATATCCATAACTTTGCTGGTAGGAGACTGCATGTTAAAAAAGGTAGAGAATTTGTTGCTGTTAACCACCTTATACAAAGCAGTGGCGCTGATGTTGTCAAGCTTGCTATGCTTGGTTTGCATTCCTATCTCTCTGATAAGCGTAGTGCAATGGTTCTTCAGGTTCATGATGAAATTATTTTTGAAATCCATAAAGATGAAGTGCTTATCATCGATGATCTAAAGAACATTATGGAAGGCATCTATAAGCCTATAAATGGACTGAGTCTGACCTGTAGTGTAGGTTACTCTTTTAGTTCATGGGGCGATAAAATAGAAGGAGTGCCTGATGCCGAAGAAGCCAGAAACTATTTTCAAGGAAAAGGTTCTAGAAGAACTTCGTCAAATAAAGAACAGCTACTGGATAAAAATTCAGCAGCTATCAATTAGAGGTATTCCTGATATCATTGGCTTAGTTAACGGTCGCTTCATTGCTTTAGAGCTCAAGAAATCTCACGAAGAAAAAGCGGATAAGTTACAAGAGTATGTGCTGAAAGAAGTTGATAACGCTGGCGGCATTGCTTTAGTCACTAATCCCGAAAACTTTGAGGAGGTAAAAGGGTATATAGCTAAGCAGACCTCTTTCTAAGAACAAATCCTGCATCTAAAAACTTTTGCCAGACTCCATCATCATTTAAATCTTCAATGATTAACTCCTTATCAGCACACTTATTCCATAGTATCTGCTTGGAGCAATAGCGGTAGCAAAGTTTTGAAACATTATCGGACACTTCAAACTTAGTGCAAAGTCGGTACGTTCTTTTTCGAAATACTCTCGGCTCCAATTTCTTCGCTAAAGATATTGAGGAGCATGCATAACTCAAAGTTAATATCATCAATAATGGAATCTGTTTTAAGATGATCCGGTTTAGAAAGTTCATGCTCCAACTCCTTACTTAGTTTATGGAGTTTTCTTTTATATTTATTTTTATGATGCATTTTATGGACGTCAAGAATCTTATCCGCAAGTTTTATTGCAGATGTAGCGAGTTCAAGCATAGATGACTCCTTGTCAGAAGTGGATCGCTATTTTTCTGGTAGGAGTCTATCTATGACATTGTCGATCATCGTTATCGCAAGGTCGTCAAAATGATTGTCCGTGACCTCAGTAATTTCTTCCTTGAGTGCTGATCTGATTCCTTTGAACCATAATTTGCGTCCAAACGCATACCAGTCAATTTTATCTTTTAATTCACTCTCCATCAAATGCTCCTTTTTAAACAAGTGCTCTATCTGAGTTTCGTCTCCTGACTTGCATATGAAAATGTGCAACACCGCCTGGCACCTTATGATAAACTATAGGTCTATCTTCACCTGCTCTGTTAAAAGCACCTTTACCTCTAAATCTTTTTCTAAATTCATGTTGAAATCGTGCAATATGAAAATCCCCAAAACCTCGACAGCTAAAATCTGTGGCACGGCCGTCTGAATGTGTGGAAAATTTGCGTCCAGGCACATCCTCCATGAGTGACGTTATTACACAAGGTAAATTATATTGAAGGCAGTAATCATATGTAAAGGCGATCATCTCAAGGATAACAGGATCAACTCTTAGTAGATCAAAAATATCAACTTCTGGCTTTATTTCTAATTCGATTTTTTCCATACGTCTTTCTCCAAGGCATCTAGCCGCCTTTCTACTGAGTCAAAACGTTGTTTATATCGGGTGCTATCATTCACGAGGACGGCTATTTTTTTATCTAATTTAATAACTAAATTATTTGTTTCACTTATCCTTGTTAGCAATTGCTTGATGAAGTAGACAATAACGCTAACAAGTATACCCCCTACAACTAATAATAGCTGAAAGAAGTCTTGTACTACTATGTTTGTAAGGACATCCATTTCCTTCATATATTTATATCACCAGTCTAGAGGGACTGCAGAGCTTACAAGAGAACAGATACCAAATATTATCGCTAAGTAAGCCCAGACAACATAATCTTTCCCATCATTCACTTCGGAAACCTTGTCTTAATATCTGCTCTAAGCCTGAGATACTCATCCATCTTGCCGGCTTTGTTCTCTTGCTTTTCTGCCAAAGCCTCGAGGAGAAGCTCATCTATTTTTCTGTACTCATTCCGACGATCAAGCATAGGACGTTCGCGAACTTCTTTGTCGTCCATTTCTTTTTTGGCAGCTTCAAGCTTTAAAACTTTTTGTTCAAAATCATCCAAGTCATTACGGTCCCATTGATCTATTTCTTCGCAGTAGTTAATCCAATCGACATCGCCATTAATGTCTAAGCGTGATCTTTGACCGAATGCCTTTATATAGATAAGGTTGTTATCAATTAAAAGATGAAACCTTTTTTCTAAGTCAGCCTTTCTTTTTTTTCTGGCAATTTCGGCTAACTCTTCTGGAGTAAGAGCAACAACTTCTTTCTTCTTCCAATCATACCTGTGAGTTTCAGGATTAAATTCTGGTATCTCACTTTCTAATTCTTTTACTTTTCCCATTGCTATTCCTATTTAAGTTTATGAATTACGCACTGTAGGTGAACTGATTCGCCATTAGAACTTGCTTGCACTCCTAAACCATCACCTGACTGGGCTGCGGCTACATACGTTTTAAATTGGTAAGTTTTAGAGGAGGTTATAGTGAATGCATGCTTAATCATTGAATGCGTTTGCACTGTATCCCCGGACCCATTATACTCTGCACTTCCTTCGCAATCATAAGTACTGTCGCTTGTGTTATACAAGCGAAGATGATGATAGTTACTCCTCATAGCCGGACCGTACGCTTCCATAAGATACTGGCCGGGCTCAAGGGTAAAATCTGTGTTGGTGCTTGACCAAGCTCCAGTTACAAACCAAGTTTCTCCAAAAGCATTTGTAATTTTATGAGTATTTAAACCTACGCTACTACTTCCTGCGTTAGTTGTTTCACCTGTTATCCATTTTAAAATACAAACCGATGGTTTAATAACTGCGGCTGTAGCTTGAGGAGGCGATACATAATCCGATGCGACTTTTGTTAACTGAAACATAAAGTCATCATCTCTATAAACATCAAAAAATGGATCATAAGAAACAAATGTGCATTGAGTAGCAGTAACACTAGTTACACTAATGTGAGTGTGAACTCTGTTATCTGTTATAGCGTTAAAATTAGGTGGGTAAGTTAAACCTAAACCAGGGTAAGTAATGGTGTAGTTACCTATTGAGTTTCTTGTAACTGACTCAACCCAATTATAAGGCGATTGAGTGTTGGCAACGATACTCGCACCGCTTGAAGAGCCATCTATTTTCCCAACAAAAGTATTTTCCCAACTTGAAAAATCTACAAGCGGCATTGAAAGGACAGGGTTGAAAGTTGAGGTACATCCGGCTATCGGGGCTTCAAAATCACAAGTAATAGCCAAGTTTGCATATCCGGCCAACGGGAACATTGCCGATCCCCAGACACCATCGTCGCCATGTCGCGAGAGATACACCCGAAACTGCGTTGCTGAATAAGGAACAATAAAGCCTGTAGCTGATTGATCTGACCACGATCCCGACGCTGAACCAAGACCTACCCCACCGGTATTCCAAACACCATAGCCTTCTGCCGTAGTGTAGGTAGATACTTTTGCAAGATCGAAACTAAGCCCTGCCGGTAATGTAACTAGATAATCCGTACTAGAGCCGGAAGCCGCACTCGTAGTATTTGTTTGGCAATATTCAACTCGGAACTGGTAATTAGCCCCACTTCTTCTATAGTACATTTTATCTACTAAAATTCCACTTGGCTTTGTTGGGGCTCCGCTTGTTCCACCTACAACAATTGCCCCTCCATCCTGCCAATCAGTAAATATCTCATCGCTGGCGGAATTGAGAAGGATAACATCGTTGACTAGTGGGGTGGCTGTAATGTTGGTGTAACCATATCGGCTATGAGGACTTATACAATCAGCATAAAGATATTCACCTTTAGCTAAGTTAACTGTCGATGATAAGAACACGTTTTGATTGGCTGACCCCCCTCCATTTTGTTGGTAACCAAAAACGTCATCATCTTGATTCTTAATAGAGATATAGCCGTCTGCTGTCATCGGCGCACCGATGTTCCATGTTAGCGTTAGAGGGACTTTAGCTTCTATGTTTGTCTGAGACCCTACGGTTTTTATATCGAGTAGTTTACTATTTGCCAGTGCAGGAGTTCCGTATTCAGGGACTAATAAATCTTGATCCCAATCTTTTTCTCCAGACCCTGAAGCATCCCAAAAGTTATTTTGTTCTTTTGCAAAATAACATTCGGTCATCCCCAAACTACTAGTCTGCAAGAATTGATTGGCACTTAGAGCGATGTCATCATAATAAAGTTCAACATCAACATCGGTAGATTCTACATGAAATCCAAATTGGAAAAGTCTACACCCTTCAGGAAATGCCATTTGCTTTTTATATAGTTTGGCTTCGTTATTGCCTGCGGCTGACATGTTGTTAGCAGGAAGGTAATCAAGTTCATCAGTCATTACACCAATTAGCATAACCGTACTGTTAGCAGGAGCTATGTCAGAACCTGAATATGTAATGGTCAAAGCACCGGGAGTTACAACCGCACCACTTACTGCTGTTATATATCTGTAATGGATATTATTAGATGTATCTATGATAACAATTCTATCGCCTACTGCTGCGGCTTTCCTATCATCAGGGCTAGAAGTAGATAGACTAGCATCCCATGATGCCGCCCCTAGGATTTGGTTAGTTCCTGCATCAGCACTACCATCAGAAGTAAAAATTGGTTTAGCCGCATCCCTAGCGTAAAATCTAAAGATATTAGAATCAGCACAATTTCTAGTAAAGTACTGAAGCTGAAGAACCATGTTCTTCCCACCGTACCCATTCTGAATTTCTTGTTCGTGATACCACCAGTTCCGTATACCACTTCCACCTGAATCATAAGCAAATACTTTTTCAGATTGGATAAGATCAAGGTCAGTTGTTTCTAAAGCAAGGGTAGCATTAGTCAAAGAAGATCCTGCTCCTGACCAGACATACCCATTACCTATAGCTGTATAAGCAGCGTCAGCACTTTTAGCTTGAATGGTAAAGAGAGTATCAATGCTTCCTACACCACCACCACCTGCTCCGATCTCAGTAGCACTACCACCTTCCCCATGAAAATAAAGCTTTGAGTTGTTGGCATAAACCCTAACATCACCTGAATCAGAAGGGGCACTAGGCGCTGTAATAGAATCAAAGTCTACATAACTAGTAAACTCAGGCTGACTAATAGGAGCTTTGGCATCTAACTGAGTCTGAGCATTACTTGATAATGAATTTATGTAGCCAAACTCTGTGTTTGAAACTGATCCATCATGAATAAGATCAGCATCTAATCTAGCACCTGAATTAATTGTGGGGTGCTTGGCATCTAG
>TARA_R110002020_G_scaffold125207_2_pt1 | contig 13548 bp, 17 predicted proteins | sample TARA_R110002020 | Tara Oceans TARA_R110002020 (sample SAMEA4396489) | marine metagenome | biome: Westerlies Biome; feature: [MES] marine water layer (ENVO:01000295) within the mesopelagic zone...; material: water (ENVO:00002006), including particulate matter (ENVO:01000060) such... | reverse complement strand
TTCGTCAACTTCAAATCCGAATTTTTTAAGATTCATTTCAGTTAACCCAATAAGATCCTCGTGCGGGATAGGTTGAAACCCGCGCCCGGTCTTTTCGTTGACAGTGGCTTCAGGAGTAGGAAAGTTTTTTATTTCTTCCCGTGTAGTCAATTCCGCGCCTTTATGTAACATTAAACCTAAAGCCATTTTAAAAAGCTCCTTTCGCTAATGCTCCAAAAGAAGAACTTGATTGCCTTTGTATTCTTGTTGCTTCGGGTTTGTATCGAACTTTATTGACTACCTCGTCAATGATACTGAAAACCTCGCTATTACTAACAAGGTCTTTTTCTTCAATCTTTTTATCTATTGCCCGGTCTAACACCAGCGCATCATAGATATGTGGTTTATTTTCGTCTTTCATATTTAAGTTGCCCGTTTAGGGCTGGCGAAGCTGTACTCTTGTTTAAAATAAAATTCAAATCTTTTTTGCCTTTTATATCAATTAATTTTTGCCACACTTAACGCATGGCAGTTAAAAAGAAACACGGCGGACACAACAAGACCCCAAAAGTTAAAGTCGATGCCGTGGTTGAAGACTTGAAAAAAGGCCACGGGATTAATCAAATTGCCGTTGATCATAATCTTGGACGAACTACAGTTGGCTTAATTAGAGAACAGAATAGAGATGTAGTCCCTAATTGGAGAAGAAACACCGCTTCGAGCATGATGGAGCTAGCCACGGAGCTAGTAGACCATTTAAAAGACACTTACCAAGACCTACCGCCTCAATCCAAACCGATCTTACTAGGCATTTTATCCGACAAAATAAAGGATTTGACCTCAGAAGGAGCGCAAGTTGTGCAACATCAGCACTTACATATTGGACACGGGGACTTAAACAGCTTAATTGAAGGTAAACGAGAGTAGTCTTGTTGTTGTTTTGGGGTTCAGTTTTGGCAATTTTTGGCATCATTGCCGCAAAAGTGTTACTCGGTCCGGTTTAAATATTTTTTATACTCACTCGATAGGGGAGAGTAGGGCGATTACTACGTGCCGATATTGCCGCTATTGTTTTAAAGAGTAGTATTTTAATTTATATTGAAAACACACATATAAAATACAACATTTATTGTGCGAAAAAAAGGGGAGGGGGGGGGATCAAGAGATCTCACTATGGTTTCAGTATCAATGGATTCTTGTTTAAAATTTTTTTTGACAAAAAGGGCGTGACTCGTTTACTCTGCCTGAGTAAGTATAAGCGTATGGGAATGTCCCGCGCTGAACAGATTTCTGCTTTTACTAAAGAAGTTGATGCTTTAGTTAGGCGTTACTGTTTAGAGTTTGATTTAGAGTATATCGACATGGCGGGAGTTTTACATGAAGCTCAATTCTACTTACTTTTAGAAGCCGCTGGTCTTTTGCACGAAGAAGACGAGGAAGACGAAGAAGAAGATTTTTAGGTATGGCATTTACACCTACGCCGCATCCAGTTTTGAAGGTTCCTTCAAAAAAACGGATGTTGGAATTTAAAAAAAGGGGGGAAAAAGGTTTAGATGAGTTAGCCGATCTTTTGAAAAAAAGAGAAGAGTTAATTCGCCTAGAAAAAAACGATCCTTACCGATATGGCTTTGAGCCTGAAAACTGGAAAGATGCTGATGCTTTGTGGGCCGACTGCTCTGAGCTTTTAATCCAAGGAGGCAACCGAGCTGGAAAAAGCGAATTTGCAGCTAAAAGAGTAGTCCAAGCGTTAACTCAAAAACGGAACGCTAAAGTTTGGGTGCTAGGAATGACTGCTCAGTCTTCAGTGCGAGATCAACAACCTTTGGTATATAAGTACATTCCTGAAGAATGGAAGAGTTTAAAAAAGACAAAAGTTCAAAACGTTAGCTATAGTCAGAAAAACGGTTTTACTGAAAACACGTTTGTTTTACCAAATGGATCGCAATGTTGGTTTATGAACTATAGCCAAGAAATGCGCGTTATTGAAGGTGGAGAAGTAGACATGATCTGGGCTGACGAACTAGTTCCATTACCTTGGATTGAAACACTTCGTTATAGGTTAGTTACTAGAAGTGGTAAATTAATTATTACCTTTACTCCAGTTGATGGATATACCCCGACAGTTAAAGAATATGTTAACGGGATGAAAATCTTAGAAAATAGAGACAGCCCCCTTCTACCTGATACTGTTAATGTGCCGGGTTGTGGAATTGGTCAAATGCCGTACACTGCAAAAGGCCGAAAAGAAAATAGCCGGATTATTTGGTTTTTTACCGCTATGAATCCATACAATCCTATAGCGGAAATGGAAAAAACTTTAAAAGGAGAAACTTCTATCCAAGTTAAATTACGTGCTTACGGATTTGCTCAAAATTTAACTGGTAATCAATTTCCAAAATTTTGCCACACTCATGTGTTAGAAGCTAAAGACATTCCAAAAGAAGGCACTAATTACATTGCAGTTGACCCGGCTTGGAGCCGAAACTGGTTTATGGTTTGGTTACGAGTAGACGAAAAAGGAAGAAAGTACATATACAGAGAATGGCCAGATCGGAAATCTTTTGGAGAATGGGCTATCCCCGGCGAAAAACCAGACGGCTCTATTGGGCCAGCACAAAGCGTTGGTGGAGGCAGAGGAGTAAACGAGATAAAAGACATTATTCGGAGTTTGGAAGGCCCAGATGAAGAGATTGAAGAACGGTATATAGATCCACGAGCTGGAGCAACTCAAGCAGCAGGGAGAGAGGGAGGAACTAGTATAATAGACTTGCTTGAAGAAGGAGAAGATTCTATGTATTTTCGGCAAGCGGCTGGAATATCTATTGCTAACGGATTAACTATTGTTAATGATTGGTTAAACTACGACCAAAACGAACCCGTCACGGCTTTAAACGAGCCGAATATGTACGTGAGTGAAGATTGCGGAAACGTAATATACTCCTTGCAGGAATGGACTAATCGAGACGGAGATAAAGGCTCAAGTAAAGACCCTGTGGATTGTTTAAGATATCTCGCAGTTATGGAACCAATTTATGTATCGGATAGCACATTTAAAGCGTCAACAGTACAAGGATACTAGATGGATCAAAGTAATGATAAATTAGTGGAACGCCAAGAAAAGCCGGACGTGCCGGAATTGGCAAAAGAATATATTCGCAGTTTGCACGATGGTTATTCGTTAACCAAAGTTTCTGAAGCTGACAACGTTCGACTTACCCGTTGGGATGGTCAGAGCGACGATGGTAAGAAACACAGCGAAAATTTAAACGAAGGCAAACAAGCTTTTCCGTGGGAAGGCGCAAGCGACACTCGCATACCTTTAGCTGATTCTATTATTAACGATTGTGTTGATGTATTAACTACAGCAGCAAGTCGCGCAACATTAAAAGTAGCAGCAACAGAGATAGGTGACGCAGAACAAGCGGCAGTTGCAAACAAAATGATGCACTGGCAGCTTGACACAAAGTTGTACCATACTATCAATAGAGAATCCGAACTTCTTGCTCAACACGGACTTCAATATGGATGGAGCGCATTGTTTATAGGTTGGGAGCAAAAAGTTTCGTTAAAACAAGTTCCTATTACATTAGAGCAAATTCAACAAATGTTGGAACAATTAGAACAAGACGATCCACTTCGGGATTTTCCAAATCTAATTATGAATCCAGATACTGAAAATGAAGCAGTTGAAATTGTTAAAGCTCAATATCCTGATGCAACAGATAAAGAAGCCAGAAATGCCGTAAAAGATTTACGTGAAACTGGGCAAACAAATATTCCACGGGCTTATGTGTCAGTTAATCAACCGTCAGTAGTTGCGTTAAAGCCTTGGGAAGATATTACGTTTCCGCCGGAGACTACAGATCTACAATCAGCTAGGGTTATTTTTAGACGAGTGTTTTTAACTGAAGCAGAATTACGAGCTAATATTGTTAATGCTGAGTGGGACGAAGATTGGGTTGAAAAAATAATTAAAACCGCTGGTCGATCAGTTGAGTTTTTTGATTTTTCACAAAGTGTCACCAACATTTCTTTAAACGATACTACAACTAGGCAAGACAATTTAATTGAAGTTGTGTATGCGTATACTAGGCAAATTACTAAAGATAACATTCCCGGCATTTATTGTACTGTATTTAGTCCTATCTATACTACTGATGATTCAGGTGAGCATATTCATGCAAAACACGAGCTATTAGATTATGCCCATTGTCGATATCCGTTTATTGAATTTCGTCGAGAACGACTAAAACGCAGAGTCATGGAATCTAGAGGCGTTCCTGAAATTTGCGAAACTTGGCAGAACGAAATAAAAACTCAACGAGATTCTATTTTTGATTCTACTAGTTTTGAAACTCTTCCGCCTATTATGGTAAACAAACGTATTGGGTTATCGAATAAGGTTGGCCCTGCCGTTCAGTTACCAGTAACAAAACCCGGCGATTATGAGTTTATGCGTCCGCCAGCTAGAACACCTAACACTGCTTTAAATTTAATAGACATAGTTGAGAAGCAAGCAGATAGTTATTTTGGTAGAGCTAATCCAAATGTTCCGCCCGTTCAAACGCAACTTAAACAACAACGCATGGTTAACAATTGGTTAACTACATGGACTGAAGCATATCAACAAATGTTTTCTTTATGCTTACAATATTTATCCCCTGAAGAAATTAACCGTATTACCGGATCTGGAGTAGTTCCTGAATCTGATATGATGCAATTTGATTTTGTTCTTAAATTTGATGTTCGAGAAATGGACACCGAGTATGTAGATAAAAAGCTAGCAACAATTAGTCAATACGTAGTGCCTCAAGACGTTGGAGGCGTATTAGATCGAAATAAACTTATAGGTATGTTAACTAAAGCTATTAGCCCAGATATTGCTGATGAGTTAATTATTGACCAAACTACAGCTAGTCAAAAAATGTATAACGATGTTAAAGCTGAAATTGGAATGATGATGTTAGGCAATGAAGCAACTTATGTTGAAAACGATCCTTCTGCTAAATCTAAATTACAATATGCTCAAGACATATTAGGACGAAACCCTAAAGCACAGTCAGCATTACAAGGAGACGAAGTATTTCAACAATTATTTGAAAACTATTCTAAAAATTTACAAATGTCAATAATGCAACAAGAAAATGCTCAAATTGGACGTATAGGAGTTAGTCAATTAACTTAGTTAATATGGATAACCTTTCAATGTACCAATTTGAAACTAGTCCTTTGTGGGATGATGTTCTTGAGCGGTTAACTAATTCAATTGAAGCAGAAATAAATGAAGCTTTATCGCAGTCTGTTACGTCTGATATAAGGTCGCATCAATGTGGCCGAGCCGAGGCTTTATCAGATTTTAAAAACACTCTGCTTCATCTGCGGGATAAAGTGAAAAATACCCCTTGACATGGATGGCAGATGTATTAAATTCTGATCTCAGGTTTCTATGTATCCTTAAAAACATTGTTTGCCTTACTTGCAGGGCTTGAAACGCGCATGAGTGAAAACAAAGTAGAGGGAGAAGACAGCACTCCCCAATCGACAGAAGCTGTAAATAAAAACATCGGTCTCTTAGATGCTGATGGATTGGCGGACCAACTAGAAATGTTGTATGGCGAGTCAAACGAGTCTACTGCGGAAAATGTAGAAAATAATGAATCGCCCCCTGTTGAGGAGCCTGTTGAGGAAATAGACTCTGAAGGGGAAGCTGAAACTGATCTTTCTCAAGTTAAAGAACCTTCTACGGAAGTTGATTTGGCCGGAGAGGAAATCGAAGAAGTTAAAGAAGAATTACCCCATAAAGGGCTTCTTAAACGAATCGACAAACTCACTGCTAAACGAAAAGATGCTGAAAGTAAAGTAGATACGTTAGAAGATGAGATTAAAATTCTTAGGGCGGAACTAGAAAACAAAGAAGAACTAAAAGAAGTTCCAGTCCATAAGTCTAACAATCCATATGCTCATTTAAAAAGTGTTTCTGCCGTCGAAAAAGAAATTGAACAGGCGGAAGAAATAATGGAATGGGCTGAAGATAACTCTGATGGAGTTGAAGTAACTAACTCTAAAGGAGAAGAAATCGAATATTCTAGAGAAGATGTGTCGCAAATTAAAAAGAACGCTAGGCGAGCTTTGCGAAAACATCTTCCCGAACAAGCAAACTACTTACGCGAAGAAATAGACGTTAGTCAAAAAGTGGAACAGATTTTTCCTTATTGGAAAGATCGTTCGTCTAATGGATATCAAGAAGCTATGGAGATTATTAAAAATCGCCCAAGTTTAAAACAATATCCAACATGGAAAGCAGACGTAACTATGTTTCAATTAGGATTACAAGCGTATAAGGAGATGACAACGGATAAGCAACCAAAAGCTAAACCCGTTAAAGCTCCTAATCAACCTTCTGCACCTACTGAAGCTCCAGTAGTGAGTAAACCCGCTCAAGCCAAATCAGCTTCCGCAAGAAAGAACTTTAACTCAGAACCGACAGCCGACGCTTTAGCGAATGTGTTAGAAACTGATTACTTATAAAAAGATAAAATATTATGGCAGTTCTTTTAGAAACTGGATATAACGGCACTCAATCGGGTGGCCGTGAGGATTTGTCCGACTTAATAAGCAATGTCGATGTGCGTTCTACTGTTTTTACTTCCCTCGCGAAGAAAGGCAAGAAACCCGGCAATGCTGTTATGGGGTGGCAAATGGATAAACACGATGAGCCAGATGCAACGGCTTATGTAGATGGAAAAGACGTGTCTATGACACAGGCTCAAGGTGCGTCTAACGCAGCGGATAGTCCTGCGTTTGGAAACCCCGGTGCTTCTCGTAAGCTCCAACAGAATTACATTCAGCTATTTAGGCGTACATTCCGTATTTCTAATTTGGCAAATGAAATTCAGGTTGTCGCTGGTGTTAAGTCTGAGTTGGCTAACGGTATCGCCAAGAAACTTGTATCGCTAAAACGCGATATGGAGTATGTGTTCTTAAGTGACCAAGACGCTGACGCTGACACAGGAAGTGTTGGCTACAAGACTAAAGCACTAGGTAGTTTTTTGCGTAGAGCAGACCTTGATCTTGCTTCTGATTATGGCGATCCCGCTGGTACTGATGTGACCGACAACGCTAACAATCACGAAGGTGGTCGAAACGGTTCTGATTTTCGCGTAGATGCGTCTTTTTGTATGCCGAAAGGCAACGCATACGAAAGCACAGTTGCACTTCTTACTGAAGCTGACGTGCAGAACGTATTAAAATCTATCTACGATACAACCGGAAACATTCGGGACTATGATGCTGTTGTTGGAACTAGCTTGAAGAGAGCTTTTACTAATTTTACTCAAGCATCTCCAGTGGCCGCTGCTAACGATCTGCATTCGCCAATTAAGACGTTCACTCAAGAAGCAGCTACAAAATCGTTTATTAATGCGATTGATCTGTTCGAGGGTGATTTTGGCCGTTTACGGTTACACCCATCTACCTTTATAAATGAGCAAACATCTGCTTCTGCTAATGCTACTCGTACTTATAAGGGTTATGTGATTCCGTTTGACCAAGTGGAAATCCGCTACGGTAAACTTCCTGAAATTAAAGAGTTGACCGATAATGGCGGCGGCCCAGCTAGGTTGATTCAAGCCATTGCCGCATTAGTTGTTAATAACCCTCAGAATTTTGGGTATTTTGACTGCACCGCATAGTTAATTATGTACGCCCCAGAAGGATTAAGCGATGAGATGGCTTCCCTTGTGGGGCAAGCACTTCAGAGACAGTTGGCTCGTGAGCATCAAACCTCACGGGCTAACCAATCTGGAGATATTTCTAGAGAAGCTCAAAAAGAAACGCGCACAACTTCGTTTGGGCAACATCGAGCTAGAATAGAGCCTACTTCATATCATTATTGGGGGAAACGCCTTGGATATGATTGTTGGAATGATCGTAAATTTATTAAACAATATTTACGTGATAATCCAGAAAGCCGAGTAAAAACTGCTGGAAATAAAAATGCTTCAGTTGGATATGGAGGAAATAAACCGCATGGATATTACGATACTCCAATGGGGCGAGTTACTTTTAGAAAAGTTTACGGATCTAACCCTCGTGTAGAAGTCGATGCGAACGCTTGATTTTAAAGATGTTGTTTTTGGTGTAGCCCAAGTTGCGGGTTTAGATCGTGATAATCTTCCAAGTCATTTTTTTAAACAAGTAAGAGATTTATCTAATACTCGTTTAGCTATTGCTTGGGAAACTGAGTACTGGCCAGAAACAATGAGAACTGTTGAACGCACTGTTACGACAACAAGTGATGTAAGTTCAATGGCTTATCCTAGTGACGCTGGTGAAATACTTGAAATCTATTCTAAAGATCCTAAAAAAACTACTAATCTTGATACTGTTTCTTACGTATTGCACGATACTGGTGTTGACAGCGACGTTAATTCTGGCAAGTCAGTGGTTGTATACACTACTACAACCCCTTTGTTTATGGAATACAAAGCAACAAGACCAGATTTAATTGGAGATGTTCACAACGGTTCTTCGTATTCTTCAGGATCTCAAGTTTATTATAGCGGTAATTTTTATACAGCTAAACAAACTACTACTGCTTCGTTTACAAACAATGAATGGGACCCAGTAAACGTGCCTAAAATTTTTCAAAATTATCTAATCCGTGGAGTCTATGCGGATTATCTGAGAGCTAACGGGCAGCATCAAGCTGCGTCTATCGAAGACAACAATGCCAATGGGATGTTAGTAATGGAATCGGATAAACTCTATAGACAACAAGGACAGATTAGAACCACTAAAATGGTTACTTATTGACTTTTCTTATGGATAAATCCAAAATAAAAGAAGCACTAGATATACTGTTTGTTGCCTCCGGTAACGCTCAGTTGAACCGACAACAACATGAAGTTGTCACAAATGCAGCCCGTGTAATTATGAAAGAATGCGGACTGGAAGAACAACCTAATGGTAGCCAAGAAGTTCTTGAGCCAGAGGTAGTAAAGGACGAATAAGTATGGCAACAAATGTAGATATAAATGGCGGAAACGAGTGTGTAGTTGCGGCAGTAGGTACAACTGAGGCAGGAAAGTATCGCAAAAAAGTAATTATTGCAGGAATCGGCGGATCTGGAACTGTTAAACTTGGATCAAGTACTGATGCAATAGCGATTCCTGCTAATACGTTTTTGGATTTAGGAGCGTTTCAGGGGAAAATAATTACTGCTACCCCTGCACGAGCGATAATTATATCATAGTGTCGTTCGATGACGTTAAAGTTGCTTTTGCAAGCGTTACCGGACTCGGTAACTGGATGTTAGATATTGACACTATACTTAAAGTAGGCATTAGTTTAGCAACTTTAATTTACATTATACTTAAAATAAGAAAACTAATAAAAGAAACTAACTAGTTAGTTGTAAAAATAATTATCATGTTTAAATCAAAAACATTCTGGACTGGGATTACTGGACTCATTGGCGCACTCGGTGGATATTTTTCTGGCGAGTTAGAAATGGGAGCAGCAATTAATGTCGGCATTACTTCGCTTCTAGCAATTTTCGTTCGCCACGGAGTTTCTAAAGTAGAAAAATCTTTAAGCGGTGATGATATTGCCCAATAGATGAGGAGTTGTTTGTGGGAGTAATAAGCGCGATAATAGCGTTGTGCAAAGCCGTCCCAGTATTGGAGCGGCTTTTTTTAGATGTTGCCGATGAAATTAGAGAACAAAAAGCACAAAACCGGCTTAAAGCAAAGTTGTCTTTTATTGATGATGCTGTTGCTAATGCTCGCGCCGGGATGCAAGAGTCTAGCGTTCAAGGAGCTAAACGGAATAGTAGAACTGACGGAGCATCCTCAATTTCCCGATGCTGCAAAAACAGTTCCAGAGTGGACGAAAGCGGCGTTGAAAAAAGTTGCTGAGTTAGAATATGAAATAGAAAGAAACTAATGCCTGTTCCAGATCCAATAGTTGATGGAGATACTTTTTTTAAAGGTGTTAATGCAAGGCTTGATCCCGGTCAGTTAGAACCGGGGTTTGTGTCGGAAGCAATTAATAAACGGTTTAGTAAAGGAATTGCCGAAACTCGACCGGGTATTAAAAAGATGATCTGGTCTAATAAACAAGCTGATTTATACGATGACACAAAAGTGTATGCTTCAGGTGATTATGTTTTATATAGCGGTAAAAAAATAGACACTTCCGGCACTTCAGGGAATCCAATAGTTTTTAGTAATGTGTTAGCTAGTGAAGACACAACGGGTTCGTATCCTTTGTCTACGACTAAAGGACCAGCTAGTCAAGGTGCGACTGGAAAAGGACCGTATTTTAAAGCAACAGGAACTACTACGGCAGGGGTTAACCCATTAAGTGACGCAAACAATTTAAACACAAATTGGTCTGACGCTGGAGATTTAATTTTTGGATATGGCACGGTGTACGGCACAGGCGTTTTTCGAGATCCCGCTGGAGCCGAATATCTTATTGTTGCTTCTAGTTCTGGGGTTTATGCCACTAGAGAAGGATCGCATTCTAAGAAATTAATTTGTCCAGTAATTACGTCAGACGTTTTTTTTGTTCAATGTTTTAATGTAGTAGTAATGATGAGAGGAGACAGTCTTCCGCCTTTGTCAATGTCTTCTCTTTTCCTTGGTTTTGTAGACATAGAACAAGAAGACACTGATTTGACAATTGACGAAAACGAATCTGATGGCACAGAATTAATTCCTAGTGGAAACAGTGCTATATTTTTCTCAAATCGATTATTAGTTCCGCACAGTCGCGATTTAGTTGCTGTTTCAGATTATCTGAATTACACAAGATACCAACCAGTTATGGCTAACTTTAGAGTTAATCAAGGATCTGAAGATGAGTTAGTTGCTCTTGTTAAGATAGACAATAATACTATTGCTGCTTTTAAATCTAATTCTATATATGTTGTAGGAAATATTTATGGCAGCACAATGGATGCAGTTTTAGATGAAGTTACGAGGGATTATGGAGCCATAAGTGCCAAATCTACAATTCAAGTTGGAAGCGATGTTTGGTTTTTGTCTTCTAAAAAAGGTATATGTAGTCTTGCGGTTGCTTCAAATGGAAAAGTTAACGCAGTTGAACTTCCAACAAGTGCAGCTATTCAACCGCTTATTGATCGCATTAATTGGAATTACGCTCATAAAGCAGTTGCGGCTACTTATGGAAATAAATATTATTGCGCGGTTCCGTTTGATGGTGCTTCTGAAAACAATGTAGTTTTAGTGTATGATTTACTTCAACAAGCTTGGAGTGGGCATGACACTAGTGCTGCTTTTACGGGATTTGATGGTTCTTCAGGAATTAAAGATTTTGTTGAAATGGAATACCAAGGAAAGCGAAGATTGTTTTTTCTTTCTACAGATGGGTTTATTAATCTTTACGATGACGAGTTAACTATGTGTGGGTTTGTTGATGACGTACCTAAAAGCACTAGTTCTGGGTCTGCTGATTTTGGAAAGCTTACAACTAGTCAAATTGAAGATGAAGTAACTACACGAGGATATTCAGTTAACGACATATCTCAAAAAAAATGGCGCAGTTCTGAAGTCCATTTAAAAACAAACGATTCTAAATTTTCAATAACTGCCAGCTACGACGGACCTGAAGAAAATAATAATACTATAATTACAGACAAGACGTTTTCTCGAACTAAGTACGACAAACCTTTTGATAAACCAGCATACGTCCAGTCTAACACTAACAATGATTTTTTTACAAAATATCGTGAAGACTACAGTGTAAAATTGTCTAATTTAATTATAGGAGGCGTCAACCAAACTAACGAAACTGGAGGAGTTGATACAACTTTACCAACGGGGTCTTGCTCAACAAATAATGCAAACCACACTAACCTTACAATTTGTGAAGCTAATAGCGGCACTTGGTTGTATAATCCAGATGGACAAGTAAAAGATAAAGGATTTGATCCTGATCTTCATCAAACGAGTATTAATAAATACCGATTTAGAGGATTAGGTCGATACATACAATTAAAAATCGCTAATACGCAAGGACGAGTAGAAGTAACTACTGTAAAAGTTGGTGCTTTAGCTGGAGAAAATTTAACAAGAAAGGAATTATAAAATGGGTTTAACTGTAACAGTTCAAAAAGGTCACGATTTTTCGGCAGGGAATATAACACGCGCTGCTTTAAATAATGGAGCTACTCCAACAATAGGGTTAACAGGTTCAGTTGGTGACGGAGAAATTGCTGATAATGCAATTGATAATGCTAATATTAAAAGCGATGCTAACATTGCTGTTGATAAATTAGCGTTAGCATCTGGTAAAATAATTATAGGAGCCGCAAACGGAAATGCTTCTGCTCTATCAGCAACAACTTCTTTTTCTAGTGTATCCAATGAAACAGAAGGAAACGCTGGGTTGCTTACTGATGTTGGAGATAAATTTGAAGTTTTAAAAACCAACACGTTAGCGGCAGCTACACAAGATAACATTAATGACGGTACACAAAATTTAAACGGAGATTCTTCGTTAAGTATTTATACAGTTGTTACTAATGGTGTTAACGTAAACAATTTACGAATTAGGCACGTAGACAATTCTGTTTACGGAAACCATATTAGCGAAGCTAACGCATTAGACAATGCTTCTATTGCAAAAAATAGCGGCGGTAAATTAGAAATAAAAAACAACGGAGTTCATTGGACTAAATTATATAATTATAAAAACAGTGCCGGGACTAAGCGGTCAGCTTTTTTAAGCTACGGACTTGAAGGTGCAGCTACTCCGACAGAAACCACTGCGGAAAATCAAATTCTTGTTAGTGCTGGAGCTAATAATGTTCCAGTAATTAATTCATTTTTTAAAGAACTTACTGTGTTAAGTCAATTAACGGCGGAAACTAAGTGGCATCGAGTAGCGCATGGATTAACAAACCCGTCAGGAAGTGCTGGAGTTACTCCAAAATTTGTAAAAGTCGTTTTAGTTTGTAAAGCTATAGCTAAACAAACTACACACAAATATGCAGTTAATGACGTTATTGATCTTCAACATGAATGGGTTGAAAATGAAGATCACAATAAAGGGTCGTTAATAGGCGTATCTTACGACACTACTCATGTTATTGTTAATTTTTCTGGAGGAAAGTATGGTGAATACGGACAGCTTCCTACAAAATACGGAAGCAGTACTACCGCTTCAACTGCAAATGGAACTCCGACCTCTTTCTTTTTACATACGAATAATGCGTATGAAGATTTTAAATTAATGGCTTACGTCTGTGGATAATGGCATCTCGCAACGACATTCCTCCTTTTGCTATTACTGATGGTAAAGTTAGTAAACAGGCAAAGATAGATCCTAAAAAACTTGCACCCGGCAAACCCGGTCAAGTTTTAATCGCTGGATCTGACGGTAAATTTGCTGCGGGAACTTTAGAAAGCGGCACAACTACTACAGTCACAAACACTGAAATGACTGCTGCTCAAATTAAAAACAAACTAGGAATTATTGGAGATGCAGTCGGTACTCAAAATTCACAAACAATAACTCATAAAACTTTAGGAAGTTCTTCTA
>TARA_R110002020_G_scaffold7065_12_pt1 | contig 13553 bp, 12 predicted proteins | sample TARA_R110002020 | Tara Oceans TARA_R110002020 (sample SAMEA4396489) | marine metagenome | biome: Westerlies Biome; feature: [MES] marine water layer (ENVO:01000295) within the mesopelagic zone...; material: water (ENVO:00002006), including particulate matter (ENVO:01000060) such... | reverse complement strand
GAATCATTATTTCCGGAGAGTCGGATATTATCGTATGGGACCACGAATTGGATGCAGACGGCAAAGTTACCAAGATTCATCGTGATAAGGCTATCGGTATTGAAATGAAAACTTGCCGAGGCTACTTCGCCAAGAAAATGGTCTTCGGAATCGGCAACAAAATGTATCCTCATGGTGCGCCAAAGTATGAACACATTATGCAGACGGCCATGTATCTAATGATGCGTGAGAAGCACGAGAAACACTACAATGTGAAGATGGATTACTACATCATATTCTATTTCGCCGTTGATACCGGAGAATACACTCAATTCAAAATCAGCCTATCTAACGGCTACGATGGAGATATTATCGTGGAAACGATGGATGGAAAAGCAATTGAACCGGACCTTGCGTATCAACTGATTGCGGGCCAAACTCTCAACGCATGGGAAGGTTTGAACACCGACAACATTCTTGAGCGATATTCAGAATTAGCCGACAAACTTGACGAACCCAATCCACCGGACAGGGATTATATGCTTCGCTATGACGAACCAACCGTCAAACAGAAGTTAGCCACTAACGACTTGTCTAAGACCAAGTATAATGAATGGCTCAAGAAGCCTCTCGCCGAAGTGGGTGATTGGCAATGCTCCTACTGCGATTTCAAAGCACATTGTTATCCGGTCAGCATCTTTTCCGAAGATGTGGAAAATGGAGTCCTCACACTTGACGAGGCCACCCGAGAATTAGGCTACGAATGATTATTCAGCCAATAGGTCGGGAATGAAATCCCAATTACCGATGCCGATTATTTTTGCGGCAGCAGTATTGCGTCCCGGTTTTAGGACTTCTTTGAGTGGACTTTGAGTGGTTTGTTGTTGTTGGGCTGGAAGTGGAGTGGCACTACTTGTGGAACCGCTCAAATAAGACTTTACATCCACACCGGCCACAGAAGAACCGCTTGAATCAAAAGTTAGACCCTTGGCCGCATTATCACAGATGAGCATAATAGGTAATCCTTGGATGGCATTTGAAAGTGCTTGCTTACCACGACCACTTGTGCTATCCCAAATCTCAATAGGTTGTGCGGCGGTTGCACTTACGAATCCGGAATTGTGAGCAATGTCCGCTCCATTAGGGAAATACAAACCATAGTATTGATTACCGCCTAACTTCCACAGGAAACCCGTCTTTGGTGGAATGATAACATTACCCTTTTCCATCAAATCACAAGGATTAGAATTAGCCATTGCATTGGAGCCAAGTGTCTGCCACATATTGACGGTAGTATCCATGTTATAATCTTCTCCATCTCGCTACTTAAAGACTCTCAGGCTTGACTACAATAATTGTGGTATCATCCGTCTTACCACCTTTGTGGGAGTAACCTGCTACTTCGCTGGACTTCTCAAAGGGTGTCTTATCCAAACTTTCGCCCTTGTCTGTTGCAGCAATCGCTAAAATCTCGGCAATGTGCGAAGCGGGCTTATTTTTCGTTTCAGATAGAATGCTCAGTATCTCATCCTCAAACAAGTTATCAAACAAACCATCAGTTCCAAGGACCAGCATATCGTCAAACTCTAAATTGAATCCAAACTTTTCACCTTCACTTGGTTCTTGTGCATAACTTAGACCACCAGCAAGTTTCCCTAATGAGAAGGGCCGGTTAAACTCAATCTCTTGTTCAGTTGGTTGCAGGGTCATGTTACCATCAGTTACTACAAAGAAAGAAGAATCACCAAGGTAAATCAACTCAACCCTATATCCCCAACTACGAGGTTTCAAGACCCCTATGATTGCAGTTGCAGAACCTATTTGGTCAGTCGCCTCGTAAGCATCCGTTAAAATGGTGAGGGCATCATCTTCGCCGTCAGTAAAAACTTTCTCACTATTGAGCATCAAGTCGGCTGCAAAGGGACCAGCGGAAACACCTCTTTTAGACAACCAAGAACCCACGCCATCCGAAACTGCTACCATGTAAGTTGAATCCAAAGAACGGTAGGAAACTGCGAAAGCGTCTTCCCCTCCAAAATGAGCCTTGTCGGGATGCGGAATATAGGCGTAGCCAATATCAAGCGGGAAGGTCATGGTTACCTCTTTCACACGCCGACTATTTGAAGGGTTGTTGCGGACCCCATTGCGTTAAATAGGTGGTGATGCGTAGCAGAAGTATGCTCGTGACGGCAGAAGTTAGTGGGAATACCTACCCATTTCGCCACATACTTCAAAAGAGATATGGCCTCAAATGGAAGCGAAATAAAGGTGTCTTTTCCAAAAGAATGGATAACTCCGGAACCAATCTCAGAAGATTGGCGGAATACTGTGAGGAGTTCCGATTAACCCTACGGGTTAATGGGACCGTAGCAGGGGGAGTGAGGGGAGAAGGTAGGAAGAATGGCCAAGCCATAGACGACTTTGACTTGTTCGTATTAGATATGGAAGGCAGTAAAACGCCCATACCCGGAAAGTTAGGTGGAATGCCGCCCGCTCCCGGACCTTCCGAAGAAGACCTAAAGTTTGCTCAAATCTCGGTCTGTCCTGATACTGTCCCCGATTTTGATGTAACACCTTGGTTTGAGGGAACTCGCTTCCCCGAGCCGAGGGAGGAACAGGCTCAACTTCTCCCCTTAATCACGGAAGCATTGCATGATGGCTACGAAAACATTATTGTGGAATGTCCTACCGGCAGCGGGAAGTCCGCCCTTGCCATGATGATTCCCAAAATGTTGGATAGTGATGCGTATATCAGCACACATTTGAAAGGGCTACAAGCACAGTATATGAGAGAAATGCCGTTCATGCGGAGCGTCATGGGAAGGGCTAACTACACCTGCAAACTCGCAGTTCCACCCGGAATAAGAAGTCTTGAAGCAGCCGACACAGCCTTAGCACTACATGAAGACGGTCTTGAAGACACCTCTATTACACCGCCCAAGGCTAATCTCGCTCCCTGTCGGACTTGCGGCCCAAAGTTTAAGTGTTCTTACAAACCACCTTCTAAAGAGGGAAGGTATGATTGGAAAGCCGACCCTGATAAGATGTGCGATTACTTCGCCGCTCTCACGAAAGCACAGCGAAGTCGCTTCTTCATCTCTAACAACTACTATTTGATGGGCTTAGGTCAAGCGGGCGAATCTATGTTACCCGCACGGGATTTGCTAATTTGTGATGAAGCACATCATTTACCGGATGCTCTTACAAGTTTCTATGCAATGGATATTTCCATTCGGCACTTAGAAAGACTAATTGGGTTTCCTACCTTTGATGATGTGACGAAGGCTGATGATAACAGCATATCTCGTCAGCGGAATAAAGCGTTGGGGCCTTGGTCACCTTCAGCCACAGGTTCATGGGGCTTTCCCAAAGTTCCATCCATTGAACCTAAAACCCAAGATAGGATGAGAGAAATTGGAGCCAAAGTTTGGTTGGCGTATTTGGGAGAACTCCGTAAGAGAATTGCACAGCGAATAGAAAAAGAAGAATATGAAGAAAAGGACCTCTCTTTTGCTTATAATTACATTCAAACTTTATTGCATCTTGAAGTGGCCTTGGAAGATGCACCCGAAAATTGGGTGTGGACCAAAGATGATGAAGACGACCCAATGTTTGTTTCATTCAAGCCAATTGAGATTGGAGAGGATGCTGAATCCATGTTGTTGAGATTGGGACGACAAAGAATCTTCATGTCTGCTACTATTCCGTCACCTTCGGTGTTTATGAGAGAACTCGGACTCAATGAGAAGAAAACTTTGTTCTTGAAGGTGGATTATTCTTCCTTCCCAACCGGTAACCGACCTATCATCACCACAATTAAGGGTGGTAAGATGAGTTATGGAGGGCGTAACGATGACGCTTTCACCGAAACGGCAGAAGCCGTCCTACAAATTATGGACTTGCATGACCACGAAAAAGGTATCATATTGCCCTATACTAACGAAATTGAAGAAAGGTTGTATGAAGAAATCAAAAGATTGGACCCCGATGCACACAGTCGCTTGATGACTCACAGCAAGGATGCTACGGATAGGGAAGAAGTTTTGGCCGAGTTTGAAGTCTGTCCCGACCCGGCCGTTTTGTTATCCACTTATGTGAATCAAGGTTACGATGGAAAACATTGTGGTTTTGCTATCATAGTCAAGATTCCGTTCCCTCCGTTGGGTGATGTCCGCACCGTTAAGAAAATGGAACGAGATGAGGATTGGTATAAAGCAGAAACCGCCGGTTCTCTAATCCAAATGTGCGGGCGTGTAGTGAGGAGTGTGGATGATACAGGGATTACATACATAGTGGACCCAACTTTTGACTTCCACTACAATAAGGGAATCAATAATCAGCCTCTCAAGAAGTATATGCCGACCTACATTGACGAAGCCATAATGTGAAGGTTCATATAGGAGAAGGCAATTGGTGATACTATGGACCGAATCGCAATCTGCGGGTTAATGGCTTCCGGAAAGACATATCTTGCTGATGCTCTCAACGACAAATTAGGCTACACCAAGTTTTCACTTGCTACGGGTGTTAAAGACCTCGGGCGAGATGTCTTCCTAATGGAAGGCAAAGACCGCAAACTTCTCCAACAAATTGGAATGAAGATGCGAGAAATTGATGTTGATGTTTGGATTAACCTATTGATGAGGAAAGTAGTGGTGGCACAACAAGACTTAAATGATATGTTCGGTTCTCACTTGGAAATGCGAGTGGTAGTGGATGATTGCCGATTCGTCAATGAAGTCATCACTTTCAAAGAGGCAGGTTACAAAATTATTAGGATTCATATTGATGATGACCACCAAATTAGGAGGCTCAAGCAAACTTACGGAAAGAACGCTGACCAACACATCAATAATCGCAAAGATGATAGCGAGGCTGAAATGGATTATATGAATGATGAATTGTTTGATTTAGTCGTCAAAGCGGCAGACGATGATTCAGTCGTGGATAAGGTATTGAAGTGGATAGAGGAGCAACCGACTCAACGCTTAAGTAGCAGTTAGGACCATAAGTTAAGTGATGGTAGCCGAAATCACCCTTCTCAATCCGGAAAACGGAATGATTAAAACCGTGGCTTACAAGAAAGGCATGGCTTTCAAGGCACCTTGGTTTCCTATGCAAGTAAGGGAACTCACCGATAAATCGGGTAAGCCGACCCCTGTGAAGGGTTCATTAGGTCACATTTACCGGTATTTAGAACTACATCAACCGGGCCTATATGCGGATTACGACAATATGGTGGAAATGATTACCATAATGGGTTCCCCAGCAGAAATAACCGCAATCTTAACTGAAATAGCAAAGTTCCAAAACTTTTCAGTCGGCTTCGCTTCACCTAATGAAGTAACCATAACTTATGATACTCAAAACCCAACCCTACCGGCTGGACCTTATTTCACAGACAATGTGAGAGATATTGAAAAAGAGGATTTGATTCGTCAAGACCCATCCCAAATGGGCGGCGCACAAGCCGGTCAAGGTGGAGCGGGTGGCGGCGGCTCAGGCGGAAAAGGTAAAGGAAAGGGCAAAGGCAAAGGGAAGGGAGGCCAAGGTGAAGGTGAAGGAGAGGGAGAAGGCGAAGGCGAAGGCAAAGGTAAAGGCAAAGGGAAAGGAAAGTCTGCCTCCGATAGAGCCAAAGAAAAGGGCCGTGAAGCGGCTAAAGCACAATCACAAGGTCAAGGTTCCGGTCAAGGACAGGGACAAGGACAAGGTAGCGGAAGTGGCTCCGGAAGCGGTAGCGGTTCCGGTAGTGGTTCAGGTTCCGGTTCAGGGAGTGGGAGCGGTTCGGGCGAAGGTTCGGGCGAAGGCTCCGGTGAAGGAAGTGGTGAAGGTTCAGGAGAAGGTTCCGGAGAAGGTTCCGGAGAGGGTTCCGGCGAGGGAGGCGAAGGTAGCGGTGAAGGTAGCGGTGAAGGTGGAGATTGCCAAGAATGTGCCGATGCCGCAGAAGCCGCAAACGATTCAATTCAAGAAGGAGATTCAGCACAAGAAGCAATGGAAAAGGCTCAAGAAGCCGTTGATGCGGCTAAAGATGCCGCCAGCGCAGCCGAACAAGGCAACCCTTCCGATGAATCAGCCCTTGAAAGAGCCAAAGAAGCCGCCCAAGAAGCGATTAGCAAAGCAGAAGGAATCAACCAAAATGAGCAACAAAATGCTACCAGCAACGAAGAAGTGGCTCAAAGTGAGGCTAACCAGCAACAACTTGAACAAATGAGAGATGATGTGGACGGACTTGATTCTTCCCAAACCCCGCTTGATAGACAGCGAGAAGATGTGAGAGATTTGGCCGACAAAGCAGAAGCAGCAGCCGAAGCAATCCCTCAAACAACTACTCAAGAAGAAGTCACCGAGAAAAGAAAGGAGGCTGTGGATGCGGCCGTTGATGCTTACGAAAGAGCAGATGTTCACGACCCGCCACAAGCAGAAGATGTGGACCGTGCCAAGAGAGCGGCTCAAGAGGCCGTAGGAATGGACCCAAACATTTCCGAGGAGGAAATGGAGGAGATTAACGAACAATTAGACGCTATTCCATCTCAAGAAGACGCATTGCGTGAAGCATTTGAGGAATCCGGACTTCCGGAGGACTTATTTGAGGAGTTCAAAGCAGGTTGGGATGAGTTTATGGAAGGTTTAAGGAAAGAACAGGCCCAAAGTAATTTGAAGATTCAGTCACCACCTACTAAGGAAGGCTCAAAAACGGATGTTAAGCAATGGCTTAACCGTTCCAATAGCAATGCTTCCTACTATGTGAATGTGAGTAATGGAAATGTGGAGTTATTGGAGAAGGCACCTGCTTATGGTTCCGACTTAGTTATGGTTGCTCCATACAATACCGGTGATTTAGACCGACAAGGCCAACCTTTGATAGTCCCAACTGTGCTTCAAGGTGTGGAAGAATGGTGGTATCAAACCGGAAATCGCCGAGAAGACCTGATTTACGAAGATTCAACTACCCTTCGTATCCAAAATGGGGCTGGCTGGGCTGATAAACCGGATAGTATGAGATTCTTTGATGTTGATACTGACGGGGATGACCTACTCGTGCGCTACTAAGTCAAGCATTAAGTAGCAGTTCCATTAAATGTAAGGTATGCTACGCTGTTATGCTTGCGGTGGATTTCCTACCGAAGACGAGGATGCTGAAAAGTTTGCTCATGCCGATTGGTGCAAGAAACAAGATTGTCCCAATTGTAAGCGAGTATTTCGTGGCTACATCGGGGCGCAAAACTGTCCGTTTTGCTTAGACCCGAAAGGTAAGAAGCGATATGAGAATGATGCAGGGGTCCTCGTCCCGCTCTTAACCAGCAAAGGAAAGTCCAATTTGGACCAAGAAACAGGATTGGTGGCATAATGAGTGATGTAACAAAGTATCCAAAATGGCAATTAGAATGGGCCAAGTTCACCGATGACTCGGTGAAGCGTATCAAAGAATACTCGGACGATACTCACCTTGAACGGGAATGGATGTGCTATGTCTATGAACAAGACTTTGGAATAATGATTGCTGGCAAGTCTATGCCACACTTATACCGTGATGAAAACGGAAAGGAAATGATATTCCGTAGCAAAGAAAGGGCAGATGAATACATTACAGACCATAGTATCGTAGGAGCCGTAACTCCTGTATATCAACTCGGCAATGTTTCATACGGGGACGAATCCCGTATTGAAGTCAATCCGGAATCAAAATCAACGCAAGATAACGCAGTTCGTGGACTCAAAAAAGAAAACAAAAGATGGACTATCCACGGACACCCACTCAAAGACGGCAAGATTTATACCGGCCGTCAATACTTCTCCTCAACTGATATATTGGATGAGTTCGTCAATACGAGAGATAATAACTCACCGGTGGTTCAATATGTGGTCTTCCCACACGAACAGGTGGATACCAATACCGGAAGAAAGGTTCTTCACAATCGCTGCCGTATTCTCATCTTCCCTGATAGCGAAACCGTGAAGGCGGCTATGAAGGAAGCCTCCCCAAACACGGACCCTATGGCTATCAGCCGTGAAAATGGATTCAACAAGAATGAAGCCGATGGAAGTTTAGCAAACGAGATTGGTGCAGATTGGTTCAAGTTCCAAGAAGCGTTAGGCAAGCGAGGCTACATGGGAATTGTGGATATTGAAGGAAAGAAAAGCAACGCAGCAGGGGCCGAAGGCGGTTCAACACACCTTGATGTGGAGCAAAACACAGGTATTGGAAAATCTTTCGGAGCGGAAGGACAAACAACACTCATCATGGATGCTTTGAAAGTCGGGGCCTTAGCAATTTTCGCCTTTGTATTAACCTCCAAACTCATAGGACATACCAAAGCCTCCGAAAGTAATGTTATTGACGACATGAATGCGGAGGAGGGTCCACATTGGTGGCATCAATAAATCTAATTCAACCAACTGTCCGTGAAGCCGATGCTCGGCTTTTGGGAATAGTAGGCGATATGAAGGGTGCGACTATCTTTTTCAGCGAGGATGACGGGAGAACGGCTGAATGGAAGGAAGAAGTCTTTGATGCGGACACCATTGGTAACTATCTTGGAAAGGGAGTGGGCGGGATGGTCTTCCGATTACAAGACGATGATGGCATACCTATTAACAAAGTTTTGAAGATGGTAAAGTTACTCCCAAGTGATGAAAGTTTCATGGAATACGCACAAAAGCAACCGTTGGGAGTTCACAAAAAGGCGTGGAATCCTCTCGTGGGTTCCAAAGTTTTGGCTATGAATGAGTTTCAAGCACAACTATTCCAAGAATTATCCCAACTAAGGAAGGGTATATTAGAAGGACAAGGAGGATTGCCTAAAGTGCCGGATGCGATACCTATTGTGTATTCATGTGCTAAAGGCACAATGAACCAATCATTCCGTGATAAAGTCTATGAGGCTCAAAGTAACAATCCGATGGATGCTCCTAATTTCAAACTATTCAATGATAATTTCCCAATCGGGACCCATATTGCCTATTGGATTATGGAGTATATTCCTTGCACGGACGAATCCACCCCAGCATATTGCGGGTTTGCGCCGTCAGCGGAAAATAGACCCGCTTCAGCAGCCGAACTTGCTAAGGACCCAAGATTCCGTAAAGAACAGAAAGGTTATCAGGATGTTAGCCATTTCCTACATAGTATGGGCTGGGTCGTGAGAGATACTATCAATCCGGGAAACTTTGGATACCGTGAAAATGGAGAAGTCGTCTTCTTTGATTTATTCGTTATTCCTTGGCCACCTTCCCGTGTTGAGGGTGAATTGAAACAAATGGCGCATTCCCTTATCACCAAACAGGACATTATTGATTTCCGCCACACTATCAAAAACGGCCATTATTTCAATAGGCGCACACAAGCAGGGGCGTATAGTGCGGAAACAGAAGGAAATAGCCGCTAAGGTATCCATTATTTATGAAGTGCGATAGTTTAAGTAGGTTATCGCCCTAATGAGATATTACCCCGCAATGAGGCGGACAAATAAAACGAGATGATTGAAATGGCAAAAAACGATATTGAGAACTTTTTGAATGAACTAACCGAGATGAATGAGGCAAGGGCAGCCGATAACAAGCCTACCTTCGTTGAGCGTGATACGCTCAAGGCGGAGTTTGATGTGCTACACAAGGGATACATTGTGGAAGGCTTCACACCCGGAATTGAGGGCAACTACGGAATCAACACCGCAGTTCGCTGTATCAACCCCGATGGCGGCCGCAGAATGACCCTATGGCTATCAGGCTACTGCTGTGAGCACTTTGAGAGCATCGTAAATGGCGCACAGAACGAGGGTAAGACATTCCCAATGACTATGGACTTCCTACTACACAAGAAGGAATCTTCCGGTGGTCGCACTTACAACCGCTTTTCAGCGATTGTCCGTGACGCTGGTGATGATGTTACTATCCCTGCTGTCCCTGAAGACCAACTTCAAGACAACTGAATAGGCTAAACACCTAACTTACACACTCCCGCTTCGGTGGGGAGGACTAAGAGGCTTGAGCGTAAGCAATGAAGGCTTCTCCTCCCCTCGGAGTAGGATACGATTCCTAACGGGTTCATCTCGTTGGGTTCGCCTCCGGCCTTCCGGTGGCGTTGTAACTCCTTTGTTGGCAAAGTGATTCTTCCGTCCTATCACAGACAGGATGAGTGCAAACGAAATAACTCAGCCTTCACGCTAACTGTTGCTTCGCCGCCGGTTGTGCCACAGCGATACATCGTGTGTGGTGTTAAGTAAGTAATGGTGGTATGGTGATGATATGGTCGCAGACATTCCGAAGGACATTATAACCTTCGCAAAGGATTGTGTAAGCGGCAAGCACACCAACCGACCCTATACAGACCGCAGTATTTCCCTTGAGGAAGCCTACTATTCACAGGTTACCGGTCAATACATTACCGGCACGGGTATTTGCCTCAAATTAGAGAGCGGACCTTTGACTAAGAAGGATGCCCGAAAGGTTGCATTGAAGTTTTCAATCTCCGATGGTAATTTTCAAGTGAATTGTATCGCCCACAATGGGGCTACCGTCACTTTACCGGCGAGCAAGTCCTCCGATGAAATGACCCACATACTCAAGACCGTGACGGATTCTATTCGGAATGGTAATAAGTGTGCATTTAGTGGCGCATTCTCCACCCATAATCGTGACCTTGTTTTCGTCATTGATAGTATCTCACCCCTCACAAACATTCAGCACAGTCAAATGACGGATGACCAATTAGAAGATTTCATTAGTTTGTGCAAGACCCATAAGACAGACCCGCTTCAATTGATGATGCGGGACGACACGCTTTGGTCGGAATTATTCGCACGGGATTATCTCAAGAAGGCCATACTTCTATATTGCCTATCACCCATGCGTAAGCAAGACATGATGCACATTGGTATTGTATCATCAGTCGGCGAAGGCAAAGACCACTTGATTGAGAGAGTCATTGAACCTTTGGTTCCGGTTGGGGTAGCGTCCAGCGGAAAACTATGCACAATCCCCGGATTGTTTGGAGCCATGAGTGGAGAAGACATTAACTCCATTGAGTTGGGCCTGATACCCAAACACAACAATGAAAGATTAGCCGTATCCGAGTTTCAAACATGGGATGACGAAGTATTCGGCGAATTGATGAACACGATGGCCAATGGTTACTTCACCATGCAAAAGGGTCAGGTTGATACCCGCCGTGATGCAAAGGCAAATATGCTATTCCTTGGAAACCCACCGCACTATTGGGATGAAGAAGCAGGGCATGAAGGGAAGGATATGCTTCAAGCCTTTGGCCAATACACTACTCAAATTATGAGTCGCCTAACACTCATCTTCACACAAATGTCCTTAGCCGGTGATGACGCTAAGGAGAAGATTAGAGAAAACATCATGCGAACAATGGATGGTCAATTCGCAAACGGCGGTTCCGAGGAATCCGCAAAACTTTGGAGAAGTTTCTTCCGAGAGTATCTCCGAAAAGTTAGCGACACTAACCCCACCATTGGGAAGTTAGCCGGAATCATCAACAGCACCTATGACGAAATTGAAGCACGACCTCAATTCAAGTCCGCCTTCCTACTGCGTAGTAATAACGACTATCGTAAATATCAAGAGTTCACGAACTTAATCAAAGGGTTCGCCAAACTTTCCGGTTCCAATAAAATTACAGTCAAGCACCTAATGTTGGCAAAGCAAATCTTTGAAGAAAGTCTAATCACTTTGATTGACGAGTTCCCAACAGCAGCCATGAATATGGGTGTGGATTATGAATTGGTGACCTGTCTTGAATTAGCCAAGACGAGTGGAAGAATGTTTGATAATGCCAGCCAACTCAAGAAAGCGGGCGACATGACTCAACAACAATTAGACACCCTCGTTCATGTAAATGCAATAACGGAAATGTCGGGTGGAGAATATCTCATCAACGAAGATTTTGATATGAATGCTTTGGAGGAAGACGCATGAAGGACTTAACTTGGTATTACTTGAGGGAATCCTACTACCCGCAATTCAAAGCCGGTGTTACTAAGATGCCGTGGGATGTGAGATTTACCATTCTTCGGGAATTGTATGATGCCAAAGATGAATTACCTTGGGAAGTCAGAACGGAGGACCCCGTAGCGGATATGATGAATTGGGTCGCTAAGAAAGGGGATGAAGCCTACTTCACATTCTTCTGTAATGGAGTCACCGTCAATTCGGATGGTTCATTCAAACTACACAAGAACATTAGTCAGGCATTGGGACGGAATGGTTTGACCAGCGTTGAAGACCCCAATAGTTAAATACCTGCTTCCCCTACGGGTAAGTATGGCGTGGGAATTACTCGTTGATTCGGATAGAGATACAGGCGTATTCATCTGCAATACGGCCGATGTAGCATTTGGACCCCTCATTAGGATGGAACACTCCGATGTAGGAACATTCTATGAATGGTGGAATGAAGTCATTGGAAAGTATAACGACCCACGCACTATGGATTCAAGCGACCTTAGTAATGCGATTTATAGATGGTATGGAGTCCAATATGAAGTCAAGTTTCAAATTACCATACCCGCAGGGGACAATGTTTCCAAAGGATTGGCCAAGAAGGTCTTTACAGGAGAGTATTACCCTGTGGACTACTGTAATATCAAAGGCATTTACGATGATGAGATAACCGAGGAAGACCACAAGTATTGGAGCATGGAAGATTGGGACAATATCATGTGTAGTATTCTCAAGAGCCGTAAGTGTGATATGGACGGTGACGAGGGCGAACTGTCCGGTTATCTATTCCCTTCTGAAACATGGGATGAAGAACAGGGAGCCTATGTGGTTAATGAGATTCAAACAGGCCCAAAATGGGAAATTATTGGAATCAAGAATGGGAGTGAAAGAGTCGGGTGGAGCACTTGGAGCACTTGGGATTGGTTCAAAGACGGCGAGAAAATCGCCACAGGTGATAAACCACCTTGGGAATCGGATGAGAGCAAAGATTAAATACTAAAACCTTCTCGGCTCTAATATGCCAATGATGAGGTATCGTAAAGCAGCCGGTTGTATTGTCCGTAATGATGGAATGATACTCTTACTTCGCCGTTCCGTCAATGAAACTTCATATCACGGACTGTGGGAACTTCCGGGCGGGAAGGTTGAAGGAGAAGCAGTAGCAGGTTCGCTCGTATTCCCTGCACCCGAAGACACCGCCATTACCGAAACGGTTGAAGAAACCGGAATCTCAAAACTCATCGGAACCAACATCCTGTTGGAACCTCACATAGACCACGACATGGAAAAGGTCTATTACGGCTATGTTGTGGATGTATTCGGCAAGACACCGAACACCACTCTATCGGATGAACACGATGCCTTTATGTGGATTACTGTTGAAGGTGCGCTCACGATTGAACCACTTAGTCATCATGCACACTTCTTGCTTTCGCAATTGTGAAGATTAAAGATGCCGGGTGACGGGTTCAAGACCCGTCTGACTCCCACTTCTCCCCTCAGTTCGGATAGGAGCCTTTCCCAGCAAGGGTGAATAGTGTTTCCTCATACTTAATGGTTCCGTTCCACAGTATTAAATAGGAAGTCACTCAATATGAAGGCATGGCCATGAG
>TARA_R110002020_G_scaffold471144_1_pt1 | contig 13581 bp, 13 predicted proteins | sample TARA_R110002020 | Tara Oceans TARA_R110002020 (sample SAMEA4396489) | marine metagenome | biome: Westerlies Biome; feature: [MES] marine water layer (ENVO:01000295) within the mesopelagic zone...; material: water (ENVO:00002006), including particulate matter (ENVO:01000060) such... | reverse complement strand
AAGGCTATTTTAAATTATGAAAATCAATATGAGACAGCCTCTTTTGGTTAGATCTATCTCCTCTCAGCCCGTGTATCTGAGAAAACGTTAAATAAAACCTGACAAAATCGATAATTAGTTACTTTTGGACATGAACAGAGTTTTGCTGACGGGCATTTTCATTTTATCATCATTAGCTGCGCTTGCGCAAACAAGTGTCGGAATCCGCGGAGGCTATACTACCTCCACCTATTCCTATCGGCCCACACCCAGCACCCGTGGGATTTCAGTTGATGGAATCGGAGCGCCTACATTTGCCTTGGTTTTTGAACATTTCAATGCAAAAAATGCCGGAATTGAAGTAAATGTGCAATTCCTTCAACTTGGATTTTCCCAAATAGAAGAGGAATCTGATCCCATCAGAACAAATGAAACTCAGTTCAACTACCTGAAAGTCCCAATTCTTTCCAGCTTTTTCATCGGGAGATCAGGAAGATTTCAGATCAAAGCAGGTCCACATCTTGGCTATATGCTTCAAGCAAAAGACATCAAGCGAGAATTTGCTGATGCAAGTCCGCCGGAAATCCCAACATATGGAGGTTTGGATGATAAGCCTCGAAAAATCATGTACGGACTTACTGCTGGAGCAGGGATTTCCAAACTTTTTGGTAAAAGCACTTTGACTGGGGAAGTGCGATTTGCCTATGACTTCACCAATCCAGAAGGACAAGAACGTATTTTCGACATGAACTCCACTAATCTGGAATTTACATTGGCTTACTTGTTTAGAATTAGAGATTCAAAGACCTCAAATGTTGTAAAGTAAGAAAGTTGTAAGCTTATCAACTTTCCAACCTTCCAACTAACATTAAAACTTTTTCAACCTACTTGTCATATATTAGATTCATTCCCCGACTAATGGATGTAAATGAATCGCAACCAGCTTGATCATATCTTAAAAGCCCACCACAGGGATGCATACCTCTGGGCAAGGCAATGTTGCTCTTTTGAGGATGAAATGGCAAAGGACGTGCTTCAGCAGGCCTATTTGAAGATTCTGGAGGGGCAAGCAAAGCTTAAGGATGCATCAAAAGCTAAAACTTGGCTTTTTTCTATCATCAGATATACGGCGATTGACGAGATACGAAAGGCTGGAAAGGTCGTTTCACTTTCAGATTCCTATGATCCTGTAGAGCTTACTGAAGAAGTGGACTCAACTGATTATGAGGAAATAATCAAGCACTTACCAGAGATGCAGCGCGAGGTGATTTTGATGGTGTTTTATCATCAGATGACTATCGCGCAAAGTGCCGAAATCCTTCAAATCGGCTTAGGAACTGCGAGAACTCATTACGATCGCGGGAAAAAGAGACTCAAAGAATTAATTACGAAAGTTCAAATCCAAGAAGAATATGGAAAATAACGAACAATTAGAACGGTTTTTTGATCAGATGAAAAAGCAGGATGAGCAGATTGAAATCCCAGCTTTCCCAGAAGTCAAAATACGCAAATTCAGTTTTTGGATTCCAGCAGGGATAGCTGCGTCTATGGGATTTGCCTTTCTCTTCATGCAAGAACCTGCCACAGTAGAAAGTGCCCCACCTGAAATTGTAATTATTACCCTTCAGGAGGATGAAAATCAAAATCAACATTTCACTATAGAAGAAACCACATTCCTAGACACCTGGGAATCGCCTACTGCTTCTTTATTGACCGACTATTAAAAAAAAACATGAAAAAAATACTAATCGTCTATCTGATTTGTCTTTCTGGACTGGCTTACGGGCAAAAATCCCAAGTATATGTGCAAAATCTGAAATCTTCCGATCAGGATATTTTTCAGAGAAATCTCTACTCAGCTGACAAAGTGATGGAAATGCGAAAAGAACTCGATCTTTCAGAGTCTCAAGCAGCACAAATCAAAAAAATCCACAGTGAAAATGCTGGAAAATTCAGCGCAATGAAATGGGATCTGGATGATGAAACCGCTAAACTTAAAGCTCTTCTGGATGTCTCTAAAATCGATGAAGTCGCAGTTCAAAAACAAATGGACAAGGTCTTAGCTTTGGAGAACTCGCTTAAAAAGCAGCAGCTTAGTACGATGGTCTCCATCAAAAATGAGCTTAGTCCAGAGCAGCAGGGAATATTACAGTCACCGAAAGTACAGACTATCAATGGAGTGAGTGTGACGGGCTACGGAACTAGCTCATTTAAGTCTGCGAGTGACTTAGGGTATCCTCAAAATTTCAAAGTTGGAAAACCGCTTTACGGCACTTCAACTTCTAGCTCCTCTTCTAGCCCAAAAGTAGCCTTGAGAGTAGCTGGAACGAGCAGCAATTCAGCTCCTCCATTATACTACATCGACACAAAAGACGGAATGAAACAACTAAAGGATTTTTCTAATATTGATCCTGAAAACATCCAAAGTATTGAGGTCCTTAAAGACAAATCTGCTGTAGATCTTTTTGGTGAAAAAGGAAAGAATGGGGTAATCATTATTAAGCTTAAAGAAGACCCTAAAAAGTAACATTTTTGGTTTCATATTTGAAAAAAGGAGTCCGAATTCGGACTCCTTTTTTTATGCTTTCTGCTGATAAAACGCTGAGCTATAAACTCATTTTAATCCAAAAACCTCCAGCTCGCTTTATGATCTTTCTTCAGAGGATTTCCAGTGACTTTTGCTCTAAGTATTTCTACAGGCATAGCATTCTGGCTCATTACCAAATCATGGTATTCCTTCTCTGTCATCTTTCCAGAATCTACCATTTCTTCTCTCATAGCATAAAATTCCAGCGCTCCGATCATATAGGCGATTTGGTACAATGGCCCATAGTTTCCTTCAAATGATCTTCTTACTTCGGCTTCTGCATTGGCACGCTCATGACCAACTTTGTCTACTAATAAGTCAATACATTCTTGCGGAGTCATTTTTTCCAGGTGATAATTCAGGGAGAAAATAATCCGAGCACAGCGGTGCATTCTCCAGAAAAGCATTCCCACTTTATCCTTTGCATCTCTAGGAAAATTCTTATCCCACAACACAAATTCCCAATAAAGCGCCCAGCCTTCTGTCCAAAATGGAGTTCCAAACATACGGCGATGAGTCATATTCCGCTGATTCATAAACTGCTGCAAATGATGCCCAGGAATCAGCTCATGCTGTACTGTTGCTCTTGAAAAATGCGGATTATTCCCACGCATGCTCATCATCTTGTCCTCATGACTCATTTCTGATGTGGGATAAGCAATCTGTATGGATTCACCTCCCAAAAAGAATGGACTGATACGCTGCCGCTCTGCTGAGATCATCACTGTTCTCCAAGTTTCTTTTGCCAAAGGCGGCACGGTGATCAAGTCATTCGATTCAACATAATCAGTAGCTTCCTCTGCCAATCGGATCACTTCTGCAGGCCATTCTCCGGCTGGGAAATAAGCTTCTTTCACCATTTCCAGTGCAGCTTTCCAGTCATCTCCAAAGCCAAGTTCATTGGATGCTTTCAGCATTTCCTTTTCGCACCAGGCAAATTGCTTCTCAGCCTCAGCTATCAATTCTTCTGGAGAATAAGCGATCATTTCAAAATCCAATTGCTTTTCCAACGCATCCCTTCCGATCGGTCTTCCTATAATCCCACTTCCATCGTCCTTCACTGAATTGGCATAATGCTCCCGCAGTGCTTTGGCATATGCTTTCATGCTTTCATCCAGCTTTTTCCAGGGCTCAGGCATCCACCAAGTGAACATTGGATCGAAATCGAAATAGTAAGAATATGCTTCTTCAGTCACTCTATTCATCGCTTCTACAGCACTTGCGGCTAGCTCTGCTTTTTGCCAACTGTTATACTTTGGCGTGGAAGCCAAGTTCTTCAATTGAGCATCAACTTGCTTGGCAACTTCATTCCATGATGCAGCGAGTAGTTGTGGTTCAGGTTTTTTGGCTCTTCTTCTTCCTTGATAAAATTCTTCCAAAGGCTTAGAAAATGCCAGTACACCTGAAACTTGGTCAAATGAAGCTTTCTCTATCGCAAGTTCGGCAAGTTCTTTTTCCAGGTAATTTCTGAAAAGCACATAGTCAATTTTTCCATCCTCGGCTAAGGAATTATAGTTCACCTTCCTAAGATCACTTAAGTATCCCTGATTTAATTTCTCGATTCTAGAAAAATATTCATCCGATAAGGAATTAGAATATAACCTCCTCAAAGCACCGTAATCGGCCTGGTAGGTAGTGATCATCTGGATCAGTTCAGTGGCTTGAGCCAAAAATGTTGTGAGGAATAAAATTAAAACTAAAATAGATTTTCTCATACTAAGCTCGAAATGGTTGATGGAATCCCAAAATAGAACAAATTCAATTAGAAAGCATAGTTAGAAAAAGGCTTGTTAAAGACAGCAGAAACAAGTGTTTAAAAGCAAAAACCTCTCTAGTGACTACATGCAAACTGTCATAAAACAATTTGTTATCTTGAAAGTGCAAGAAAGGCTATTTAACCAAGCAGACTTGCTTGCCATATCATTTTTTTCTAATCCTAACCTCACAACTAATGGAATTAATTATTAAAAACCACTACTGTCAGACTAAATAGAATAGTCGGACAGTAGTGTTAAAAATTACTATTCAATCAACCAAATTCAAAGGTTAGTAAACCAACCTTATATGCTTTGTCTATATCAATTGAGATTTGCGATAAATTTATCAACTACTAAACTCAAATACTCATTTAGCGCTTGTTGCGTTTTTGCTTTATAAGCTACAGGATCAGCTTTTACTTGATGAGATACTTGTACTTCTTTATCGTTAGTATATGCAACTCCTGCATACGTCGTATTGTAACTTACATCTGGTGCAACATACTCTTTAAACTTCTTCTCTTCCATTACTCCTGGAATCTCCACGCCGCCCTTTGGAGTGAACGATAAAATAGTATTTGCCCCAGCCCCATTCATTCCACCTTTCCATACTACGCGAACGTTTGCTCTGTTAGTTTCGATTTTGGAGCCAAGAATTCCTTCTGCAGATTTAGCGATCGCTACCTCTGGCATTTGATATTCAACGACACCTTTCATTTTGGTAGCATCTGTGACATAGGAACTATTTCCCTCAATAGTTACAAACTGAAAGCTGACATTTGCTTCAAAAACCGGAATATCTCCCAAATCTTTTGACAAAGCTGGGGTTGTATCTAAAAAAGTACCTTTGGTCTTCCCTTTGCTATCCACTTTTTTAACAAAAAAATCAAATCCTGAAGGAGCGGTCGATACATATCCTAAAAGTTGTGCTTTAGATGGAGTGCCTCCACTCATTTTGATCCAGTCGCTATAAAACTCAGTCTGTGCTCCTTTATCAAAACCAATAATTTCGATTCCAGCATCCTGAAATCTCTTTACAACCATTGCATATGCATTGTTCGTGATTTCTTGCATCACTGCTAAATCAACACCGGCCATCCCAACAGCCATTTCTGCTCTGGTTTTTCCACCGGCACTAGCTTCAGAGCTAGCAGCTATTAATTGATAGTTCACAAAGAACTGATTTAGATAAATCTGTTTGGGAGCATCTTTTAGTTTTTTCTCACCATAGCTGTTGTCACTCGTATTCTTACTTGTGACTATTTGCCCATGGGCTAAGATGCAGATAAAAAAGGCTAAGATTAATAAAGTGTTTTTCATAGTTCAGGAATTTTACATTCTTATTTATACAAATAACTGCAAGACAGACACTTGTTTCAATACCATTGATTAGGTATTTTGGCATACCTAATGGTAGGTATACACGCGTTACTCTAAAGACTTGAGACTAGTTTACACAATTGCTTTTTGCCTACTCAGCAGTGTTTCTTTTGGACAGAATGCGCTTTTAGATAGTCTCCAAAACATACTTCTTCAGCAACCAGATGATTCTACCAAAGCTTCGGTCATGGGTGATCTTTGCTGGCATCTGAAATACTCAGATCCCCCAAAAGCTTTGGAGTACGGTCATGAAGCGATTCAAATCTCCAAAGCAAATGGCTATGAAGCGCTTCAGGCTTATGCCTCAAATAATGTTGGAGTGGTATTCTGGGCGAGTTCAGATTACGATTCGGCAGTTCATTATCTGGATCAAACGCGCGCACTATATCAGTCTCTTGCCAATGAACGAGGAGTCGCAGTGACTTCCGTTAATCTGGGCCTCATCCTTCAAAACAAAGGGGATTATGATGGATCTCTGGAATATCAATTAGAAGCACTTCGAATTGTTAAAAAAATAGAGGACAAAGGCATAGAAGGAAGCGTTCTGACCAATATTGGAAATGTACATTTTCTAAATGAAAAATTCGATAAAGCTAAAAGCTACTATTTTGAAGCACTAAACTTAAAGAAATCATTACCTGATGATGATTTCAGGCAAAACATTCACAAGACTTTATTGAACATTGGAAATGTGTATGGAAGGCTTGAAGCTCAGGATTCAGCGATTTATTACTACCAAGAAGCTCTTCCTTTTGCAATCAAATCCAATGATTCCAAAAGTCAAGCCTTGATCTACACAGACCTTGGACACGCTTATTCTAAAAAGGAGGCATACAACCAAGCAACAGAATTCTTCTCAAAAGCATTGGCAGTTTATACTGAAGGCAAGTACGAAAATGACTATGACCAGTCAATCCTGCTTTGGTCTTCGGCTGAAAATGAACTTCGCCGAAACAATATATCCGCTGCTGTCAAGCTAGCTGAGCAAAGTCTTGCCCTCTCCAAAAAAATTGAAAATCTGAATCGACTTCGTGATAGTTATGAACTTTTGGCGAAAGTGTATGAAGCCGATAATCAGTTTGGCCCAGCCTTGCAGGCACATAAATTTCATAGAATTTACAAAGACAGTCTACTCAACATTGAGACCAACGAGAAGATCGCGGAGCTAGAAACCAAATACGATACAGAGAAAAAAGACCAGCAAATTGTGCTATTGGATCAAGAGAACAGTATCCAAAAAGCAAAAAATGATAGGAATACCTTACTGATTTTGGGGCTAATGTTAATCTTATTCCTATTGCTTTTGGTGTTTATTCTTTGGAGAAGACAGTCTAGCATCAGCCAGCAAAAAGTATTAAGTGAGCAAAAAACTAGACTCAGAGAAGCTCAGATACAAGCTGTGATTTCCAGCGAGGAGAAGGAACGGAAACGTTTTGCATCGGATCTTCATGACAGCATGGGGCAGTTGGTAAGTGCCTTGAGTATGAATATTCAAGGCTTGAAAAACGCCAGCAATGATCCTCTGGTACGTAATGAAATCGTGGATAATTCTACAGTTTTGCTCCACGATATTCAGCGGGAAATCAGAAATATCGCTTTTAACTTAATGCCTCAAGTCCTCACGAAGGAAGGTCTAATCCCAGCTTTGGAAGAACTCTGTGTGAGGATCTCCAAATCAAATCAGGTATCAGCTAGCATTCAGACCTTTGGAATGAATGCTCGACTAATTGAAGTGTTTGAAGTCTCTCTTTATCGCATTTTACAAGAATGGATTTCCAATGTCCTGAAATATTCCGATGCTACAGAAATTTTGATTCAGTTCACTTCTCATCACAATGAAATAATTATTACAGTAGAGGACGACGGATCTGGTTTTGACTTAAGCACCTTCGAAAACAGCAAAGGAAATGGCTGGAGAAATATTACTACCCGGCTTAATTTGATTAAAGGAAAGCTGGACATAGATACCCAAGCTGGTCGAAAGAACACCACTATCACCATCAGTATAGATGCAGCTATGGCGGTAAGAACAGGTCAGGTAGTGAGGAATACCTAATCATAGGTATTGAAAGAGACTTTATTCGCAGCGTAATTTGTAATAAAAAAAATGTTGCGTTTATTTAAAAGTAAGGTTGACAAAATAGCAATGCCTAAGATCCAGATACTTTTAATAGATGACCATAAGATAGTATTAGAGGGCACGGCCAGCCTCTTGAGCAGCCTTGACCCATATACCGTGGCAGCAACTGCCAGTAGTGGAAAGGATGCAATCGAATTGCTCAAGACCAGAGATTTTGATATTCTGGTGACTGACTATGAACTTCCTGATTTTTCCGGTCTTGATATCATCCGCGTAGCAAGATCAATCAATCCTGAGATCAAAGTAATCGTGCTCAGCATGCATGATGACCGCTCGGTAGTTAAAGAATTGCTTAAGGAGAACATTGACAGCTTTGTGTTAAAGAACGACGCCCATTCGTCACTAGTACAAGCATTGGAAAAGGTAAGTTGTGGTAAAAAATATTTCTCAGACGAAATCTCCGAAATCTTGGTAAGAACAATTAACACCCCTCAGGAAAAAAGTGACCTCTCCCCGCGAGAAACGGAAATAATTAAATTGGTGGTGCGGGACTTTTCTACCAAACAGATCGCGGAGGTGTTATTTATCAGTGAAAAGACTGTTGAAACCCATCGGAAAAATATTCTCAGAAAAACTGACTGTTCTAGCTTAGTTAGTTTGGTCAATTACGCTTACGCGCATAACCTTGTATAAAAGATGAGACCAAGGCCCAACACAAGTGAGCCTTTTTCCCCAGGTAATTTACACGTTGAAGCAAGACTGACTAATCCTGAATAGGTGTTACACAAAAAAAGGTCGTCCCTGATAGAAACGACCTCTTTGTTTTTACTTTCTTTTTCTCAGAAGAGCGACCAGTATCAAAACAAATACAGCGCCGCCGATTACCCAAGCCCAAGGCTGTTGGTACCATTCCTTTTTACCGATATTCACGTCGATATCTAATCCTCCATCTTGCGCGAATGCTACTACAGAAAATAGCATTGTCATCATAAATAAAAGTGCGTTCTGCGAGTACTTTTTCAATTGGTCTTTCATGGTTTTTTAGTTTTTATTTGAATCTAATATTGTATGTGGCAGCCACACCTATACTCTGAATATCAGCTGCTGGATCAGATGTAAATACCTGATTATAAAAAGCAAAGATATTCCAATCGTAGTTATGGTAACCTACCTGCGGACGAATATAAAATCCCCCATCTGTAGCAATATCCCCTGTCAAAAAGGTATATCCCACATCAGTTCCTGCAAAGAATCCAGAAGGCTGAGGATAATATCTTAGCATAAGTCCAAGTGGGATAGCTCCGAAATCCTGTGCTCCCACCACATCTGATTTTTTAAAATAATTGGTATAACCTGAGACTACCCCAAGACCGAAATTATCGGTTCTCATAAATTGTCCTGCAACGTCAAGTCCAAAGGCAAAAGATGAATAGTCACCAATATCGCCTACGGGAACACCCATATTAAGCCCTAGTTTCAGCCATGAATTATCTTCATTGATATCTTCAATATCTCGGGTGGCTTGTGCATACGTGGCAACTATTGCCATTGTCAAAACGAATGATAAGAGTAATTTTTTCATAGTTGGTTTGTTTTTCCTCTGTATAGCCAAACCCAATGCCATGAAACCGGAAGTCCTCCTGATGAATCGCCTAAATCCTCATTCAAAGCTATTTAACAGGTTTTAACTTGAATTTACACCTAGTAGAATCTGGGAAATACCAAATCTCTTGCGCCCACATTTGGGTAAATACTTGCTCAGCTCAAACCTTCTTAGCTCATCGTTATTCCAACTTCCGCCAGTCTTTTGGTGTCATTTCCGTCAGACTTTTAAAAGTCTTGTTGAAATGAGATAAGGTCTGAAAACCTACCTGGAAAGAAATCTGAGAAATACTCATATCTGTTTCTATCAATAACTTTTTGGCTTCTGTGATTCTAAGCTGCTGTACATACTGAGTAAATGTCCTTCTCGTTCGGACCTTAAAAAATCTGCAAAAAGCTTCTTTACTCATGAAAGCATGTTCAGCTACTTCCTCCAAGCTAATTTGTCTCGAACTATTGTCTAAAATGAATCTCATTACTTGATCCATTCTCCTTCCATCTCGTTCGGTCATTTTCCGTAGAACAGGTATCTTATTTAATGCTACCAATTCTTCAGAATTAAAATCCAGTAGAGATAAAATATGGAGGCAATTGCTCAGCCTCGTAAGTCCTGAAAATTCACCAAACCTGGTAAGTAACTTCTCGAGTTCCTCTCGCTGATCCCCCACTATCTTAAAACAACCCGTGATTTTTTCGTTAAGGTGAACAAGCTCAATAAAATCCTCCACCTCTATAAAAGCCTTACTCATGGCTTTGAAATCAAAAAAAATAGTGTTGCCTGCTATGTTAAGTTCACTCTGCTCATGGAAATAATCCGGATCGCTGCGGAAAACATGAGGGATGCTTTCCGCTAATAGAAAAATATCTCCTGGTCCAAATCTTCCCACATAATCACCAACCAGAAGTTGTCCTCGACCTTCTATAATAAGTGTCAATTGAGCTTGAGGATGCTGATGAAGATTATCGTAAAAGTGCTTCCCACGGTCTTCTTGGTATTGAATAAACGAGTTTTCAGACTTTGGAATCTGAAAGGATATTACCTTACTCATATGTCATAATAGGCTTGAATTAGTAAATAAAATAAATAAAGCCCGTTTATTGATCAAAATAGAATCATTATTTACTAAATGATAACTTTCATTCACCTGATACATAATCTAATTTTGAAAGAAAAAAGCTATGAACTGGAAAGGAGTATTCCCCGCGGTAACGACTAAATTCCATGCTGACGGAAGTCTGGATATGGATCTATTTTTCAAAAACATTGATTTCCAACTGGAATCCGGCGTTCACGGAATCATTCTAGGAGGTACTCTCGGTGAAAGCTCCGTACTTACCCAAGAGGAAAAGATCACGTTAACCCGTGAAACTGTCAACTACCTTGATGGTAAAGTCCCAGTGATTTTGAATATCGCTGAAGGGGCAACGCAAGAAGCGCTTTTCTGGGCTGCAAAAGCTAAGGAACTTGGGGCTGCGGGCCTGATGATCTTACCTCCAATGAGATATGCTGCTGACGCAAGAGAAGTAGTGGCTTATTTCAAAACTGTAGCAGGCAGCACTGATCTCCCAATCATGATTTATAATAATCCTGTAGATTATAAAACTCTGGTAACCATAGATATGTTTGCTGAACTCGCAGAATGTTCAAATATTCAGGCGATCAAAGAATCAACCCGTGACATTTCAAATGTGACTCGAATGAGAAATAAATTTGGTGACCGTTTCAAATTGCTTTGCGGCGTGGACACGCTTGCCATGGAAGAATTGGTCATGGGAGCAGATGGCTGGGTTGCCGGTTTGGTTTGTGCCTTCCCGAAGGAAACAGTTACTATTTTTAATTTAGTAAATGAAGGCAAAAATGAGGAAGCAAGAGAGATCTATCGTTGGTTCCTGCCTCTATTGGAACTTGATATTCATCCTAAGCTCGTACAATATATCAAGCTTGCTGAGCAACATTGCGGTATTGGAAGTGAGCATGTCAGAGCTCCAAGGTTGACTTTGATAGGGGAAGAGCGGACACGTGTTGAGAAAATCATTACAGATGGAATTGCAAAAAGACCTAAGCTATAAGCTTTAAGGCAAATGGCATTTGACTTGCACGTTTTTCACTATCTTCAAATTATTAACCTTTTAAACCTACAATTCCTATGATTGACGAAATTTTCAACGCAGCACACGAGGCCTTCTTACACTACAAAAATCTCCCGGCTAGTTTAAAAGCTGACTTTCTGGATAAAATAGCTGAGATTTTAGAAGCAAACCGTTCTAATATAGTACCTGTAGCAGTGAAAGAGTCTAACCTTCCAGAAGGTAGAATAAATGGTGAACTTGGAAGAACCACTGGTCAAATCAAACTGTTCGCCAACATGGTGCGGGAAGGAAGTTGGCTGGAAGCGACTATTGACCCTGGAGACTCACATCGGGAACCACTACCGAAGGCAGATATCAGAAAAATGCTAATTCCTATCGGCCCAGTAGTCGTATTTGGAGCTAGTAATTTTCCCTTAGCTTTTTCTACGGCTGGTGGAGATACTATTTCGGCATTGGCAGCGGGCTGTCCTGTGATTTATAAAGGTCATCCTGCCCATCCAGAAACTTCAAGGTTTGTAGCCGAATGCATTCATAAAGCTGTTATCAGCTCAGGTTTGCCTGAAGGGGTTTTCATTCATGTAGAAGGAGGGATTGAAATAGGACAGGCTTTGGTACAGCACCCGCTGGCAAAAGCAGTTGCTTTTACCGGTTCACATGCTGGTGGAAAAGCACTCTTCGATTTGGCAAGCAAGCGTGAAGAACCTATTCCTGTATATGCAGAAATGGGGTCAGTTAACCCTGTATTCACCTTCCCAGAGAAATTAAGTAACGAATTAGTACCTCTTGCTCAATCCTACGTAAGTTCCCTTACCATGGGCTCAGGCCAATTCTGCACAAATCCAGGATTGATATTCGTGCCAAGCTCTCATGCTACTGCATTTGAAGCGGCTATAGCAAACGCAATCAAAGATATTGCAGGCTCACCTATGCTTCATCCTGGAATCGCCAGTGCATATTATGACTCTATCGCATATTACCAAACTCGAGAAGAGCTACGATGGATAAAAGTCGCAGACCCTAAACACTTGATTAACGGAAGTCCGGCATTGGGGCTGATCAATGCATCAGACTGGGTTGCGGATGATGCTTTCCAAAAAGAAGTTTTCGGAGCTTTTGCGCTGATGGTCGTCTATGATTCTCCAAATGAATTGATAGAAGTAGCTAAGAAACTTCACGGTCAATTGACTATTACTATGTGGGGAGACATTCCTGAATTAAAGCAGAATACTGCCTTGATTAATCTATTAGAAGAAAAATGCGGTAGATTATTATTCGCCGGAGTACCTACAGGTGTAGAAGTGGGTTATGCCATGCAACATGGTGGTCCTTATCCTTCAACTACTGATCCTAGATCTACTTCCGTAGGAGCCGGTGCTATCAAGCGATTTGCGCGACCAATTGCCTTCCAGGACATGCATCATGATTTACTGCCTGACGCTTTGAAGAATGAAAACCCTATGAAAATTGTAAGACAAGTGAATGGGAAGTTTACGGTAGAGAAGATTAAATAATTGGGGATTTAAGAGTTGAGATTTACAGCTGTATACTTGCCCCATATCTCATCGAATAAATGTGGGTCTAAACCCAAATTCACCCTTATCATTTCGCAACTCGATAGCCCAATTTTCCAATCTTCAAATATTTCAATTTTGAATTACTAAATGTCAACACGACACACTTTCTCCTGCATCGATGCCCATACTTGTGGCAATCCGGTGCGGGTAGTTTCGGGCGGAGTTCCCTTTTTGAAAGGAGACAATATGCTGGAAAAGCGCCAGTATTTTCTGGATAATCTGGATTGGATCAGGACGGGATTGATGTTCGAACCTCGAGGTCACGATATGATGTCTGGGTCGATGCTTTTCCCTCCACACAATCCTGAGAATGACGTAGCAGTGCTATTCATAGAAACTAGCGGTTGCCTACCCATGTGTGGACATGGTACGATCGGCACGGTGACGATTGCTATTGAGGAAGGATTGATTTACCCTAAAACTCCAGGGAAGCTTAGACTGGAGACTCCCGCCGGATTAGTTCTCGTGGAGTACAAGCAAGACGGAAGAAAAGTCAAGTCCGTCAAGCTGACGAATGTCAAAAGCTTCCTT
>TARA_R110002020_G_scaffold138303_1_pt1 | contig 13589 bp, 7 predicted proteins | sample TARA_R110002020 | Tara Oceans TARA_R110002020 (sample SAMEA4396489) | marine metagenome | biome: Westerlies Biome; feature: [MES] marine water layer (ENVO:01000295) within the mesopelagic zone...; material: water (ENVO:00002006), including particulate matter (ENVO:01000060) such... | reverse complement strand
AATGGTTTCTAACAATTTTGCTATATCAATTCCATCGACTTCAACATCATTGAGTAATTCATGATTCGGCATCATCTCTACAAATTCAAAACGGCGGCGTAATGCAATATCAACCTGTGCCAACGATTTATCAGCCGTGTTCATAGTGCCAATAATATGTAAGTTTGAAGGAACTGATAAAGGCTCTTTTGAATAAGGCAATTTCACCGATAATGACTCGGAGCCACCAGCACGCTTGCTAAGTTCTATTAATGTAATTAGCTCACCAAAAATATTAGAGATATTACCTCGGTTAATTTCATCAATAATCAACACTCGTTTTTCTGAGTTATTAAACGCTTTATCTTTAATACCATGATTTACAATCGACTCAACTAAAGGCGCCAGTACATTTGGATATCCATTAACAATATATTTTTCCATTTCAGTATTAGTGTTCCAGTCGAACACTTTTTTAGAGCGAATATCGCTAATAGAAGCTTTTCCTTGTTTAACCAACTGTACAAGTTCATCAACAATAACTCGCGGCATTGGCAGCAGAGCACCATTTGGCTTTCTCAAGCTAATAATCTCGCTTGTTATACCTTCAACCATATAAGTTGAAACTTTAGATCCTACTGCCAACGACGGAATTGAGTCACTATTTAAATCATCACCAGAAAGTAGCTCTTTAAGTTTGTCTCTTATAAGCACAGGCTCTCGTAATCGATACAAAGTCATCTGAGATAAATTCTTAGTAAATAACTCATCAACGGGTAACGAAGGTTCGTAAACTCGATGCCAAATCACCTCCCGTTTTTGAGAGTAACTTTCATCATCAATTGCTGAAGGTGTGAATTCATAATCGCCTATGATTTCGGCTATAGCTCTAAACTTACGGTTTCCATCTGATACAATAATCAGATCACCAATCGCCATGACATTTTTAAAGTTTTGAACAGAAGTAACTCTGTAATCGTTACTTTCATTTTCTATATTAATACCGTAAGTGCTATATGTACTTACAACCGACTTCCTGTCTTTTGAAGAGCTAAAGTCAATATTGCCGCCATAGCCTAATAAAACATAATTATTATCAATACATTGCTGATATATGTAAGCATCATCACTTAACGTATCACCTAAAGACATTTTCCAAACTTTCCGTCCTGTTACATCTACAGGACGCTTTTGCTGAGATATAACGGTATGAGCATTACCAGCATCACACATACGCTTAAAAATACCATCTTCAATTTCATAGCTTATCTGGTGGGCTTCGTTACTATTGGCTTTTAACCCCTCAACAAAGTCTTCATAACTAAAGCTCTGATGAAACGTAACAAAACCTATGCGATTTTTCTCCATAAGCTCATCAAAACGAGCTTTAATTTTAGTGCGGTCATTTTTGTGTTGAGCTAAAAAGTCAGGGTCTACTATATCAAGCGCTTTATTTATTGTGTTGTAAGTTTTACCTGTGCCCGGTGGCCCATAAAGTATTTGGTTCAAAGATTGACTCATAACAGTTCCTTGTATAGCTTCATTTTCAACGCTTTCTTTAATATCATAATCATTTGGCCAATAACTATCCCTTGAAGTCGAACTGCTTTTACTCCACCCTGATATTGCCTCTGTTAAATGGTTGGTTATTTCGGTTATAGAGATCTTCTTACCTCGATACCTAATTTTTATATCATTTTTCTGAAAATTAATAAGACACAATGGACTGCCATGCGTTTCTTTTTTTTCTTTTCTTCCTATTCTAAACTGGCCATTGATGTTTACTGGATAAATATCTAACGAGTGGTCGCAAGCTGATTTAAGTAAGCTTTCTAATTTTTCTAATAAGGATGGAGTATAATCTTTAATAAATACTTCAAAATTTTCATAAATTAACTCTCTAACACTTTTTGAATCATACTCAGATTTAGACTCATTCACTTCTGTATTCTTCCATTTACTTTTTAGCGGCTCAACATAGTAATCGAGCTCGGTAGTACCAAGCTCTTGTTCACATTCTTTGCGGATCTTTAAGAGTGCAGCATCTCTCTCAATGCACTTCATTTTGTTGTATTGGGGTTTAGTTAGGCCTGCAAGAGCGACGAGTATTGAACATCTATCGGTATTACCAAATATGCGCTCATTAAAATCAGGGAAAAATAAAAACAACAACATGTGACGCAGTTGGCGGTTTTCATTATCAGGGACTTGCTCTAACCACTGGGCAAATTTAATGTGGTTATTTAATAGCTCTTCTTTTTCAGGTTTATCAAGTTTTAAAAATAGTTCTGTAAAACGAATTAAATACACTAACTCGCGCCAACGCATTGTATTGTAAGCCGTACCTGAGCTACCAACACCTGTAAGCGCATTGTCAGATAAATAACGCTCTTTTGTGGCTTCATCTATTTTGTAGCCACTCCAAGCAAATACACGCTCAACACTCCCGCGCTTTGATGCAGCACCTGTATTACTTGGGCATAAAAACATTAACCACAGCATTTCAGCTACAAGTACTTTGGCATTAGCCGAGGCATCTGCTAGCTGAGTCTCAAGCTTTGTAAAAAAGTCGCCCTCACCTGCATCAGGGTTATCTACAAAATACTTAGTTAATTCTTCACAGTATTCACCTATCCAGATAACAGAATCTGTTAATAGAGATTTACCTTCAATTAAACAGTTTTGCTTAAACTCATTTGCGTTCTTTAGTAAATGTTCTGAATTTCTGTTTCCGCAAAATTTAGCCATAATTTTCATTCCTTAGAAAATAACCTAACTTTAAATTCTAGGCTGTGTTTGAACGTATTCCGATATAATTCTTCTTCCAACATTATCTTGATTAAAGCAATCCCTTACTACACTTGTGAATTCCTGCTCAGGGTTAGATATGAATTTCTTTAACTCTTCTTTAACCTGATTAGCCTGCCCTGCAGCAATTTTATTATTTTCTGTTTTAGCTTTATTTAATAGCCTACGGTATTCATTGAAACGCTCATTGATGCTTTGCCAAAGAGCCTTTCTTAAGTTACACAAGTCTTCATCATCTAATCGATACCTTTTGATAGAAAACTCAATACGCTTCAAATCCCAATCATCAAGATCTACAGGTGGTTCTTCTACTGGTTCTGGCTGCCCAAGACGATTAAATGCAATTAATTGACAATCGTCTTCGACTGTAGGGTCAATAAACAAAGAATCTTCTGTGTCTACAGAATCAGTTGGTTCTAAAGCAGCAAAACGTCTCTTTCTAATCGGAAAATAAGTCCCTTTTACAACATTAGGCATAGGCTTTGATAGCCGATAGTTGGTTATATCAAACGCTAACCACCAATACCCTTCATGGCATAACTTCCAGTTTTCATCTCTAGCACAGCTTTTAGGTCGAAAGTGTTCAACTTGAGGATACTCAGCAGCAAATCGGGCCTCAGTATACCAACACTTATTATTTGATAGTTTCTTCAAGAACTCTAGTAACTCCGGATTACGCCAGTGCTTACTATTTTTCTTTATTATAACTTTTCGTTTTGTACTGCATGTTTCAGCTTTGAGTAAATCAATGAGCTGATCAGATATTTTAACCCAATCTTCAATGTCTTCTTTAATGCATACTTTAAGGGGAATATATTTCATTACTTCCCCTTACCATAGTGCTCAGCTGCAGCATCGTTAATTAACTTCGCTGTAAAAGCTTCTAGCTCATCCAACTCATCCATTGAGAACTGGTTTTGCTGGAACTTTGTATGATTTGCCAAAGCCGATGAAAAATAATCAAAATAAGGATGAGGAAATGACGTAGCAACCCCCAAAGAATCAAGTTCTTTAGTTAACTCTCTTAAATCATCTTCCATCTTTTTTGTTTTATTTTTAATCCCCAAAAGTTTATATCTATTAGTTAATTTTTGAACTATCTCAGGAGGCAGCACGGAACGTAAACCAAAAATCTCAGATTGAAGTAGGCCATCAACCCCCATACCAATAGGATCCTCCTCTGGCTTTTCAGCCACGGTTTTATAGCCATTTTGATTTTCTTTTCTTCGTAATAAACGTACCTGTTCTTTCTTTAATCCACCAATCATTAGAGGATTATGAGAAGCTATTATCATTTGTGAACTAGTATCTTCAACCTGACTTTCTAATAAGTTTAAATATTCATATGTCCACGATGGATTAAGATGAGTATCCGGCTCGTCTAATAAAAATAATGATTCTTCACCTTTAGTAAAATTCAATAACCCCAGAACTGTAAGAAGTTGCTGCTCACCTTCTGATAACTGCTCAAAGCGAATAAATCCAGCTTTTGTATGCTTTACAGTAACCCTTACTTGGTCCAATAAATCACAGAGATATAAACCCTCTAGATGCGCAAAAAAATGAGTTTCATCTTCGCCCGGATACTTCATTTCTTTTAACGTTTTAATATCTTTTATATAAAGATAGAGCCTTTCATGGTCTTCTTTCCTATCCCTAAAATCTTTGGTAACTTGCTCTTCATTTCTTATTGGCGCTAAACAATGTCTCCATAACCGGTCGGTAAAATTCAGGAAAGCACCTTTGGCATACCAAAATAAAGAATCACCATTTTCTAAATCACTTTTCGCAATCTTACTTTTATTACTCCAAAATGGGCGATGCAATACAAATAACGCAGACTCAAAACTTTCAATATTAAGAAATTCATATAAAAAATCTTTTATTTTTTGGTTATCATCCATCAAGAAAAAAGCAAGCAAAACTAATTGGCTATAATCTTTTCGGCAGTAAAACATACGCCGTAATGGAATGTTGTCACTTTTACTACCACTTTTCCATGCTTGGTATAACCGATTCGTTGGTTTTTCAAATAATCTCTCTAATCTTTGGTTCCAGCCTGAATAATATGAAAAAACATACTTAGGTAGGTAAGTATCTAAGTAATTATTGAAGTCTCCTTTTTTCGCTAACTTAATATTATCGATAAAAAACTTTTGCTTAGGCGAGCTATCAGGGTTGTTAAGAACTTGGACTTTTATTCCTCTAATTTCATACTCTATTTCATAATAGAAATCAGAAGGTTTTTTATCTTCTAAATCTCGAAAAACCTCTACAATAACTTCAATTAGGTTAGATTTACCCGCACCATTTCTGCCTAATACTACAGTCGTATTCTTTACTTCATTAGCCTCAGGAATAAACTCAAAGTCTTGTAAATTTCCATAACTAAGGACTTTTAATCGAATAATACGCATATTGCCTCTTACTCCTTTAAGGCTTTCAATGTTCTAGCATTTGGATCTAAAGAATTATTAATTTCTTCAATGTTAATAAGTTCCTTTTTTAATTGTGCATAAAAATCATCGATAGTCATTTTAGAGTCTTGCCACAGCTCTTTAGCTTGTATTTCTGATTCATCACTAGGCATCAAGTTTTTTAAATAGTTTTCTGGTGCATCTTCTAGTTTCATATTTTTAACTACCGATTTTTTTGTTGTCCGTTTTACAATATCTTTAGGTTTTTTTTCTAGCTCAGATTGAATTCTAGATAATAGCTTTTCTGCAGGTTCATCATTTGGCTCTTGGGGAACAAGCTCACCACGAAAGGCTTTGGCCAGAAGTGAATGCGTTAACCTATTAACTTTCACATTCGAATCTTTGTAATTTTTTTCTACTGCTTCAGCTAAGGCAAACAATGAGTCTACACGACGAACGATTTCACTTTGCTCAGCTTTTGTAGGTAATGATATTGGCATCAACTTCATCGAGCCAACGTTAAAATGTTGTTGAGCAACTCCAACTTGATTATCTTTTACATTTTTTTGAGCTACAGATGAGTTCATGTAAATACAACCGAACTCTGATATAAGTTTTTCATTTGGACGAACAATTACTAAATCAGAGCAATTTGCGTCTCCAAGATCATCAGGAATTACACAAGTAGTACCCGGTGCCCCAGAGCGAACAACCGCCAGATCCCCAGCTTCTAATCGTGACTTATATATTTTTTCATGGAACTCTGTTGAAATATATAAGAGGTTTTTTGCGTCAAACCTGAAAGCTCTTACATTTTGTGATCTTAAAAACTTAACGCCTTCACTTTGGTATTTATCAGACATTTTACCAACAAAACCCACTGTTATTTCACGACTTAACTCGGAAAAAACAGTCTCTTCCCATTCCGATAAAGTAATGTCATTTTCCTCTCGCCACTCTTTAGTTAAATCTCCTGACGTAGCAGCGACCAGAACTGATTGTCGAAATCGTTTTAGGATTGCTGGGATTTTATCGAGGCGTGCTTGGGCTTTATTTACTTTAGCTAAGATTAAATCGAGTTTATCTGCTATGCGAACTTGTTCATTTAGAGGAGCTACAGGATAGTCAAGCTCCCATAGTTTGGCAGGATCGACATGCGGTATACCGGTACCTTTTGTATTACTATTTATATAAGAATACTTTGAACGTAAAAAGTAATGTAAATAACTATGGTGTGAAAATTTTGGCTTTATTTTAACAAGTGTTGATCCAATTACACCATGGACACCATTTCCTACCAACCCTGATCTTGCACCATCCCAAACCATTAACGTATCAGTTTCATCAGCATTCACACCTGCGTCTGGTGAAGCATACTTAGTAAATATGCCTTTTTCAAAAGCCTTAATATCTATATAAGGTACTAAATCATCAGCCAAGTCTACTTCTAATATTTTGGGTTTTTTTCCTTTTATAGATGCTGCTTCATCTCTTAAACGAATAATCTTCCACCCTTTTGGTAATTCACTCACAACCTGACCTCACCGGTTTCTTCAGCAGAGTCAAGCTCTACTAAAATAGCTTGCAATTCATGCATTGCACCTGCCATTTCTTCTAAGGCTTCATTAATCAATACATCAGGCTCTGGTAGGTTTGTGCTGTCTTCAGTTTTATCATCTCTGATCCACGCTAAATCGAGTGCGTCATCTTTTTTAGCAATGTCTTCGCGGCTAAAACATCGTAGGCGACAGGTATCAATATTGCCAATTTCACTACCATTTTGATGGTTTTGAATAAACGAGTGGCGCGCAGCTTCATCTACTTGTGTTAAGTCGCTACCAACTGCTTGATAGAACTCATCAAAATGCGCTTGCGTTAATACTGTGCGTTTACCAAACTGCGGCATGTTAGAACGCATGTCGTACACCCACACATTTTTAGTTTGGCCTTTATCTTGTTTTACATCATTTGGCTTTGAGAAAAACAACACGTTAGTTTTTACGCCTGCCGCATAAAAAATCCCTGTTGGTAGGCGTAAAATCGTGTGCAAATTACACTTTTCCATTAAATCTTTACGGATTGTTTGTCCTGTGGAGCCTTCAAATAATACGTTATCAGGCAATATAACAGCTGCACGGCCACCCGGTTTGAGCATACGCAAATACATTAGATGCAAAAAGGCCAGCTGCTTGTTACTGGTGTAGGTGGTTAAATCGTCTCGGGTTGGTACGCCGCCGCCTTGCTTTGTGCCAAATGGTGGGTTAGCTAAAATAAGGCTTGCTGGTGGCAGTGCTTTACCCTCGTTTGATAAAGTATCACCATATAAAATGCCTGAACTATCATCGTCTACCGCGAGGTCATGCAGCATTAAGTTCATCATTGCTAGGCGACGAGTGTCAGGTACTAGCTCCATACCGTAAAAGGTTTTATGCTGGTATTTATCGTAAGCGTCGGGCTCTAAAGCTTCTATATCGTTATGTTGTTTTAAATAATGATGGGCACTAATTAAAAAGCCGCCAGTACCGGCTGTTGGGTCAACAATAACGTCGTCAAGGTTTGGCTTCATCAGTTCAACCATAGCGTTAATAAGCACGCGAGGCGTAAAGTATTGCCCTGCACCTGATTTTTTTTCACCAGCGTTAATCTCTAGCAAGCCTTCGTACATATCGCCAAGGCCTTCGGTTTTAGCGCTGTACCAATCAAGCTTATCAATTTCGCTTACTAGCTTATTAAGTGTGACAGGCTTACGTATTACTGTACTGGCATTAGCATAAATAGCTTTAGTTATTGTGGTGCCGTGCGAGCCTAAGTGGATCAGTAATTTTTTATACTCTTCTAATCGTGTTGCACTGTCGTAATGCTCTAAGTCGGCCCAGCGGTAGCCTTCTGGAATATTGTTATCTGTGCCTGTTTCGTCAACCATTTTAAGAAACACTAAATACGTGAGCTCATTAATATATTCATGGTATGTAACACCGTCATCTCGGAGTAAGTTACATAGATTCCATAGTTTTGCGACTAAGTCTTGAGTGCTCATGTTTTTACCTAATTAAGTTAATACTGCAAAAAGAGTGATTGCTTAAGCGAACAGCCTAACACTAGGCTGATTGATTCGTGGTTTGCCACAGTGTTTGATTAAACATGTGCAGTACTTCAGCAATGGGTTGTTCAAATAATTTATTAGCGCGCTTTATACCGCCTTGGTGTTTAAAAATACCTTGGTCGAGCGCGGCTTCATCTACAATGGTGGTGGCCTTCATTTGTTTGGCTATAGTATTGAGCCATTGTATTTGTGGTGTTTTCCAACTTTGGCTGGCTAATATTTTAGCTAGTGCGTTATCAACACGTTGTTCAAACGGAATAAGTGCTTCGCCTATTGCCGCTTGCCTAATAAACCCGATAATACGTGCGGCAATGTCTTCATTTTTAACTTCGCTCCACGCCACTTGTAGATCTTGTTCTCTAAAGTGGTTTTGTTCAAGCACTAAAGCGAGTTCTTTTAGGTTTTGGCGGGTTAATTCCCATGGTGCTTGCACAACTGTTTGAATAGCGAGCAAGCGGTTGCTATTGGCATTTACAAAGTCGTTAAAGGCACGCAAATAATCGTCGGGTTTTTGCCCATCACCATAGCCCGTAGTGATGTTTGTAAACTCATCTTCGTGATCAGATATATACACAGGTTTAGTGTCACCAGCTACGCCTTGAATTTTACTATCAAGAATTTCACCTAAACCGGGGTGCTCTGTAAACCATTTAGCTACTTGATCGGCAGGCTGTGCTTTTAAGTCTTTAATGAACTGTTGTGGTGATTGCCCTGTTATGGTCTCGAACTTATCACTTTGTTCAGGCGTTAAGTGGCGGCGCTTAACTTGTAATTTAGCGATAAACTGATTTTTGGCTAATGCTTGTAAGTCTTCACTTTTGCTGTGTGCCATTTCTTGCTCTAGCTCACTAAAAGTAATATCTACATTAGTGACTACAGGCTTCATGCTGTTTACTTTTTCTAACTGCTTGTAGATATCTACAGCATCATAGATTTTAAACGGGCCTTTACTTATTTCGGGGCATAAGCGTGTAGCGCGGCCAAGCATTTGTTCAAATAAAATACGGCTATTTACACGGCGTAAAAAGACCAAATTACATATTTTTGGCACATCTACACCGGTGGTTAGTAAGTCTACCGTTACGGCTATATTAGGTAGACGGTCGTTTTTAAATGAGCGAATTTTATCAAGCGGCTTATCTGTAGCGCCTGTAATTTTTTGAATTGCGTCGTCTTCGACTTCACCGTGGTAATCTTCACATGCCTGCTTAAAAGCTTCGACCACTTCGTCTGCGTGTTTATCTGTTACACAAAATACTAATGTTTTAGCCTCTGAGTATGGATCGATAGAATCGCTTTCGATAAGCCACTTTGTGACTGTTTTTGTGAAACTAGGAGCTATTACTTTACGGTTGAACTCTGCTACTTCAAAGTCGAGTTCATCAGGAGTGTTAAATGTTTTTATATCACTATTTTCAGCATCATATACTTTAACCTCTTCATTAATTTTATAATGAATTCCCATCTCAGAGAGCTTGGTATTGATACGTACAGGCGGTAAATGATCATTCAAATGCCCGTCAACTACTGCCTCTGTATAGCTATAACTAAATACGGGCTCACCAAATATGTCTACTGTATGTAGCGCAGGCGTTGCTGTTAGGCCTATTTTGAACGCATCAAAGTAATCAATGACTGAGCGGTATTTAGATTGGTAATCTTTTTGGTCTCTGAATAATAACTCTGTATCGCTGAGCTCTCTATCAAGCAAGTAACCACGATGGCATTCATCCACTACTATACAATCGTACTGACCTACACCGGGCTTGGTATCGTTATCGCTCGGATATAAAATACGTTTAACTAAACCTTGCACCGTTGCTACATGCACTTTGGTTCCGTCATCTGGCTTTTTATCACCTAGCTCCATAAGCTCGAAGGTATCAGCAAATGTTTGGAGTTGCTCCATTCTCACTTCTTTAAAGTCAGTTGCAGCTTGCTCACCTAATGCTGAGCGGTCAACTAAAAATAACACGCGGCGAAAACGCTCTGCTTTAAGCAATCTATAAACTAAAGCTATACAGGTTTTTGTTTTACCTGTACCTGTTGCCATAGCAACCAACGCACGGTCTTTTCCTTCTTTAATTGTTTGCTCTACTGCTTCAATGGCATCAACTTGGTAGTCTCTTAATTTAAGGTCGTAATCAAAGTCCATCGCATCGAGCTTTTGCTCTGCTTGCTGAGTGGTTTGCTTTAAATAGCCTTTTATTTCGTGTGGTGAATACCAGCCTTTAAGTGCTTTACGCCTATGAGCGTTATCTCGCACATCTAAAAACCAAATACCGCTTTCTTGCTCTAATTGCTTTAAGTAAGGTCGCCCATTAATAGCAAACGTAAGAGGTACTTTAAAATCGCCCCATACCGCATCTAATTCGAATGACGGATTAGGCTCTAAGTCTTTGGCATAGCGTTTTGCTTGGTCGATTGCACCGTAAACGTTTTTAGCTGACTTTTTAGCCTCTACGACAGCAACAGGTGTAAGGCCCATAAATAAAATATAATCAGCAGGCCCTGATTTAGTTGGCCACTCTGCAATTGCTCTATTCTCGTTTACGACTGGCCTTGCGCCTTTTGAATATTTTAAGTTAACGCTATCCACTATCCAACCAGCAGCTGCTAACTGCTCATCGATAAGTACACGTGTTTCACTTTCATTTAGCTGAAACGCAGACTTTTCAACTCGCTGGATTTCTTGCTGCTGTGCTTGTTTATCTTTAGCATTAAACTGAGCCATATACATGATATTGGCTTTAATCATTTTATCTCTATACTCAGCTAGCAATGCTTCTTGCTCAGTAGCTATTTGTTCCCACGTTTGGCTATCTGTAAGCATTTGCTCAGAACGCTTTCGCTCGGCAGCGGCTTTTTCAGCTTCGATTTGCTTTAACTGCTCTGCAATTTTTAGACGTTCGGTTGACCTTTGACGTTCAACTTCAAGTTCATATAATTTCTCTTCAAGCTCTCTTACTTCTATAGATGGATCTTGAGGTTTAACGAATGGCGTAAATACAAACCCTTTTGCTGCTTTGCCACCATACAGCTTGTGATACCACACAGACAAAGCATGGCCTAACTGCATAGACTTTAAAGCATCTCGGTGGCTACTTGAGGTAAAATCGTGATTTGCGGTGTTACCTAATTTGCGAATAACATGGAAGGCATCTTTAATTCGTTCGTCGAGCTTTAGGGTGTAATCAAGCTCTCTTAATAGATCTACTTGCTTAACATCTTGACCAAAATCAACACCAACTCGCGCAGCGACATTTTGAGCCAAAGCTTCACCTAACTGGCGCATTTTAACTAGGGTTGTGTTTGGATCTGGGGCAAAACAGCGTTCAGCCGTTTGAGCTAAACGAAGTAGTAATTCGTCATGGTGTTTTAAAAAATCAAAGTTACTCAAATCGCTTCCCATCTCAACAGCCTAACTAATCCTTATGTGTATCAATCGATACTACCAAAGAAAATTATTACTGTGCAAAATAAAAACTAAATAAAGCGATATTACAGCTGGTTATAACCAAATTAGAGCGTAGTTATTTAATGCTATTCCAGATAGGTAACTCTTGCCAGTTTTTAGGAAAGCCCATTTCTGTTACGTCTATATTGTAAGTATCAATTAAGCTGGCTAACTTTTGCTTCCAATGGTGGTTAGGGCTAATTAAATCCATAAAGTAAGCACACATAACTAGTGTGTTGTATAGCTGCTTAGTTGTATCACTAAAGCTATTAAGTAAAACTTTATCGCCATTGGTTGGCAGCTTCATGGTGAACGTAAAATCTCGATTGTATAAACGGCAGTGGTGAGCACAAATATTACGCACCGTGGTTATGTGGTGTAAAAAAGATGAAAGTATTGTTTCTTTTACTTTATATGAATCTGCAATATCATTTTTCAGTGCTCGACGCGCTATTGCATCATAGCCTCTCGAAAGCCAACCAAAGCTCATTACTTCAGCAACTATCCAAATAGCTGGTGTTTGCTCTTTGTATTTGTAGCTTTGCTTTTTTATATTGGTATCTGAGGTTCGTTGAATTTCAGCACAAATATTACTGATGAAGTCCTCGTGATTAAACTTAGTTATGAAAGCAGTAGGCTCTAAATGTGCATGTGAGCCATGCTTTTTTGCTAAGTGGTATGCCCATTGAGTTCGCAGAGAAACTTCTATTCGTTCAATGGCGTCAAGTAGTAACAGCCTTAGCTCTCTATCAAAAGAGTACAAATTCAAAACTTGTTCAAATGTAGTATCAGACTTGAAAGTATGGTTTTGATGATCTTCAATAAATGCCCACCAATAAGTGCCTAGCCTATAATAATTGATATGACTAAGATAAAAGGCAGCTGATTCCTTATTATTAATTACTAGACCACGCTTTTCTAGAAGCTCGACTTGCTTTTCAAACGTTATGGGGGCTTTTGAGAACTGCATGAAGGTTAAATCCTTTTATCATGCTATAGAAATAATTAACCCCTCGCAGGGCGCTGAGCTTACGGGTAGCGGGAGGGGTGTTGTTACGCGTAATTATAGAGCTTAAAAGTATAATTTCAAGACATTTGTATATACCTAAGAAATATACTTGAGTGATAAAAACACTTTATAAATATAAAATCACACAAACGGATCTAACAAGTCTTCGTCAAATACTAAACCTTTGAGGTTGTTACTTTGGATAATATTTTTAAACTCATCAGTACAATAAACTTTTTGAGCGCCTTCTAGCTTAGACTTAAATAATAACTTATTTTGTACATCATCTTGCTCAAAGTTAAGTAACTCTAAACCGTCTTCAAAGCCATCTTCATACTTAGTCAAACACATGTCTTTTTGCTCTTGTCCGAAGGTAAGCAAATTAAACAACATCATGTTATTGCCTTCAGCTTTAACGGGTAAAAACTCTCCAAAACTTGCTAAACGCTCTTTCAATAACTCATATACTGGCATCTTCATTATTAAAAAATGACCTAAGCGCGATATACCATAGTCTTGTTTTTTAGCTTTACCAAAATAATCAAAGTTTAACCCCTCGGGCCATAGGTGACTAAATTCGATATTATTTAGCGAGGATGACATAAACATCCTTAGTACAATATCTGTATCAAGGTCGTTATTTTTTGAAATTATTTCTGAGAGCTCAACAATATCAAGGTCGATTACGTCGTATGTGTAAGCTTCGTTTTTAATTTGATATACAGTCACTATAAAGCCTTCCAGTTTTCATCTTTTGGTTCAAGCAAACCTGCAGGTACAGTACCCGTTTTTATTTTAACTTTAACCGTTTTCAGC
>TARA_R110002020_G_scaffold41276_32_pt1 | contig 13592 bp, 8 predicted proteins | sample TARA_R110002020 | Tara Oceans TARA_R110002020 (sample SAMEA4396489) | marine metagenome | biome: Westerlies Biome; feature: [MES] marine water layer (ENVO:01000295) within the mesopelagic zone...; material: water (ENVO:00002006), including particulate matter (ENVO:01000060) such... | reverse complement strand
GGCCGACAAGATGGCGGTGATGAATGGCGGCCTGCTGCAGCAATATGATACGCCGGCCCAGGTCTTTGCCAATCCCGTCAACATGTTCGTGGCCAGCTTCATCGGCAGCCCGGCCATGAGCCTGGTGCCGCTCGAGGCGTCGACGGTCAACGGCCAGGCCGTGCTGAGCAGTGCCGAGGGCTGGAGCCTGCCGCTATCCGACCGCAATGGCCGCAAGGTGGCGGGGGCCAAATCCAGCAAGGTCGTGCTCGGCGCCCGGCATTCGACGATCCGGCTGCACAAGGCCAAGGTCGATGGCGCCGTGCCGGCCAAGGTCTATACGGTGGAGCCGACCGGCGACATCACCTTTGTCCAGGCGTTTCTTGCCGGATCCATCGTCAATATCAGCCTGGCACCAAGCGTGGTGGTTGCGCCGGATGAAATGGTCTGGCTGGAATTCGACCAGGAGCGCATTCACCTGTTCGACGGCCAGACCGAAATGGCGCTGCATGCCGATTGATCGTCCATTGCCCGAGACCACCATGCCGCCCAAGCTCAAGATCACTGCCATTACCAGCTATCCCGTGCGGGTCGGCATCCGCAACCAGTTCCTGGTCAAGGTCGAGACCGACCAGGGCATTTTCGGCTGGGGCGAGAGCGGGCTGACGGGCCGCGAAAAGGCGGTGGCCGGGGCCATCGAGCATTATCGCGAATTCCTCATCGGCCGGGACGCCATGCAGATCGGCCGCATCTGGCAGGAACTCTATCGCAGCCAGTATTTCGAGGGCGGGCGGGTGCTGCAGGCGGCGATCTCGGCCATTGACATCGCCCTGCATGATATCAAGGGCAAGGCGCTGGGCGTGCCGGTCTATGATCTGCTGGGCGGCAAGCAGCGCAACGTCATTCCCACCTTTGCCTCGACCGGCGACAGCGCCGGCGAAGGCGCCATTGCGCGGGCGCATGAACTCAGGGCAATGGGCTTTGACGCGATCCGCTTCTTTCCCATCGGCCAGGACAGCCCGGACCTGTTCGAGCCGCGCCAGTCGATTGCCGCCACCGCCCGCATCCTCAACAGAGCGCGGGCGGAACTGGGCAGTGACGTGGTGCTGGGCATTGACTATCACCACCGCCTGTCGGTGGCCGAGGCGGCCAGCTTCTGCGCCAAGCTCGACCGCGGCGTGCTCGACTTCCTCGAAGAGCCGATCCGCGACGAGACGCCGGAAGCCTATGAATCGCTGCGCACAATGACCGAGATCCCCTTCGCCATCGGTGAGGAATTTTCCAGCAAATGGCAGTTCCTGCCCTATATCGAGCGCGGCATTCACCAGTTCAACCGGCTCGATGTGTGCAATGTCGGCGGGCTGACCGAGGCGATGAAAGTGGCCGGCTGGAGCGAGGCGCATTATGTCGACCTGATGCCGCATAATCCGCTGGGGCCGGTCTGCACCGCGGCGACGATCCATTTTGCCGCCGCCGTGCCCAATTTTGCCTGGCTGGAGACAAGGGCGCCCGAGCGGGGCCTGGGCTTTGACAATGCCGATTTCTTCCCCGTGCAGCCGCAGCTGGCAGGCGCCGTCTATCCGGTCAGCGATGCGCCGGGGCTGGGCGTCGAGGTCAATGAGGCGCTGCTGGCCCAGCAGCGTTTCCAATTCTGGGAAGCCCCCCATCTGCACCGCCAGGACGGTTCGGTAACCAATTGGTAGCGCTTACCCCCAAGTGGAGAATGCCATGACCCTATCCGCCGATATCACGCGGCCCGCCAAGCACCTGATCGAGGGGCTCAGGGGCCTGGGCGCCGCCACCATTGCCGGCACGCTGGGCCATATGGGCTTTCGCAATCCGCACATGACCGGCATCCTGCCCCAGACCCATGGCAAGGCGATCTGCGGACCGGCTTTGACGCTGCAATGCCTGCCGCAGCGGCCGGACCTGTTCAGCGAAGGCGAATATGCCGATCCCGAGACGCAGCTGCACCGGCATGTGCTTTACCATGTGCAGGAGGGCGACGTGGTGGTGGTGGATGCGCGCGGCGACATGCGCTCGGGCATTTTCGGCGACATGATGAGCACCTATTTCAAGGGGCGCGGCGGCGCCGGCATCATCATCGACGGGGTGATGCGCGACCGGCCCAATGTGGAAAAGCTCGACCTGGCGCTGTGGCTCAAGGGCTGGTCGCCCAATTACCATGTGCAGACCGATATCTATCCGTTTGCGGTCAATGTGACGATTGCCTGCGGCGGCGTCACCGTGGTGCCCGGCGACATTATCGTGGCCGATGACGACGGCGCGGTCGTGGTGCCGGTCTCGATGGCCGAACAGGTGATCGCCGATGGCCAGAAACATGCCGAATGGGAAGAGTTCTCGCGCATGAAGCTGATGGCAGGCGCGCCGCTGCAGCGCTATTATCCGCTCCATCCCGACGCCAATGAGGAATATGCCGCCTGGCGCCGGCTCAACCCCATCAAGACCGGGCCATAATAGCAGCGGCACGACAGGCGCGCGGCGCCTGCCTCCGCGCGGCTGCCGGGAATCGGGCCTGGCCGGCGCGGCTATTGCCGGCAAATGCGTTCGGACTGTCGGTGATCCATTGTCGCGTCGCCTGTCCCTACCCGGACAGGCCGCTTGTCCGCAGCATTATCCGCGCGGCAAGCCGGCAGCGAAAGCGGCCCCCTGGATCATCGCGACATGTCGCAAAATGCCGGTGCGGGCCCGGAGATCGCGGCTGCAGGGCGTTTGAACGCGCTGACTTGTCAAAATCGCCCTGTCGGGCAAAGCTGTCCGCCGGTATGCAATGTCGGGGATGGGGCGCAGTGCCGTTATATTCCTTGTCCGCAATGGACTTCGAACCACAGCACCGTGTCCCAGCGTTCCAGGATGCGGCGGCATCGATCTGCCGCTTGCAGATTCTGCCCCATGATCCGCACAGTTTCACATCGACGACGTCCATTGCCGTGCTGCCTGATGCCATCATTGCCTCCACCGTGCATGCCCAATGCACGACGGAACGCACGCGCGCCCTGGCCGCCGAAGAGGCCGACAATATCCTGATCCATGCGCCGCTGCTGGCGGGTTTCCAGATCACACAGCGGGGCGGCAGCGATGCCGAATGCGCCAGAGGCTCGGTCTATATTGACCCCAATGAAGTGCCCGGCATTGCCCATTTCACCGATCCGAGCACCCATGTGTTCTATGTCTCCATGCCGCGCAGTGCCCTGATCGGCACCGGCCTGGGGCTGGACGCCGCCCTGCGCAAGACCCAGACGGCATCGCCCTATTGGAAGCTTTTTCTGGGCTATGCCAGGACGCTATATGAGTGTCAGGGCGCGCTGAGCGCCGAGGCCGCGCGCACCTGTACCAGCCATCTGCACGATCTGGCGCGGATGGCGCTTGCCGATGGCCAACTGAGCGATGAGGCCGGGCCGGAGCGCGGTGTCCGGGCCGCCTGGCTGCACCGGATCAAGACCGATATCGAGACGCAACTGACAGCGCCCGACCTGTCACTCGATGTCATTGCGGGGCGACACGGGATCAGCCCCCGCTATGCCAGAGCGCTGTTTGCCGCCGAGCACACGACCTTTCGCGACTATGTCAAACATCGCCGGCTGGCCCTTGCCCACCGCATGCTGACCGACCCACGCCACCTGCACCGATCGATCAGTGATGTGGCCATGGCCAGCGGCTTCGGCGACCTGTCCTGGTTCAACGCCTCATATCGCCAGCACTATGGCATGACACCATCGGCGACGCGGGCCAGCCACGCCGCCAGTGCCGGGCAATAGTGCCGTCCAGCCCCAGCATCTGTGCCGCCCAGCCCAAGAAGTGAATGGCAAACATCCCTAGTCTAGCTGCCAAGGCGCTGCCCCGAGCGGGGTGGCGGTCCGGACTTTGCTTGAGGGATTTTGGGAATGTGGGATTTCAGTATTGCGCGCGGCATGGGCCTGATGGTCAAGACCGCGCCCTTCGTGCTGTTTCGCGCGGTCGTCTATTTTGCCATAGCAGCAGCCTATGTCATCGCCACCGGCACGGGTGCGGGCATCGGCTATGGGGCCGGCGGTCTGGGAGACGCTGATTTTCAGGCCAGCGCCGTGGTCTGGGGCGGCGGCATCGGCTTTGCGGTGACAGCCGGCGTGCTCTACTTTCTGCGGGAATATATCCTCTACACAGTCAAAGCCGGGCATATAGCCGTGATGGTGGAACTGATCGACGGGCGCCCCCTGCCCCATGGCATGAGCCAGATCGCCTATGCCAAGTCCGTGGTGGGGCAACGCTTCGCGCATACTTCCGTGCTGTTCGGAATAGACCAGCTGGTCAAAGGCGTCATCAACGCGGTCACGGGACTTCTCGAGGGCCTGTTCGCCATCCTGCCCATTCCCGGCCTTGATCGACTGATGGCCATTGTCCGGGCCTATCTCAAGCTGGCCGTGGGGCTGATCGACGAGGTCATTCTCGCGCATGCCATCCGCAGCCGCGCCGACAACCCCTTCTCGTCCGCCCAAGAGGCCCTGGTTCTCTATGGCCAGAATGCCAAAGCCATGATGATCAACGCGGCCTGGCTCACCCTGTTTGTCTATGGTCTGTCGCTGCTGGTATTCGGGCTCATGCTCGCGCCGGCCGCAGCGCTGGTCTATTTCATCCCCGGCGCCTGGTGGGCAGGCGGCGTGGTCTTTGCGCTGCTGTTTGCCTGGGCCATCAAGGCGGCACTGATCGAGCCCTTTGCCATTGCCTGCCTGCTGCAGGCGTTTTTCAAGATCACCGACGGCCAGCAGCCGAGCCCGGCCTGGGAACAGCGCATCAGCGCCGCCTCGAAGAAATTCCAGGAGCTGGGCAGCCGCGCGGCCGGTTGGGCAGGCGTCGGAACAGAACCCAAAGCACTCATTGGCAAAACAGGAGCTCAGGCATGAACCGGCTGCTCAGATGCCTGGCCCTGACACTGTGCACATTGCTGTCGTTGGCCGGCGCCGCAAGCGCCGAGGGACGGATGATTATCGTCATGGATGGCTCGGGCTCCATGTGGGGCCAGATCGATGGTCGCGCCAAGCTCGCGATCGCGCGCGACACCGTTGCCGAAGTGCTCGGCAGTTTGCCAGCTGATCGCGAACTGGGCCTGCTTGCCTATGGTCATCGCGAAAAGGGCAATTGCGGGGACATCGAACTGATCGTGCCACCCGAAAAGAACACTTCGGCCGCGATCCTGTCGGCGGTTCAAGCCATGCGCTTTCTGGGCAAGACGCCCCTGACCGCGGCAGTGCAGCAAGCAGCCGAGGCGCTGCGCTACACTGAAGAAGAGGCGACGGTGGTGCTGGTTACCGACGGGCTGGAAACCTGCGAGGCCGATCCCTGCGCGCTCGGCACCGAACTGGCCCAGCTCGGCCTCAAATTCACGACCCATGTCGTTGGCTTCGGCCTGACCAAGGAAGAAGGCGCCGCGGTCGCCTGCCTGGCCGACAATACCGGCGGAAGCTATATCGCGGCCGCCAGTGCCAAGGACCTCTTGGGCGCGCTCCAGGCGACAGTCAGCGCTGTTCCCCAAGCCGACACCGCCGCACTGCCAAAGGCGGCGCTGACCGCCCCCGACGAAGCACCGATCGGCACGGAAATCGCGGTTGGCTGGTCGGTCAGCGACAGTGCCGAGCTCGATACTATCACGATCGGCGCCGCCGATGGCGATGATCACAGCGCTTACGTCTATGCCAGCTCGGGAAACCCGGTCACCATCCAGACGCCGGGCACGCCTGGTTCCTACGAGCTGCGCTATGTCAGTCAGGACCACACTATCGTGGCCCGCCGACCGATCCTGGTCGTTGAAGCGCCGCTGTCGCTCTCGGCGCCAGATCAGGCCATTATTGGCCAATTGGTGCCGGTCCACTGGGTCGGCCCCGACGCCGCATATGACAATGTGCAGATCCGCCGACCGGGTACGGACGGCTATGAAGCCTTTGATTACGTCGCGGGCAATAATCCGGTCACGCTGCGCATGCCCGATGAGCCGGGACGCTATGAGCTGGTCTATATGCTCAATGACAGCGAAGCGATTGCCACGCGCGCGATCGAGGTCATGCCCGAAGGAACGCCAATAGCGCCCCTTGCCGCCGATCTGTCCGCCCCCGATCAGACCGAGGCCAATAGCGATGTTCAGGTCGGCTGGTCGGGTCCGGGCGCCAGTGGCGACTATATATTGCTGCGGGTGCCGGGTGACGATGGCTATATCAGCTACGACTATGTGCGCGGCAATAACCCGGTGACGCTGCCTACGCCTTCCGAGCCGGGCGCCTATGAACTGGCCTATCGCTTCACCGATGAGCGTGAGCTGGCGGTGCGGCCGATCAGCATTGTCACAGAAGTCTCGCCCGATGAGGGCGTGCCGCTGGCCGATGTCAGCTTCGAGGTGCCGCCGGACCATGCCGGCAAGGCGGTCATGTGGTCAGCGGTCCCGCAGCCGGGCCAGCCCATCGCAGCGGAGGCCTGGGCCATGAACGCGGCCAGTACAGGCCCGGTAACGGCCCGGTTCGAGCCCGGGGTCTATGAGGTGGAGGGCATTGCCGAGAACATGGTCTTTGCCGGCACGGTCGAGGTTGTTCCCGGTGCGGAAAACCGTTTCGTCCTGGCTCCCCGCGCCGTCGATCGCCCGCCGGCAGAGGAGCCCTATGAAAGCCTGGGCATGGGTGAGGATAGCGGCTATTTCTGCGAACAGGCTGTGCCATGCCCGCATACCGATGTTGAAACGGGCCTCTCCTTCCTGTTGCCGGCCGGTTGGCATACCGACTTTCCCCTGCTCTATGAAACGGCGGGCGGCGCCCAGGCTGAGACGCCCTCCATGTCCGTATTTGGACCAGGCCAGGACGGCGCTGCGGGCGCGACCATCGTGCTCAACCCTCGGCAATGGCTGGCCATGAATGGCCCGTGTTCGGACCTGGCCATGGGCAGGCTGTGCATGTTCGAGACGGAGAGCCCCGAGGCCCGTTCAGCCTTTGAAATCCTCAAGGCTTCGCTCCGCCTGTCGGCACCATAACAAGGGCAAAAGCTTGCCGGCCCTGTCGAGCGGCTGGCAAGGTCCGTTTCGCCTCCCCAAACCTGGCGCGCCGGCTGCCCGGCGCGCCGGGATCAGGGGAGAAAAATCGCCTTGGCATTGATGAATTCCTTCATGCCAAAGCCGCCATGTTCACGGCCATAACCGGAATCCTTTACTCCCCCAAATGGCATATTGGGATCGGCGGTGCCGAAGCTGTTGATGCGCACCATGCCGGTATCGAAGTGGTCGCGGGCCAGTTCGAGCGCACGCGCTTCGTTCTGGGAAAAGATGCCGCCGCCCAGGCCGTAGCGGCTTGCATTGGCGAGGCGCATGGCATCTTCATCGTCCCTGGCGCGAATGATGGCCGCCACAGGACCAAAAATCTCGTCGTCATAGGCGGGCATGCCCGGCTTGAGATCGGCCAGCACGGTGGCCGGATAATAGGCGCCTGTCATGTCAGGCGCGCTGCCGCCGCAAAGCACCCTGGCCCCCTTGGCAACGCTGTCATCGACCTGTTGCTTGACCTTGTCGAACTGGTCCTGGCTGGACAGCGGCCCGAGCTGGTTGGCGTCGTCGGTGGGATCCCCCATGGTGACCGCCTGCATCTGGGCGACATAGGCATCGACAAAGGCGTCATAGACCTTCTCGGTGACGATGAACCGCTTGGCCGAGACGCAGGTTTCGCCATTGTTGTAGAGCCGGCCCATGACCGAGAATTTGACGGCCGTCTCGATGTCGGCGTCTTCGAGCACGAGATAGGCATCGTTTGAACCCAGTTCGAGCACGGTCTTCTTGAGCGCCTTGGCGGCCACCGCCCCGATATGCCGGCCGGCCCCGTCGCTGCCGGTCAGCGTCACGCCGCGCACCTTGGGATGGGCGATCAGCTTGTCGCTCACATCGTGATCGACCAGGATGACCTGAAACAGGTCCTCGGGCAGACCGGCCTCGATGCAGAGTTCGCGCAGACGCAGGCCGGAGCCGGTGCAGATGCTGGCATGCTTGAGCATGCAGCCATTGCCGGCCATCAGATTGGCGGCCAGCACGCGGACCGGCTGATAGAGCGGAAAGTTCCATGGCTGGATCGAATAGATCACGCCGAGCGGCTGATAGGTGACCACGCCACGCTTGTGGTCGGCGCCATAGCTACGGTCTTCATCGGCGAGCTGGTCGGGGCCGTTTTTGGCGGTGTAGTCAAAGATCGCGGCACAGATTTCGACCTCGCTGCGCCCGTCTTTGAGGAGCTTGCCGGTTTCCATGGTCATCAGGGCGGCCAGTTCCTCGACATGCTCGCGCAGCTTGCTCGCTATCGCCGTCAGATAGGGCGCGCGCGCCTGCGGCGAGAGTCTACGCCATTCCAGAAAGGCTGTGTGGCAGGCTTCGAGCCGCTGCGTAGCTTGCGCTTCCGTCATCAACTGATAGGTGGCGAGGTTTTGTGCGGTCGCGGGATTGATGGTGGTGATCGTGGACATGGCGCTTCCTTTGACGTTTGAAGCGACAATGAATCTGGCTGTTGTCCGTTCCGCCTGGACGCCAGGTTCGGCCCAGACATGATCACCAATCGGAGAGGTGGCCGACGGGTGTGGCCAAGGCGGTACGCGTGTCGGGAGATTTTGGCTGGGGAACCTGGATTCGAACCAAGATCGACGGAGTCAGAGTCCGCTGTTCTACCATTGAACTATTCCCCAGCAGGCCAGTGGCCGCTGGCGCGGGGAGAGCGATCGCCCGGCGCGGGGTCTGCATAGACAATGCGGCGGGCAATTGCAAGCGGCAGAAAGTGCTTTTACCGCCGCGTCTCGCCGCGCGGGATTGGTTTGCCCCCGCGGCTGCGGCGCCGGCTTTGCCGGGGCGGCGATGGCCCGGGCGGATCCGGCAGGCGCGCTTGCGGCGCAGGCCAGGCGGGCCCAGCGCCAGAGGCGGAATGGCCAAGGGCCCGCGCGGCCAATCTGGCCCGGTCGGCGGCCAGTTGATTGCATCAGCTTTCATGATAGATATGACAGGATAGACATAGAGACCCTGCCCTCCCCGCCGAAAGAGCCCCGATGAGCCGCAATTTCCTGGTCGTTGATCCCGAAGAGGACATGGACGTGCTCAAGGGGCTGGCCTCGCCGATCCGGGTCAAGATCCTCAAGCTGCTGCATGTCGAGGGGGCGATGAACGGCAATGACATTGCCGAGCGGCTGAGCCTGCCGCAGTCGACGGTATCGACCAATATCGGGATATTGGAGAATGCCGGGCTGATCCGAACCGAGACGCAGAAGGCGCGCAAGGGCAATCAGAAGATCTGTCACTCGATGTTCGACGAGGTGATGGTGATGTTCAAGGAGGATATCAAGCCCCTGGCCAGCAACACTATCGAGGTGGCCATGCCGCTGGGGCTCTATACCAGCTGCGAGGTCTCGGCGCCGTGCGGCTTGTGCTCGAGCGAGGGCATTATCGGGCTGCTGGATGTGCCCGACACGTTTCTCGACCCGGACCGGATGAAGGCGGGGCTGATCTGGTTCACCCGGGGCTATCTCGAATACCAGTTTCCCAACAATGCCAAGCTCAGCCAGACGCGAATCGAGGCGATGGAATTTTCCATGGAGCTCAGCTCGGAAGTACCGGGCACGTCGGCGGACTGGCCCAGCGACATCACGCTATCGGTCAATGGCACGGAAATCGGCACCTGGATGAGCCCGGGGGATTTCGGGGACAAGCGCGGCGTCTATACGCCCGACTGGTGGAAACTCAAGGGCAGCCAATATGGCAAGCTCAAGAGCTGGCGGGTGACGACGGATGGCACCTATGTCGACGGGATAAAGATTTCCCCCGTCTCCCTGGTGGATCTGGACCTGGCCAATCACCACTCGATCCGGCTGCGCATTGCCGTCAAACCGGATGCCAAACATCCGGGCGGCATCAATATTTTCGGGCGCGGCTTCGGCAATTACGACCAGGAAATCATCATGCGGCTGCAGACCGAAGCCTGACCTGCCACCCCATAACTGCATTTTTGCGCCCCGCCCCCTTGCGCCCGGCGTTCCGGCTCGTCTACAACGGGTTAACTGATATAAATCAGAAAAACGGGATCACTGGGAGGATAAGGTGAAGGCTTCCGTCGTCGCACATAAGGATTTCACGGTTAGCAAGATCGACGACCGCGTCTATGGCGCCTTTCTCGAGCATCTGGGCCGGGCGGTCTATGAGGGCATTTATGAGCCCGACCATCCAACCGCCGACAAGAATGGCATGCGCGGCGATGTCGTCAAGCTGGTCAAGGACCTCAACGTCCCCGTGGTCCGCTATCCCGGCGGCAATTTCGTCTCGGCCTATAATTGGGAAGATGGTGTGGGGCCGCGCGAGAGCCGGCCGACCCGGCTCGACCTGGCCTGGCATACCTCGGAAAGCAATGCGGTGGGCGTGCATGAATTCGCCGACTGGTGCGCCACCGTCGGCACGGAAATGATGCTGGCCGTCAATCTGGGCTCGCGCGGCGTCGACGAGGCGCGCAATTTCCTCGAATATTGCAACCATCCCGGCGGCACCTATTGGAGCGACCTGCGCATCAAGAATGGCCGCAAGGAGCCGTTCAACGTCAAGATGTGGTGCCTGGGCAACGAGATGGACGGACCCTGGCAGGTCGGCCACAAGGATGCCGACGAATATGGCAAGCTGGCCGCCAATACCGCCCGCGCCATGCGCATGTTCGACAAATCGCTCGAGCTGATCGTCTGCGGTTCCTCGCATTCGGACATGGCCAGCTTTCCCGACTGGGAGCGCATCGTGCTCGAGCATACCTATGATCATGTCGATCATATCAGCCTGCACATGTATTTTGCCAATCGCGACGACAATACGCCCAATTATCTGGGACTGAGCGAAAAGCTCGACACCTATATCGAGACGGTGGCCTCGACCATCAAGCAGGTCAAGCACAAGAAGAAGTCCAAGAAGGACATCACCATCTCCTTTGACGAGTGGAATGTCTGGTACCATTCCAACAAGCAGGACCGGGCAATCCTCGAGGGCAATAACGGCTGGCCGGAAGCGCCGGGCCTGCTCGAAGACATCTACAATTTCGAAGACGTGCTGATGGTGGGGCTGATCCTGAACACCTTCATCCGCCGCTCGGACGTGGTCAAGATCGCCTGCATCGCCCAGCTGGTCAATGTCATCGCCCCGATCATGACGGAAAAGGGCGGCCCGGCCTGGGCGCAGACCATCTATTATCCCTATATGTTTGCGTCCCTCTATGGCCGCGGCACGGCCCTGCAGCTGGTGACCCAGTCGCCGGGCTATGAGACCAGCCATGCCAAGGACACGGCCTTTGTCGACGTCTCGGGGGTGCATAATGAGGAAGACGGCACGATCGCCTTCTTCCTGGTCAATCGCCATGCCAGCGAGAGCATCGCGACCGAGGTCAGCCTGCAGGGCTTTGGCAGCGGCACGATCATCGACCACCAGGTGATGACCCATCCCGATCTCAAGGCCGTCAATACATCGGGCAAGCAGGACGAAGTTGCGCCGCGCCAGGGCGACGGCGCCAAGATCGATGGCGACACCCTGTCAGTGACCCTTCCGCCCTATTCCTACCAGATGGTGCGGGTGAAGGTTTAGGCGGGGATAGGTCGGGACAAGGGGACGTCTCGACAGTCCTTATCCTCGCCAGCCCTGCTGTGGCTGCCACAATCCTGCCGCCACAGCGTCACGAGACCGATGCTATGATGAATGCGGGCCCTGCCCGCGCCGCAGATTATCAAGGGCACATCGGCAACGATGTGCCCTTTTGCCTTGTGTATCATGATTTCAGATTTACATCACAATGCGCGTTGACAAGGGATCGCGTCTCGTTAGTATGACTTTTGGCAGGGCTGGAGGGCTTTGCCGCACGGAATCCGGGAGGGGTTCCGACATGGGAGGAGAAAGACATGGATAGACGCAGCTTCATGCTGGGTACCGCCGTCAGCGCCCTATTGCTGTCGGCCAAGGGACTGGCCTTTGCCCAGGAGGCCCAGGGCTCGGCGCCTGACCTGGCGCAGTTTCCGCGCAACGAAACCCTGATCATCCACAATCCGGAAGGCGTGATCCGCAATCCGGGCTGGTTCAACAACTGGGTGGTGGGCGCCGGCGCGGGCATTTCCAACGGCCTGCACCAGCTGACGACCGACACGTTCTGGCTGATCGACCCGGATGCGGGCATTGAAGGCGCCAGCGAGAATGCCATCTACAATTCGCTGGCCGACGACCTGTGGGAATATAACGACGACTTCACCGAAATGACGGTGAAGCTCAAGCAGGGCATCTATTGGAGCGACGGCGTCGAATTTACCGCCGACGACGTGGTGTTCACGGTCGAAAAACACAAGGCGACGCCGGGCCTGTCGCAGAATGGCGCCTATAATGCCCAGGTGGAGACGGTGGAAGCCGTGGACCCCTATACGGTGCATTTCACCCTCAAGGGCCCGAATTCGCGCTTCCACACGCTGTTCTCCGTGCGCTGGACCGGCGCCTGGATCATGGCCAAGCACCATTTCGAGGGCGTGGAAGACATTCTGAGCTTCCCCAATGATCCGCCGCTGAGCCTGGGGCCCTATACGCTGCACTCCTATGACCCGAACGGCACCTGGTATATCTGGCAGCGCCGCGAGGACTGGGAGCGCACCGCGCTGGGCATGATCGGCGAACCGAAGCCCAAATTCATCATCTACCGCAACAATATCAGCCCGGATAATCGCCTGATCGAGATGCGCAATGGCAATCTCGACATGGTGCATGACCTGTCGCCGGAAGCCACATTCTCGATCATCGAGCAGGACCCGCAGATCCAGGGCTGGTTCCCCGGCTTCCCCTATGCCCATCCCGATCCGACGCTGGTGATGGCGATCTTCAACCTGAAAAAGCCGCTGTTCACGGACAAGCGCGTGCGCTGGGCCCTGGCGCTGATGCTCGACGCCCGCGCCATGTCCATGGCGTCCTATCGCGGTGCGGCGACGCTGTCGGCCATTTCGGTACCGCCAACCGGCACGCATCCACGCGACTATCATGGCCCGCTGCAGGAATTCCTCACCAATTACGAGATCACCGCCGGCGGCAATACGGTCAAGCCCTATGATCCCACGGTGGGCATGCAGATCGCCGACATGGTGCGGGGCCAGTTCCCGGACGCGCCGACCGACGAAGACGCGGTGCGCAATGCCTTTGGCTATGGCTGGTGGAAGCAGGACCTGGCAACAGCCGAGGCGCTGCTGACCGAAGCCGGCTTCAGCAAGAACGGCAATCAGTGGATGATGCCGGACGGGCAGCCATTCCGCTTCTCGGTGATGGTGCCGACCGATGGCGTGGTCAACCGGCTGGGCGCGATCATTGCCCAGACCTGGGCGCAGCACGGGATCGGTGCGGAAATGGAAGCGGCCTCCGATACCTGGGACCGTCAGCGCATCGGCAATTTCGACGTCAACATTGCCTGGGCCGTGGAAACCTGGGGCGGTCACCCCGATCTCAGCTTCTTCCTCGACAGCTACCATTCGGAATATATCCAGCCGCTCGGCACATCCCAGCCGGACCGCAACTGGATGCGCTGGGAGGATCCCCGCCTGGACGAGATCATCGAGAAGATCCGCGCCAG
>TARA_R110002020_G_scaffold41325_5_pt1 | contig 13611 bp, 23 predicted proteins | sample TARA_R110002020 | Tara Oceans TARA_R110002020 (sample SAMEA4396489) | marine metagenome | biome: Westerlies Biome; feature: [MES] marine water layer (ENVO:01000295) within the mesopelagic zone...; material: water (ENVO:00002006), including particulate matter (ENVO:01000060) such... | reverse complement strand
AGCAATCAAAGACTTAATGTCCTCTCCCGCCGACATAGTTACGCCAAAGTCGCTAAATACGTCAATGGTGAAATCTGTTGGCAGTTCGCTGGCGACCCATTGTCCAGCCTTCTCGTAGGCTTGTTCCAAGGTGTTTTCTAGGCCTCTAATCCATGCCTGTATGTTGCTGTGGGTTTTTGCTTCATCAAGCGCTCTAGCGGTTGCTGTGGCGTTACCTGTACTTGCTACCAATGGCTGTAGCCCCAGCACCTCCATGCGGGCTTCTAGTTTGGATAAATCAGCCTCGCCAGCGCCAATCGCATTGCCAGAATGCTCGACGTAAGAAAGTTTGGCATCTGGGTTAGTGCTGGCGGTTAATTGGCTTGCGCCGATGGTTACTCCGCCCTCTATTTCTTCTTCGCTGAATCCGCTGGCAAATAAAATACCCATTCTGGCGAAGCGTAAGATATTGCGCTGGTCAGATAGAGACTGCCAATGCGCTAAGTTTAGCCATGCCAAGTCCTCCAAAGGCGGGCGGGCTGACATGAAGCCGTCGCGGGCTGTGTAGAAAGTTGCCAATGGAACTTCGCCAAAGCTGTGTAGCCCTTCCTCCGCTAATAGCCAGTCGCCATCTTTCTCGCGCCATAGTTGCCACTCTGTCTCTGTGATTACTCGGATATACTCGACGACCTTTTCCTCGAATCCGTCCACCTCGATTCTATTTTCCTTGAACCGTATCTGCGTTACCACCTCTGTGCCGTCTGCTTGCTTGGTTGATTGCCATGCGATTAGGTCAGTTGGCTTGATTCGTACAAAATAAGGGCGAGCGCCTGTTGCGCGTTCCTCTGCCAAGTTAAGCCCCGCTCCGATGGCTGGGTAATCAATCAAAATGTGAGCCAGCCCGTATGTGATGCCGTCCTCAAATATGTCTCGTGCGAAAGACGTGATGTCTCTGCCATTTAGGTCTGCGTCGTCAGCAATGTCTTCTAGCTGTGGGGTCAGCCCTTCCTTTGCATCTACTGGTTTGCTGAAAGGCTTGGCACTTAGCTTCTTTACGGTGTCCGTGAATGCGCCATACAGGTAACTGCGGTCAAGTCTTGCGCGGTAGGCCAGCGGGCTTTCTTGCGTTTCCTGCGGTAGCCATTTTTGCTGAGCATCTCGCATCGCAAGCGTTCCGCCCAATAAATCCTCGATTAAATCCCATCTCCGAGCCATCTCGGTGTAGGCCTTGCTTTTTTCGTCTACTCTGTTACTCATTGGTCATGCTGGCTATAGCCACTTGGGTCTCTAATCTTAGGTCGGCAATTTTGCGCTCTAGCTCTAGTCGGTGTTCTGTCTGCTGGAGTTCCATATCCCTTAATCGTGCGTAAATAGTGCGGGCAAACCACATTGAAATCAGCACCAATGCACTGCTAACGGTTTGGAGGAATGGTGCTAATACTGAAAGATTATCCATTGTTTTTGTACTTATTATTATAAAGCATAGTTATATGCTTATGGGCTAGGTCAAGGGGCAAAGAGAGAATGCCAAAAACGCTTTTGAGAAAGAAAACTAGGGGCGCTCTGAGGCTGGGGAAGCAGAAACTGAGTATGATTGCCAGCCAGCTGTAGTTCCATAGGCTGTTTTCTATGTCTTTTGATATAGCGCCAGCTGTTGTAGCTGGTGGGGCGGGGCTTGCTATAGACGGAAGGCTAGGCAAAGGGTTAAGGCTCTGGCAGGAAATGGTAAAGGCCATCAGCGACAGTATGGTGGCTATCGCGATTAGCTGAACGCATTTCTCTGGCTTTTTGCGCATTAAATTAGTTGCTGTTGCTGGGCTGGCGGGTATTCAAGCGGTTCTTCTTCTATTAAAAACTGCTGAGCGCCACAAGAGAACATCAAAATGGTTATCAGAACGGCAATGATTAACAGCAGTATGTCGCGGGGCGCTTGGTAAATCCGCTTAATACGTGAAATAAAGGAGTTCAAGGCTTCTCTCATATAACCAAAGGTAGTGGAAGTGCGCATGAGAATAAAAGGGTTATCGCCCAGCATAAGAATATGCCAACAATTACGTCTGATACGTGGGGTCGCCTGTTTTTAATCTCATTGACCTTGTCTTCTGCGTAATTGATAAATCTACTTATTAGTGCTTTCATGTATATTTTCTAGTTGTTGTTGCACGATGTCGTGCATGAGTTCTGTAGGGTCGCGCTTTTCGGCCACGTCCGTGATTCCTTTTAAGATTGATGAGATTTGCGTAACGACCAGGGTGATTAAAGTGGCCACGATGGCTAGATTTTCTCCGTCTGTAAACTGTACGCTACCGAGGAATGCCAAAACTAATAGGCACAAATAGAAAGCTCCGAATTTTGAAATATGTTTTCCGCCCACTTCCTTCGCGGATTCTAGGGCTTTTATCTCTCGTATCTTGCCGTTCAGCTCAGCTTTGCGTAGGCGTATCTCGCCCTCTATCTCTGCACGTCTTAACGCAATAGCCTCTTTGGTTGATGCTAGTAGCTGGGCTTCTTTAGCTTCTTTTCCCGCGTTGGCTTTATTGTCGCTCTCGACCTTGTGCGGAGCGCCTTTCTCGATGATTTCTATTGCTTCCTCTGGGGGCAGATAGTCTTTCTTCGGGGTTCGCGGGGTTCGTTTAGTCATTAGATTTGGATTGTGGTTGTTATTCGCTTGCTCATAGGGTGGGCTTTCTCGATGTAGTAGCCCAGCGCATCGCTCATGTGAGTTAGTGCTGGGTCGGCTTTCTTGTCTAGCTCACCACTACCGCCCTCTAACAATATAACGCCTTCCAAGTCCATTACAACCATCGGCGCTTTGTCTGTATCGACTAGCATTGATATTGTGCCGTCCGCTGATTTCAGTCTGCTATTCATGGCGTTCACCCTAACTCTTTCTCTTGGATTGGCTCTCGGCACTCTCATTTTCAGCCTGTCTTTGAACTGGCGCTTTAACATATCTCTGATAATATCCCAATCGCTTCCCAATACTTGGCTCGTTCCTTTTGCCCCGCCTGTGGCATCGCCGTAAATAAGAACATCTTGCTCATGTTTAGCGTATCTTTCTATAATCTTGCGACAAATGGCTTGCGTGTTTGAGTTGCGCGGTATGTATATCTCATCAATGACCGCTGAATAGTTATCTGCCAAGTCTTTGCGCCCTGTGTCGTTCCGTCTTTCTTGGATAACCGCTACCACCTGTGGCGCTACGTTGAAGTCAAAGGCTAGGGCGATTGCTTTCTTTGGGTCGTATGGCAAGTTGGCGCAATGCTCAGCCCTGTTAAATGCATGGTAAGCCCTTCCTTGAAAGTTAATGAATGACGCTTCGTATTCCTGCAAATACGTTAGCTCGTCCATATCCCGCTTGGCTTGGGCTATCTCTGTCGGGTCTAAAATGTCTGCGCTAATCCAATGATGGTATGACCATTCTTTGTGGCTTGCTTTCTGCGCTTGTATTGAAAGATGGTAATAATGATTGCGCCCCTCTGGCACTCCGATAAGCCAAGCCCAACCAGCCCTCGACCTCGTGGATAATGCTGGGCGTAAATTACTTGTCCATACTTCGGGCTTCATGTTGCCGTACTCGTCGCAGATGATTCCGTCCAATGCTCGACCCTCAATACGCTGTGGCTGGTCTAGCCCCAATACGCTTACCTCTGCGCCGTTTACTAGCTTCACCGTTAGCTCGCTTATGCTGGTGGCTATCTTGAACTCGTCGGGTATCATCGCGCAGATGTCTTTCCAAAAGATTCGCTTTGCTTGGCTGTGCGTTGGGGCGCTACAAACGAACCAGCCGTCGGGGTAGTCAGTAAAGGATAAGGCCTTTTCGATGATATAGCGCTTGGCTAGTTCCGTCTTACCGCTACGCCTTCCCGCTGGCACTACTCGGAAACGTGTATCCGCATACCATAAATCCGCTTGGGGTTGGTGGAAATCTAGTTCCGTCCAGCGCGGTGTTAGGCTAGTCGTCATCTCTAGGCAATTCCATAAGCCAATCAACCAAATGCCTGTTTTGAATCAGTAAGCAGAACAGCGCTTGCGACATAGAATAGACGTCTTTGTGCTTCACATTGTCTAATCCTAGGTAATCTTGGAAAACGTGCAGAAGCTCATGCAATAAGGTTACCCGCTTATGCCAATGCGACGAGCCGTCGTCTAGCTCTATTAAGGATAGATAGCTGTCGTATTGTCCAAATACTTGGTCATCTGCGTCATCGCCAAACTTAACCAGCTTAACCTCAATCGGCAAGCCCAGCACTTCGAGCATGAATAATAGCTCGCCTTTATTGTATTTCTTTTCCGTCATTTGATGGCTCTTTTGGTACGTTATTGCGCATTGCTATTAGCGCCTCCTGGATTGCCTCTGCATTTTCCCTAGGGTTTAGCGTGTTGCCGTCTTGGTCGCGTGAAGCTAATCCCTCGTCTCTATCCATAAAGTCTCTAATGAATTGCCAGCATTTGACTGGGTTCTTCAGAGCTTCTTTTACAAGGACGTCTGCAAGCACATCTGCTACAGTCTTATCTCCTTTGCCCGCGTTAGTTTCTAGGACTCTGCGCACCCTAGCTGACAGCCCAACGCTACCTCTGCGTCTGCCATTAGGATTGCCAGAATGCCCCTTCTTGAATGAGCCGTCAGCATTGCGCTGGCTCATAGGTTTTTGATTATTTTGGTTGTCGCTCATAGCTTCCCGCTTGCGCTCTCCCAGCGCTTAGATTTACGATTGCCTATACCATAGGAAAAGGACAGCTATTTTTCAATAACCGTCCTTGATAACTGAGTTGCTTTGTTTAGCTGTTCTTGAAGCTGGCCACCCTGTTTATTCTCGTCTGACGCTTTCCTTGCCACTCGCTGTGGTCTACTGGAGTTGCTTTGAATGAGACAGTTGCGTCTAAGTCATGCAGTTCAGCCAGATTCTTATCGCCGTAGAAGTAGACCAGATTGCCTTCCTCTGTGGAGAAGGTGAATATTCGCTTTTCGCCATATTCGCCATAAGACCTCTCTCCGACTTTAACGAAGGACATGGCCTCGAACTCTTGACGCACCTTCAGCTCGCCAACATGGTTGAGGTGTGAGTTGATTGCACGCTTCTGCTCTAGCTCTAGCTCGCGCTTCTCTTCAAAGGTAACGCGCCCCCATTCGGTGTTCTTGTCGCACCAGATGCGCTGGCCTTCGAGCTGGTTCTGAATCTTCTTCTCAGCCTTGCGGATTCTAGCCAATTCCGCTAGCTCTTTTTTCCGCACATTCTTTGCCATTGTGATAGGGCTGAGCCAGCGAAGGCCACCATTTCCGTTGCAACCCCAGCATACGCCTAGATTGCCGTATTGGCCATGACCGCCACAGCGCTTGCAAGTGAAAACTTTAGTGAATTTACCGCCTCCGTTGCATTCGCGGGCTTCCCAGTTATAGGTTTTCCCTTTGGAGTCGAGGTAAGCAAGCGCGTCCGATTCGGTGCGCAGTGAGATTCTTTTTGTTGGTGTAGTCATTTTTCTTTTTTTTGGTTGAGGGCGATGTTGCCTCTCATTGCCTCAACCCTCGCTAATCTAATAGCCGAGGGTTAGGGACTTGGTTGCTGGTTTACGCTTCTAACTTAGTAAATCCGAAGTCAGCGACAGCGTAGTATTCACGAATCGCTTCCATTTTGTCCACGTCGTATCCGACGCGAAGTTCTATCACGTCGCCGACTGACATCGAAGCGTGTCCAATGTTCATGGAATCCATTAAGCCACGAACGATTGCATCATCTGAACCTGAGATGCCAAGCTTTGCGCGTAACCAATGAACGCCTTGATGTGAATTGTAAAGGTTGTCCATTCTTTCGATGTCATCTGCGCCTTCTAAGTTGTGTCCGAAGGAGCCCTGAGCGCAATCCACTAAAGAGTGGGTATTGTCAAGGTCAGCAATTGTTGGCGGGGTATCGCCACCGATGAACTCGCAGAATGTGTCGTTTGTTGTGTAGTAAATTTTAGCGAAGGTAGTCATTTTCTTTTTTTTTGTTTGAGTTTAGAGTGTCGGCGATTGCTGACTTGCTCTGTGAGTATTATCGTTCATTTCTGGAGGAAGTAAACCATTATTTAACTTTTATTTTATTGCTGGCGCTAATTAACCATTTTTTATGGGCTTTAGGTGGGCTAAACCGCATTAAATTATTTTTAATTTCTCTAACTTTTCTAGTGTCTGACCAAGATTATGGGAGTATTTCTGCCCTCGTAAACCTCTGCGACCTCCATCACGAAATGCTCTAGCGCTTCATTCCGCGTCATATTCTTTCGCTTCATTAGCGAGTCTATGCAGAGGTCATAATCGTAAGTCGCCAATGCTCGCTCGCCAGCCTGTAGTGAAAATCCTATGTATGCGTCCTCGAAGAATGGCAATGTTAGCGCTTTGGGGTTGGCTTCTCTTAGTTGCTCGTAGACCATTATTCTGCGAAGGCCTTCAATGGGTAGAAGATAAAGCTGTTTCTGTAGCCGTCTTTTCTAGTGGTGGTTATCGGGGTTACACCATGTAGGCTTTTCCAAGCTGGGTAGACAAGCATTGAACAATCGGGTTGCTCGAAAGTAGCGCCGTAGTCTGGCACATTGAGTTGCCCGCCGTCCACGCCGTTCTTCTTTACTAGGATTACATTTACTGCGCCGACTATGTTGCCTGTATCCCTGTGATAGTTGGCTGAGATGTTGTAATTCGAAATACTGCTAGTGAAGTTGCCACCGAACTTCCACTTGTCGGGAACTTGCTCGAATAGGCTCGCTTGCTCGTCGGAGAGGCTGGGCGCTAACTCTGCGATAATCTTTTGGCTTTCCTGTGCCAGCGCCAGCATAGCCCTCACAAACGTTCTAGCCGTCTTGACTGAGTGAACTGACGACATGGTGGGGTATGGTCGCCTCATGTGCGGGCGGGGCGGTACTGCGCCCAGAATGGTGCTGTATTGCTCGACTATTTTATCCCTTCCTCGCTTTCCGTCTTTGCTGTATCCGTCCATGATACCAGCGCTTCTGGTCATGTTGGATTTTGGCACGCGGTCGCTTAGGAACTCTGCATTTGCCAAAGCCAGTAACGCCCCAATGGATAGGCTGTATTTCCTTGCGTCGCTCAGGTATAGCCCTATGACTTGGCCATCTTCTGTGAGCAATGCGTCATCGCGCACGTTAGCTTTGGTGGCGGGGCAAACGTCGCCCACCTTGAAATCGTGTTCTTTTATCTGTAGTGGTCTTTTTTCCATTCGGCGAATCTCTTTGTGCTGGTTACGGTCATTTGCAACTCGGCTTTCGGGTGGCGACCCTTCTTTGTCTTGTATCTGAATAGCGCTGGGTACTTGCCCATTAAGTATTCGCAGTCTAGTATTTTCCTAGGCGTTCTGGACTCGTAGTCTCCAATGCCACCAGCTTCGTAATGTTTGTAAATCGGTTTCATCCAGTTATTCCGCAAAACAGTGCCGTTTTTGATTAGCTGTTCTACGCAAAATCCGTAGTCATCCATCGTGTGTATGTTGCTGTCGTACGAAAGCCCCGAGTATTTGATAGCTACGGCTTTTGAGACAATGAACCCTACTGATTTGTATTTCTTGGCATTGAAAAAGTAATTGTCAGTAGTGGCGTATCCTATATATTCTGAGCCTATTTTTTCCGCTAGTGCTATGTCGAGCGCCAGTAATTTAAGCAAGTCGATGGGCATAACTTGCTGTCTGTAGTCGTGCTGGCTGATGCTATCGCTCTTTACGTCAAGCTGTTTGTGAGTGTGGTAGTAGCAGTCTGTAACCCTGTTGAATCCGCTTATATTGTCGTCCATCATGTAAAACCACTCTCCCCTTTTGCCGAGGTTTGTGGCTATCCAGTTTCTCTGGTTGCTTATGCCACTTGGTGCGCCAGACACTATTATGTCCTTTTCTTCTACAACTCCAGCCTTTGCGTATTCCTTCTTGCACTTTTCAGTGTGGAGTATAACTTTGTAGGCGACATTCTCTGAGTCAAGCCAGCGCGAGGTCTTTATAGTTTCTGCGCGGTTAAAAGAAGGTATGTATATGGGTATGTTCATGCGCCGTACAGTTCTTCTAGCTTCGCAATAAGCGCCCCGCCGAGGTAATAATTATCGGCTCTTAACTGGCTGGCTTTCTTGTTGGCTTGCTCGGAATGCTCTTTAGGTATGCTTATGTGTATTGACTTTCTTACATCGTCCTCCATATCCATAGCAATAAGCGTGTCGAAGTCGTCCAATATAGATAAATCTGGGCTTATTGCTTCAATATCGCTGGAGTTGTAGCCAGCCATCTTTGGTAAGTTGCCCGATAGCTGGTCTAGTGCGCTTGCTAGTGCATCGGTATCCCAGTTTGCCAGCTCTGCCACCCTATTGTCTGCTATTGCGTAGGCCGTTGCCTCGTTCCCCTCTAACTCTGTTTCCGCCACAACGATGTCTTTGTAGCCTAGCTTTCTCATCGCTATTAGCGTTCCATTTCCCGCGATAACCGTGCCATCTTTTAGCGCGACGACTGGTTTCTGCTGGCCAAAAGACCTAATGCTATTCTTGATTGCCTCGATGTTTCCGTCATCATGTTCGCGCACATTGCTTTCGTCCAGCTTTAGGCTTTTTATTTTTACTGTTTTGATAATCATCTTAGAATATCCAATAGTGCTTCGTGCGGATTTTCCGATTTTGAAACGTGGTAATCCCAAAGAGCCTTTGCTTTCTCGTAGTCTCCAGAATTGAAATCAACGACAACAACGTATTTCTTTTCTGTCTCGGTGGGCTGTTCTTCTAAGTCTGAAAGTGCATCTTCTAGTAAATCCACTCCAGCCATGCCCGCTAAATCCTGTGCGTTGAATCCCGATGAGGCGAGCAATTCCCTGTCTTCGGATAGCATTTCTAGTTGGCTGGCTAACTTGGCGCTATCCCAGCTGGCCAATTCTGCGGTACGGTTGTCGGCTATTGCGAATGCCACCGCTTCCTCTCCATCTAACTCAGTTTCGGCGATAATCACTTCTTTGTAGCCAAGCAAGCGCATAGCGCCAAGCGTTCCATTTCCCGCTATCACAGTTCCGTCTTTCTTTACCACTATTGGTTTTTGTTGCCCGAATCTTGATAGGCTGTCTTTTATTGCCTGTATGTTTCGCTCATCATGCTCGCGCACATTGAATGGGTCGTAATCTAGGCTGTCTATTGGCACGGTCTTTATGTTCAGATTTGGTTCTTCCATTTTAACTTTCTTTCGGGTAAGGTGATAAGGCTACTAACTTGTTATACGACTGCCCCGATAATCGTTCAAGTTGAAAACTTTAATAATACCAGACGTACACGTTCCATTTCACTGCCGAGAAGCGGAGAAGAAAATCCATGCAATAATCAAAAAGCGGAAGCCAGATAAAGTTGTATTTGTTGGCGATGTTGCAGACTTGCACGCGCTGACCGTCCATCGTCAGAATCCAAGATGGCAAGATAGGCTGGAAGTCGAGCTGGAAGAAACGCATAATTACCTCGCTCGCATTCGTAAAGTCGCTGGCGCTAAGTGCGATATAATTTACATTAAAGGCAATCACGAAGATAGGTGGGATAGAATGGTTCAGAGTCGGTTGCCCGCAATGCGCTCGATAGGCTGGTCGTTACCGCAACAACTTCGCCTTAAAGATATTGGGGTTGAATGGATATACGACGCTGGGCAGAAGCCTGTTCGCATACCCGCTGGCGGTGGCTCTAAAGTTCGGATAATGCACGGCCACGAAATAAAAGGCGGTTCAGCTTTCCCCGCTAGGCACGCCCTAAAGATGGGTACTTTGTTGGGCGAGAATCTAATTATTGGCCATACTCATCGCTTTGGCGTCATGGGGTTTACTTTGCCCAGAGGGTCGGGCGATTACTACGCTTGTGAGCTAGGCCTTGTTGCTGACAAGAATCGTGCTGGTATGCGCTACGCTTATCCGAATACTAACTGGGTTAAATATGTTGCGTTCTTCGATAGCAAGCTGGACAACTGTTCTTTGCCAACATTTATAAAGGTATGAGAGATAAGCTTAACCGCAATCGCCCTTTGCGCCTTGATGATATGCGTTGCGAGGACTGGTCGCCATTGACCGCTGGCGAATTACAAAGAATCGCGCCCTTGAAATTGTCTGAGGGTAAAAGCAAAGTTGACAGAATACTTCTATCTCGCTTGCTGGGTGAGCGCGACAGGTTGCACTGCGTTCTCGAAAGTGCTGATTGGCTTCTGGAGGAATTAACCAATGCTTGTTTTATTGACCCCGACACTCCGCTGGACACTAAGAACCTCGACCCGCTGGAACGTGCTATATACTGCTTGCAAGTCGCTATAGCTTCAATGAGGCAAAAAGGAACGGCGGGTGCGAGCACGAAAAAAAAAGAAAGTAAAACGCACTCAAGCTAAGCCCCGAAGGGTTACCCGCCATTCCTAAGTTGGCTATTATGTCTTAGCCGTAGCTCTTTTCAATATGAAATTAGCGTGCTTCCTAGCTAAATCCGCTTGCGCCTCGAAAGCCTCTCGAATGCCTACGGTGTTGCAGTTAAATATAATAGTTGTCGCTAAGTTGCTCATCATAAAGTTATGTATTTCAACGACTCCATTATCGTCTACAATCAAGACGAAGGTGTAGAGTCCGCCATCTAGCTTTATACAGCAAATGTCTCCAGCCTCGTGTAGTCTCAAATTTACTAGCGCGGTCAATCCGCAGATGCACTCATCGCTGGCTTTTGAACAGCAAGGGCAATCGGTTGTAGTCTTTTTTTCTCGTTTAGTTTTGTCTGTCATCGAAATATTGCTCCATCCATTCGGCATCTTCGCCGTCTGCTTCAAGTTGTAGGGCTAGATTCGTTCTTTTGTGTAATCTGATTGCTATCGCCTTGCATTGGTCGAGGTCTGTCATACATAAGGTAGCATCTTCGATATAGTCAGCGTCTCCATTTCTCGCAAAATCTTTTAGCTTTTCGCTTAGTATGGCTGACTTGACATTCAAAAGCTCTTGCACGCAGTAGGCTTCTTCGGGAGTCATGTAAAGGGCTACGATTTGGTTGCGCTGGCGAGTCATTACTTAATCGTATCCGACCCGCCCGCGCTGTGCTAGTTCGGATTAGCCTAAGATGCGGTTTTCTCCGCGCTCGACTGCTTCCTTAGCTTTGGTTATTACCATATCTTCGACGACACGATAGACCTCGCTCTTTCTTTTTATTATGGTTGAACCTTCTCCGCATTCTCTGCATATCAGTAAATCGGTTTCCTCAACCTCGACCCAGCCATCAATGTCAATGCATTCTGCTGAACCAGTTGCAGAGTAGTATTCGCCGTCATGCTCTAGCTCGCCTTGACCGCCGTCTATTTCTACTGTTAATAAGACTGTACTCATTTTTTTTCTAACCTCGCTTTTCCTCTAGCTGTTATTTTGACGTGCCAAACATCGTCGTAGGGTATTGTAATTATGTATCCATTAGTCATCAAGGAAGCGTGTTCGTGCCTCGATACTTTAGTCCACCATCTCGTAACTTTCATCGGTGCTAATGTTAGCCAATCCATCTGGACTAGCGAATTTCTAGTATTGTAAACAGGCTCTTTCATTTTATTACCTCACACTTTACGCCTTGCCATTTGCCCAGCCTGTCCGTTGTTAGGAAGTCGATATGAGCCACGCCGTCTACCGCTACTGGGCTAAGCGAATGAGGCTCTACAACTCCAGCAACTCCAGAATCGAATGTCGGGGCTGTTGCGCCGTAGCGCTTGTTCATTGTGTCGTGAACGTTCCATACGCCGTCATGCTTTCCAGCGCCAGTTACGCGCAACTTGTCGCCGTATTTTATATTACCGCCCCAGCGCTCTAGCTGGTCGCGTGATACTGCGATTATGCGCTTGTCGTAACTCGCTCGAGTGCCATCTGCGCATATATCGGGCGTGCTGTCGCATTGGCTGGCCTCCATATTGTAGACCGTAGCCGTAGCGTAGAACGTGTAGCCCTGTGGGGCTGGTTTTAAGGCAATCTGAGGCGCTATCGCTTCTACCGCCTGTGTCTTTGCCACTTTGGGCTTTCCGCGCTCGTACCCGCCAATGAAGGCGGATACTGCGAGTGCTGTGAATGCGATATATTTCATGCGATAGAGATGGCGGTCAATGAGTCGTAAAAGTCATCAGTGAAGATGTCAAAGCCGAAGCGACCGCAGTATTCGTTTTCTGCGCGCTCGGTGTTGATTGATTGACGAAGTTCGTATAAGCATTCTACCCATACAGCGTCAAGCATTTCGATTGCTTGGTTGCATTTAGCGTAGTCAGTCAATCCCGCCATTCTCTTAGTCGTTACATTGAGTCTTGCAGTGTATGCTTTCTCAAATGTTCTGAAGAACATATCGAATGCTAAGGTGTTTTTTTCGCGCAAGCGTGCGCACATTTGAAGGGCCAAGGCCTGGTTGTTTGCTTGTTCTAAGGTTGAGGCTGTTATCATTTTTCTTTTTTTGGTTAGGGTTGTGGGGGTGGGGTTTGGGTATTAAGTTGTTGGCGAAAACAAGTAGCTATCGAATCCATTGCCAAGCCTAATACCCTTCATTATTTATTTTGTTTGTTCTGTGAGGGCGGGCGGAGTTGCTCGCTTGCTCACTGCCTTAGCCCTCTGCTAATCTAATAGCCAGAGGGTAAGGACTTTGTTGGAGGGTTATAGTTGCACAGCGCCTTGCCCGACAAAGTAGTCAGCATTCATCGCTGAAACTTGAGTCATGCCATCATGGATTACTTCACTGCTAAGAACGCCAAGGAAAGCTGAAGTGTTTGCGCAGAAGATGTAGTTCAACTGTTTCCAATTGCTGTAACCGAAAACCTGGTTTCCATCAACATCAGATTTGTATGGGTCGTAAACATCCATTATTTCTGACATTATTTCTGCCTTGTCGTATGATACGCCACCTTCATAAAGTAGTGGTTCGAGCTTATTGATTGCCTCGATTGCGTTTGGTGCTTTTACAGCTACTACGTTTAAGCCAGATGCCTCGTTAAGAGAGTTAAAAGTTTTAGTCGAGAGAGAAGCCATTTTTTTCTTTTTTTGGTTTGCCACAGCGGTTTGCTGTTTTGGCATATAGGTATTATCGGGTCGCGGAAGGGTAATTAAACCTTTTTCTTAACTTTATTTTTAATTATCTCCAGCAATCTGCCAAAAAGTGGGGATAATGGGGGCTTTACTGCATTTTATTAAATTAAAATAATTTAACTTTCTATGGCATTTTTGCTGGTTCTAGCCTCTCAGTCTCCAGTAATCGGCAATATTCTGCTATGTGGAGCGCGTCCGATATGCCATCTGCGTAGCGCTTAACATTGAAAGCGCCAGCCATGTCGCCATGTCTTTCTTTCGCTTGCGCTATGCTGATTGCTTTTTTGTCGTCCTCGCGCTTTAGCTTAAAGTCATAAACAACGCCTTGCCACTTTCTTGCTGTTATGCGCAATGGTCGCCTATTGAATAGCTGTAATAGTCTTTCGTGTAAACGGCCATTATTGTACCCGCTGGTGTAAGCCGAAACTACGCCTTGATTGAAAGGCGGGCTTTCCTCCACCACGACTGCGCACTCGTGAGGCTTTGTGCCTGTGGGCATCATGACCTCTGATGTTATCCAGCTGGCAAGCGCCTCGCCGTCCAGCTCTTTTCTTTTGCCGTGCTGGCGGTGCGGTAAAG
>TARA_R110002020_G_scaffold396928_1_pt1 | contig 13621 bp, 12 predicted proteins | sample TARA_R110002020 | Tara Oceans TARA_R110002020 (sample SAMEA4396489) | marine metagenome | biome: Westerlies Biome; feature: [MES] marine water layer (ENVO:01000295) within the mesopelagic zone...; material: water (ENVO:00002006), including particulate matter (ENVO:01000060) such... | reverse complement strand
CGCGACCCGCACAGCGAAATCTCGCTGATCTACTACCCCAACCGCGACGGGCTAGAAGACCGGGTGTACCGCATCAAAACCGAGCGCAGCGGGGCGAGCACGCCGGAACCGCGCACCACCCATCAGGTGACTAATCTTGAAATCCTGTCGCAAGAGGGCGACACGGTGGCGTTGCGGTTCAACTGGCACACGCTCAACCACCGCTACAAGAAGACCGACAGCTTCTTCGGGACGTCGTTTTACACCCTGGACGTATCGGGCGAGTCCCCGCTGATCACAAGAAAAGTCGTGCAGTTGAACAACGACTATATCCATCAGGTTATCGACGTTTACCACGTGTGACCTGAGGGGAGAGGAGAGTTAACCATGAGCTATACCATTGCCCTCAACTTTGAGGACGGCGTGACCCGCTTTATCGGCTGTAAAGAGGGAGAGACCGTTCTTGACGCCGCTTACCGGCAGAAAGTGAACCTGCCGATGGACTGCTCCGATGGCGTATGTGGCACCTGCAAAGGTCACTGCGAACAGGGCGAGTTCGACATGGGTGACGAGTACCTGGAGGATGCGCTTTCTGATGAGGAAGCCTCTGAAGGCCAAGTGCTCACTTGCCAAATGGTGCCCTCTTCGGACTGCGTGATCCAAGTGCCAGTCGCCTCCACGCTATGTAAAACAGAGGTGGGTAAGGTTGAGGGTACTGTAGCTGCGGTGGAGCAGCTCTCTGAGGATAGCATTGAGCTGGCGGTTGACCTTGATGATGATGAGGGTCTTGCCTTTTTACCGGGTCAGTACATTCATATTGATGTACCCGGCACTGAGGTGCATCGCTCTTACTCCTTCAGCTCACTGCCAGGCGATAAGCGAGCTACATTTTTGATCCGCAACATTCCCAATGGGGTAATGAGCGGCTACCTGACCGAGCGTGCGGCGGTAGGCGAAAAGCTCACCTTGACCGGCCCGCTGGGCAGCTTCTACCTACGCGAAGTAACGCGTCCGGTGCTGATGCTGGCTGGCGGCACGGGGCTGGCACCATTCCTCTCCATGTTGGCGCAATTGGTCGAGAAAGGCAGTGATACGCTGGTTCATATGATTTATGGCGTCAATAAAGATGACCACCTGGTAAAAACAGATGTTTTAGATGCCTTCGTAGAAAAGCTTTCTGGCTTTACCTACGCCACCGTAGTGGTCGATGAAGTCAGCGAGCATTCGCGTAAGGGGTACGTGACGCATCACATGGACGCAGAGGTCATGCATGACGGCGATGTGGACGTTTATCTGTGTGGCCCGCCCCCCATGGTGGATGCCGTGCTGAAGTACTTCGACGCGGAAGGGATTGAGCCCCAGAGCTTCCACTATGAGAAGTTCACCCCTAACCAAGTGGGAGAGAGCGCATGAGTGATCAACGTTTTGACGGCTCACGTTTTCAAGATCGAGTAATGGTGATCACGGGTGCTGCTCAAGGAATTGGGCAGCGGGTTGCCGAGCGCGCCGCCGCGGAAAGTGCGCGTTTGGTATTGGTAGATCGCGCTGATGATATCCACGAAATCGTTGCTGGGCTAAGCAAGCAGGGCTGCGAAGTAATTGCGGTACAAGCAGACCTAGAAACATGGGAAGGCGCTGAACAAGTCATGCAGGCGACGCTCTCTCACTTTGGCCGTATCGATATTTTGGTTAATAACGTTGGCGGCGCGATTAACTTCAAGCCGTTTACCGAGTTTACTGAAGCGCAAATTGCGGCAGAGATCAACCGTTCTCTAATGCCGACGCTTTGGTGCTGCCGTGCGGTGCTGCCAACAATGGTCGAGCAGGGCAGCGGTGTTATCGTCAATGTCTCTTCAGCGGCAACGCGGGGCATTCACCGGATCCCCTACTCGGCAGCGAAGGGCGGTATTAATGCGCTCACCGCGTCACTGGCGTTTGAGTATGCCGAGCATGGCATTCGCGTTGTCGCCACAGCGCCGGGCGGCACCGAAGCCCCGCCAAGGAAAATTTCGCGTGGAACGCCGACGCCAAGTAACGAGACGGAGAAGGCGTGGTTTCAGGCGCATATTGATCAGACCAAGCAGAGTTGTTTAATGAGCCGCTACGGCACCCTGGATGAAATGGTTGCGCCTATTTTATTCCTTGCATCCGACGAGGCCAGCTATATCACCGGTAGTGTACTGCCCGTGGCAGGCGGAGATCTTGGCTAACTAAATGAAACCCATAATTCTAAATAAGCGTTAATTATAACTCTAAGCACAATAATACCCCTGGAGAAAACCGTGAAACATATTGAGAAAGGCGTCAGCCTTAGGCATGCGCCCCGTGATTTCATGCGCGACCTCAATGTCGATAACGCCAGTACCGGTTTAGTCGCCGGCATTTTAGGGCTCAGCGTTGGGGTCGTTCATATTAGTGCAGGTACGGCAGCGGGCCTCAATTCCTCCTTTATCATGATTTGGGTCATCAGCTACCTGATGATCAACGGGCTGTTTGGGCTATTCATGCCAGCCTATTACCGTTTGCCGCTGCCGATGGCTAACTCCATCCCCGGCGCGTTGATGTTTGCAGCGGTCATTCCTGTGATAGGCCTAGAGGCCGCCTTAGGCGCAAGCTTGATTGCGGGTGCCATCACATTGATTGCAGGTATCACTGGCGTGATGGGTATCGTAATGCGACTAATCCCGATGCCTATTGTAATGGGCATGGTGGGCGGTATGTTGCTTAGCTTTGGCCTTAACATGGTGGAGCCGTTGGAGAGTGCCATTGTGCCAGCCTCTATCATGATTCTGGCTTTCTTCATTTCCTCACGCCTCTTTCGTAAAATCCCTCCCCTGGTCGTAGCAATGTTGGCGGGAATACTCTATTTAATAGCTACCGGTGTTGACCTTTCAGGCATTGAAGCAACTATTCGCTTCCCTGAGTTCATTATCCCAGAGTTCACTTTAGGTGCTTTCCTCACTTACGGTTTACCGCTTGCCATTATTCTGGTGGGAATGGAGACGCCAGCGGGAGTCGGTCTATTAAAAGGGATGGGGTACAAAGAAGTTCCAGCAAACGGGATTACCGCGGTAGGTGGTCTAGGCACTATGGTGTCGGCGTTTTTCAATCTGCACAGTACCTGTATTGCAGCCCCTATGACTGGCATCTGCGCTTCACCGGAAGCAGGCACTCATGATAAACGTTGGGTAGCAGCGGTGATCGCCGGGGCTATCTTTGTGGTTGCCGCACCTTTTTACGGCTATGTGGTTAGTCTGCTTGAGGCTACGCCGCGCTACTTTATTGCCATTATTGCCGGGCTGGCACTCATGCGCGTCATCACCTCGTCAATGTCCATTGCCTTTGCCGGTAAAAAGCATGAAATAGGTGCGCTGTTTGCCTTTCTGATTGCTGCTTCGGGCATTCAGATTCTTGGGATAGGTGCCACGTTCTGGGCGTTAGTGCTGGGTGTTGTTGTCTCGGCAATCTTCGAAACTAAAGACTTCGAATTTATCTTTAATCGCGAGGTGGTCAGTAAAAGTGGCTGAAGCTCTTTTCTATCTATAGCACGTAACCGTTATCCTCCTTGGCTCGTGTCTGTCTACGCAGCACGGGTCTTTTTTACTGATTACATAAGTAAAAAAATAAGGAATAGGCTTGTAAGGCGAGAGAGTTGATCAATAAATTAAAAACATTCAGTGTATTTGAATGAACTGATGTCAATTTACATAGCCTTGCTCTATATTGAAGTATATTATATATTTTTAAGTTCTTTATAGATAGTTTGGGTGAGCCATTGTTGGGCTACGGTATCTTCAAGTTGGTTTGCCCAATAAACGCCAACTTCAAACTTTGGAAGATCTAAGGGGATCTCCATAACCTTAGTGTTTCCATTTTTGGCAAACATTCCTGCGACCCGGCTAGGTAGACAAACAATTACTTCACTGTCGGGTATAATGCTAGGTAAGACTGAAAAGTGTGGAATCGTAAGTGATACATGGCGAGAAATTTCCGATTTCTTTAGTATATCCTCAACAAGTGAATGCCCCGTTGTTCGTGATACACTCACATGGTGTTCGTTAAGAAATTGATCCAACGTAAGTTGTTTGCCGATTCGAGGGTGTTGTGCGCAGACAAGACATGTGTAGAATTCTTCAAAAATAGATAAATAATCCACTTTTCCTTTAAGAAAAGTTAAGTTTCCAACAGCTGCATCGATACGACCTTTAAATAGCCAGTCCTCAACTTGGTTTACTTCCATAGAGACCACTTCAATGGAAATATTAGGTGCTAGCGCACGAAATTTTTTCATTAATATGGGAAGTAGGAAGACTTCGCCTAAGTCTGATAGCGCAATTCTAAATGTTCGTCGAGACAGTGATGGATTAAATTCATTCGTCGATGCAATTGCAAGCTCAATATTCATTAAAGAAGTGCGAAATGTTTCGTAAAGTTTATCTGCTGAAAAGGTTGGCTGCATTCCATCGCGTGTTCGATGGAACAAGGGATCATTTAATAGAGAACGAAGTCGAGATAGCGAATAGCTAATTGATGGCTGTGTTAGGTGCACCCTTTGGGCAGCTCCACTTACACTTCCTGTTTCATATATTGCCAAAAAAATCTTAATAAGGTTTAAGTCTACTTTGGGGCTCATCATGCCTTCCTGAGATATAGATAGTATCTATATAAAGTAGCAAAAAGTATTTATTTGTTCAAATTAATAGTCGGTGATATGTTGAAATTAAATAAAATAAATGAGACTAAATCTAGTGGAAAAACAATCATATAAAACTGTAAAAGAATCTGTATATCAAATACTTAGAGGGCACGGGGTTAATAAGATATTCGGTAATCCTGGATCCAATGAGCTGAATTTCCTTAAGGAATTTCCAGAAGACTTTGATTACATACTTTGTCTGCATGAAGGCGTCGCAATAGGTATGGCTGAAGGGTACGCTCAAGCTTCCGGGCTGCCAGGTTTCGTTAACCTGCATGCCGCGGCAGGTACTGGAAATGCTATGGGTGCTTTAAGCAACTCAGTGAATTCACATGCCCCGCTAGTGGTGACCGCCGGTCAGCAGGCGCGGACGATGGTGTATTCTGACCCATTGCTAAAAAATTCAAGTGCAGTCATGTTGCCAATGCCATTGGTGAAGGATAGTTACGAACCGCTTAGTGCCCAAGAGGTACCCCATGCCATCAGCCGTGCGCTTCACCTGGCAATGTCCCCTGCAAAGGGACCTGTTTATGTTTCTATTCCCTATGATGACTGGGATCAGCCGATTGCTCATGATGCGCTACACTTAGCAACGCGAAAAGTTGTCCACTTTGGTGCGCCCTCCCTGGACGAACTCCGACCATTACTAGCAGCACTTGCAAAAGCTTCAAACCCAGTGCTAGTGCTGGGTCCCGAAGTCGATGCGTTGAGATGCAATCGAAAAGCAGCGCTACTCGCCGATAAATTGCATGCTCCTGTTTGGATAGCACCGTCGGCCCCCCGATGCCCGTTCCCGACTAATCATCACTGCTTCGCAGGTATACTTCCTGCCGGTGAGGCAAGCCTTGCAGAAAAACTGCATGGGCATGACCTCATTTTAGTGCTTGGCGGGCCGGTATTTCGTTACCACCAGAATGATCCGGGTACCCTTTTGCCGGAAAATTCGCAACTGTTCTTGGTGACTGGGGATGCCCAAGAGGCTGCTAGGGCACCCGTTGGTGATGCCATGATCGCTAATGTGGATGCCGTTCTAACTTGCCTGACAGAGCGTATAACGGATCGTGCAGGCGATTGTCCTAGTTTTCGCAAGCCTATCCAACGTGTTGAGGTTGATCACAGCCAACTTGAGTCCAGTGCTATATTCGACATTGTTGATGCTATCGCACCGCGCAATACGGTCTATTTAAATGAAGCTACCTCTACGATCGCCACGTTATGGGAAAGAGTAGGCATGGAGGAGCCAGGCAGCTACTACTTCGCCGCTGCCGGCGGGCTTGGATTTGCTATGCCAGCCGCACTAGGTGTAAAGCTAGCTGACCCGACGCGCCCCGTCGTTGCTTTTATAGGTGATGGTTCTGCTCACTACAGCATATCGTCATTATGGACAGCGGCACGTTATCAAATTCCTGTCATTTTCATCATTATTAATAACAGCGGCTACGGTGCTTTAAAGTGGTTTAGCCAACAATTCAAGATTCAAAATGTGCCGGGTATCGAAATAGATGGCGTTGATTTTATTCAGCTATCTGAAGGTTACGGTATTGCAGCGCATAGGGTTTCTACTTGCACAGAATTTTCCCAAGCTTTCGATAACGCTATTGTTAGTAATGCGCCTGTACTCATCGAAGCTACGATTGAGAGAGTGTAAGGATGTCGCGCTTAAATAAAATTTACAACATAAAAGGCATGCGTGGGGCGGCTCGGGCACGACTTCCTAAAGTCGTCTTTGATTATCTTGAGGGTGGGGCAGAAGATGAGCGCGATTTAACTGAAAATAACATCAGCTATGATCGGTGGAAATTCAAGCCACGCCGCTTAGTCGACCTTACAGTGGTTGATCCAACAACGGAAATTTTCGGTAGTCCGGCGTCGTTTCCTGGTGTAGTCGCCCCAACAGGCTTGAATTCACTATTTTGGCCAAATGGTGATATAGCGTTGGCGCGTGCTGCCGCTCGCGCGGGTATTCCCTTTGTGCTGTCAACTGCTTCAAATGACTCACTTGAAGCTGTCGCCGCGCAAGCCGAAGGAGAGCGCTGGTTCCAGCTCTATGTCATCGAGAAGACGCTAGCAACCAGTTTGGTTAAACGTGCAAAAAGCTTGGATTACAGCAAGCTAATTATTACGACAGACGTCGTATTTAACGGTAAGCGCGAAAGGGACTTAAAGAATGGTTTTGGTTTACCCATGCGCTACAACCTTAAAACGATTTTCGATGGTATTACCCATCCGGCTTGGACGATGGATTACTTAAAGCACGGTACTCCTAAACTTGGAAACTTAGCCAATGAGGAGCTTTCTCCCGAGGCACGGGCTGCTTTACTTCGTCGATCTATGGATGCTGGTTTTACCTGGGATGATTTAGCGATGCTCCGTGATTTGTGGCCCGGCCAAATTATTCTAAAGGGCATATTGCACCAGGAAGATGTTAATAAATGTCAGCAATATGGCATTGATGGTGTCGTTCTTTCAAATCATGGTGGACGGCAGCTAGATACAACGATGAGTCCTGTGGATGCACTTGCAAAAATAAGCTCGCACACCCTAGAAGGACGTATTTTAGTGGATGGAGGGATTCGCCGTGGGCGAGATATTGCCAAAGCTAAAGCGTTAGGGGCGTCCTCAGTATTGATTGGCCGTGCTGTTCTTTACGGGCTCGCTACGGCCGGCGAGGAGGGAGCTTTTAAAGCGCTGACTATCCTCAAGGATGAGTTTGAAGGATGCATGAAGCAACTGGGTTGCTCCACAGTGAGTCAGTTAAACAGTGGTTTAGTTGAACACGTCTCCCAACAATAAAACAGTAGGAGTATTTAGTTGATGAAAATTGTAGATGTTAAAGCAACCGCCGTTAATGTCCCGGCAGAGTTTTCCTCCTGTGGAAAAACTAAAAAAGCCACACTAGGTATTTGCGTGGTGGAGGTAACCACGGATGATGGTCTGGTTGGCGTGGGTATGACGGCTATTACTGAAGAAGAAGTCGTCGCGTTTACCATCAACAATATTATTGCGCCTGCAATAAACGGTGACGATCCCCTTTGCACAGATAGAGTCTGGAATAAATTATATTGGTTGCTGACGCCACGCGGCCAATCAGGTTATGCCTGCCACGCGATAGCAGCTGTGGACATTGCGCTATGGGATATCAAGGGGCAGGCGCTACGCCAACCAATCTGGAAACTATTAGGTGGCGCCCGCGACAAAGTCATCACCTACGCGACCATCGGTTTCGATTTCTTTGACAACGATCAGTTGGCGGAGGTCGCACAAACTTGGCAGGCAGAAGGGTTTAACAAGTTTAAAATGGTTGTGGGCCACAATGCACTTAAACGCCGCGACGAGCCCAGACCGGTATTAGAAGCTGTTCGTAACGATATCGGCCGAGTCCAAACCCTCAGGGAAGCAATAGGCGATGAGGCTGAAATTTTCCTTGATGCCAACTGTAACCTTGATCCTTACCATGCCGCTTGGCTGGCTGAACGGGTTGAAGAATACAATATCTCTTTCTTTGAAGAGCCTTTAATCGGTAATGACCCTCAGCAGCTAAACCATTTGCGTTCTCGAACTCGTATTCCATTAGCCGGCGGCCAGAATGAAGGACAGTCATCAAAATTTAAGCAACTGCTGCTCAATGACTCCTTGGATATTTTACAGCCCAATGTGGCCATTAGTGGGGGCTATACACAGTGTGCCAAAATTGCAGGTATGGCAGAAGCGTTTAACACCGGTATAGACAATGGAGGCGCGTGGCCCTTCCATAACCTTCATCTACATGCAGGTGTAAGAAACGGTGGCATGGTCGAGTACCACATCTTCGCTGTCAAATGCCTGGAGCAAATTTTCAATGGTTTACCAAAACCGGTGAGTGGCTTCCTGCACGCCCCCAATGAGCCAGGTCTGGGCTTTACATTAAACCAAGATGCATTAAAAGAACTTGCCAAGATGCCAACTTCAAAAGGAATGGGTAAGTAATTATTAAGCGCTAGCTCCATACTGCAGAACTACTTAATAACAATAGGAAAATCATTATGAAGACTCTTATGACCGCTCTCTTAACAACGGCGGCAATGACAACCGCCTCTACAGGACTTGCAACGGAGAGTTATCCAACCCAACCTATCAGACTAATTGTTCCTTTTGGCGCGGGTGGTGGAACCGATGGTTTGGCCCGTGCTATTCAGCTATCTGCTAATAACAATAATCTGCTCTCGGAGCCTATAGTGGTGGTCAACGCCCCAGGGGCGGGAGGAGCTGTAGGGACACGACAGTTGCTGGCCTCGAACCCTGACGGCTACACCATATTGCAAATACACCAAGAAATGTTCGCTGCGTCCGCGATTGAGCGCGTCAATTACACGCCAGAAGATTTTGAACCCATTATACAGATCAGCGAAGCCTGCATGTTTGTTGCGGTTAATGAGGATTCTCCCTATGCCAATCTAGATGAGATGATCAGTGATATTAAAGAGAGTCCTGGTGATTTCCGTCAGGCAGATGATATTGGGGGAGCTACCCACTTTCCTTCCGTGCAGCTGATGAATGCAGCAGGCGTTCAGTGGCCGATTGTTCCAGTCGGCGCAACATCAGCTAGGTTTACCTCATTGCAAGGTGGCTTCACACAGATGGCATTGCTCTCTCCCTTATGGTTAGAGCGGGCAGCGGGAAAAATACGGCCCCTAGCGGTATTGGGGGATGAGCGTTATGACTTCGCGCCTGATTTGCCAACGGCAAAAGAACAGGGTTATGACGTAACGGCTTGTTTAAATCGACGTTACTGGGCGCCTGCTGGCACCCCACTAGAACATATTGACGTATTGGCGGATACCATCGAAGCAGCAGCTAATAGCGAAGAAGTGCATAAATATTTAACAGAATCCGGTGAAGTATTGAAAATCGTCAGGGGAGAAGAGCTACGTGCCCTTGTCGATAAGGAGTATGCTTCATTCGTTGAAGTAGCCGACACTGTAAAAGGTAGTTTATCCAATTAACTAATAATAAATGAAAGGTGGAAGTAGGTATGCTCTTGCTTCCACTTTATGACACAACTCCCTGGAGAGCCCAATGATAACTTTATTCAGGCTCAGATATGAAATTAGTTTTCTGATCCTATCGTTGATGATAGGTGTGTTGATTTTTATTAGTGCCAGTGGGCTTCCGGAGCCTACGTACGAACCTATGGGAGCCGCCGCCTTCCCAAGTGGTATAGCCTCCATCACTATCTTTCTAGTCGCCTTAAAAGTATTCCGGATTTTTGTTGGAAAGAATGTTCTGTTAAGAGTTGAAGATGATGAGGAAGGCCAGTTGAGCTTTTTCAAATCCTTCTGCATGTTGCTTATTTTTATCGTCTTTGTAGTCTTGGTTTGTTTTTTTAATATTAGATTTTGGATCAGTGCTTTTCTGTTCATGCTATTAGCAATGACTTTTCTTAAAAGACCTAATGTTTTGAGAAGCTTTGCTGTTCAGTGTGTGACTTTAATGGCCTTCTCACTCGTGTTGGATTACGTCGTAACCGATATCTTGTATTTCAATTTCTGATGTTTTTTAATGGGCAATAATTATGATTAGCGCATATCTTGAAGTCTTTTCACTATCGGGAACGATGTGGGTGTTGCTCGGGACTGTGGTGGGAATATTAATAGGCTCAATACCAGGTTTATCCGGTGCGATGGTGATTGCGCTGGCACTGCCTATGACCTATTACATGCAAGCAACAGATGCCCTTATACTGTTGGTTGCTATGTACATTGGCTCAACAACAGGTGGCTTAATCAGTGCCACCTTGATGCGAATGCCAGGTACTGAATCGGCTATTATGACGACGTTAGATGGTTTTCCCATGGCTCAAAGAGGGGAGCCGGCACGTGCCTTGGGGCTTGGTGTTATCGCTTCTTTTATAGGCGGTATGTTCGCATGGCTAGTATTAACGACGTTATCGCCACTGCTTTCTACCTTAGCGGTTCGGTTCGGTCCCTATGAAATTTTTTCCATGACCGTGGTGGCCCTTACTCTCATTGCTGCTATTTCTAAAGGAAGTTTCATGAACGGACTTCTTGCAGCGGCGCTTGGTGCTTTGTTTGCGCTACCCGGTATTGATCCTATTTCAGGGTCGTTAAGGCTAACATTTAACATTGCAGAATTAGACAATGGCTTTAATTTGTTGCCCGTTATGTTAGGCCTTTTAGTGCTGGGTCAAGTAATGATCGATAGTGGTAAGAAAAGTGAAAGTGTTATCCAGAAGGCAAGTGGTTCTAAGAAAGTAATCTTTAGTGCCAAAGACTTTAAAGAAAATCTGTGGAACTTTGCTAGATCTTCCATTATTGGCACTTGGATCGGTATTCTTCCGGGCATTGGGGGAACGACGGCCTCAATTGCTTCCTATTCCGTAGCTAAAGGATTTTCAAAGAATTCCTCAAAGTTTGGGAATGGTTGCAGTGAAGGTATCGTCGCCGCTGAGTCCGCTAACAATGCTGGAACCGTAGGATCTCTGGTACCACTGATTACCTTAGGAATACCTGGTTCAGTTGTGACCGCTATTCTTCTCGGTGCGATGGTAATGCATAACCTGAACCCTGGCCCTCTCTTGTTTGTTCAAAACCCGGGGGTTGCGTACACCATCATTGCAGGCGTGCTTTCAGCCAATCTCATCATATTGGTGGTTATGTGGTTTGCCACTCCTTTAATTTCTCGGATGATGTATGTTGATAAAGCTTGGCTGTTACCACCCATCATTATCTTCTGCTTTATTGGTGCTTACTCAGTATCCGGCCGTTTTTTTGACGTGATAGCAATGTGCGGCTTTGCCTGTTTAGGATATATCCTAGTGCGAGCAAAAGTTCCTCTTGGCCCATTTATCATTGCCTTTATTTTGACTCCAATGGCAGAAGAGAATCTACGCAGCGGGTTAGTAGTATATGGCAGTAGCTATTTACCTCTGTTGACGCGACCAATACCACTGTTTTTTATCGTTATCTCTATTATCACGGCGGTATGGGCAGTTTGGTCTGAAATTGGCCAAGCTCGAAAAGCAAAACTCTAATCGATTGCTCAAAATATTATAAGGAGAAACTACAATGAGTAAGTTCTTTTGCATGGAAACGTTCAGTAACAAGATCTACCTAAATGATTGGCGTGAATCCACCGGAGGCGTCAGCGACGTTGTTGAACCAGCAACAGGCAACGTTTTAGCTAAGATTGCACTAGGTAGTGGTGATGACATCCGCTCAGCCGTTACGGAAGCAAAGAAGCAGCAATCCCATTGGGCTAACTTATCGTTTGATCGACGAGGCAAGATTTTACGCCGAGCAGCTGAGCTGATTCTCCAGCACAAAGATACATTTATCGAGTGGAATATTCGAGAGTGTGGCTCAATTGCACCTAAAGCCGAAGCTGAACTTTATGCTACCCACGAGCAATTGAATATGGCGGCTGCCATGACGATGCAGCCTGATGGTGTAACTTTACCCTCAACGATCCCTGGTCGACGCAATACTTGTCGACGTGTCCCATTAGGTGTTGTCGGTGTTATTACACCATGGAATTTTCCACTGCTGCTGGCCATGCGTTCGGTGGCGCCTGCGCTAGCAGTGGGCAATAGCGTTGTCTTAAAGCCGGATCCTCAGAGTGCGGTAACGGGAGGCCTGTTGATCGCTCGGCTTTTCGAAGAGGCCGGACTGCCTATGGGCGTTCTGCAAGTCATTCCTGGCGATGCTGTGGCTGGAGAAGCGTTAGTAGAGCATCCATTGACTGCCATGATTTCCTTTACTGGTTCGACAAATGTAGGGAAAAAGATAGGCAGAACATGTGGAGAGTTGCTCAAAAAGTCTGCTTTGGAACTTGGGGGAAATAATGCATTTATCGTGCTTGATGATGCGGATATCGAGGCAGCATCATCCCATGGCGCTTGGGGCGCCTATCTTCATCAGGGCCAAATCTGTATGCAGGCTGGTAGGCACTTTGTCCACGAGAGCGTTGCAGAGGAGTATATCAGCCGTTTAGCCGAGCGTGCAGAGCGTCTTAGGGTAGCAGACCCATACCTTGGGGCTTCAGATATTGGACCGTTAATTAACGCTAGCCAGCTTGCAAAAATTAATAAGATCATCACTGAATCTGTAGAAGCGGGCGCTAAGCTAATCACTGGTGGCCATAGTCATGATCAGTTTTATCGGCCTACCGTGCTGAGTAATATTCGTATCGATATGCCTGCTTGCCAGCAGGAGTTATTTGGCCCAGTGGCGCCGGTGATCACTTTCTCTAGTGAAGATGAATTGGTTGAGATGATAGCAGCTTCACCTTACGGTCTAGCTGCTGCCATTCACTCTCGCTCCATAGGCAGAGCCATGAAACTTGCAGACAGGGTGCCTGCAGGCATGATCCATATTAATGATCAAACCGTTAACAATGAGTTCCATGTTCCTTTCGGCGGATTCGGAGATTCAGGGAACTCAGGGCGGTTCGGCGGGTCTGCTAATCTTGAAGAATTTACGCAATCCCAGTGGGTTAGCGTGATGGACATTCCCGTTACTTATCCTTTCTAGAACCGCGTTTTCTTTAAAACTGCCACAATGCTGGATCAGGAGGCTCGAGGCTTTGTTTCTTTGAGTATGCTTCCTTCTTGGCCCGCGCCTGCTTTCGTAGCGCGGGTCTTTTGTTATCCCTCCTTGCGCTTCATAGCCCCTTTTATCCTTTTGTCGCAAGTTGCAATCACTTGTTACTCCTGCTGAGCGGAAGAGATGAACGTTATGCGCTGCGAAAACCATTATATCGGTTTAAAGGGTAAGTGAATAATGAGCCTAACAGGATATTGTTAGCAAGCGTACAATTAGTGTTTAATGATTTTTCTTTTAAAATAATAAGTTAGCTATTTTATGCTAGTTATATTTAGGCCCATGGAATAAAAAACCCCTCCCACTGAGATACCTATGAAGTATGGAAAGGAACTCAAACGATATTGGT
>TARA_R110002020_G_scaffold24424_8_pt1 | contig 13636 bp, 14 predicted proteins | sample TARA_R110002020 | Tara Oceans TARA_R110002020 (sample SAMEA4396489) | marine metagenome | biome: Westerlies Biome; feature: [MES] marine water layer (ENVO:01000295) within the mesopelagic zone...; material: water (ENVO:00002006), including particulate matter (ENVO:01000060) such... | reverse complement strand
AGGGCCGCGGCCGAATCGCGGCGCGGCCCGCCCTTGGCCGCCTGCATCCGGTTGCGCAGCACCGGCACCCGCGCGTGGCCATAGAGCCGCGGCGCGAGATGCCCTGCCCTGAGCGCGGCTTCGTCGATGTCCATGACCTCGGCGTCGTCGCTCCAGCCGGCCCGCCCGTTGGCCGCGACGATGTCGGCCAGCACGTGGCCCGCGCTTTCGGGCGAGACGGCGAAGACGCCCGAATGCATCTTGACGCCCGAGGGAATGCCCAGCATCGCCGCGCCCTCGGGCAGGCAGGCTGCGATGTCGCGGGCGGTGCCGTCGCCGCCGCCAAAGAGCACCAGGTCGACCGAGCCAAAGGCAGCGACCGCCTGGCGGGTGTCGCGCGCCGTGCCTGTCACAGGACCCGGATCGACCAGGTCCAGCGACAGGTCGAGCCCCGCGGCCCAGTCGGCGCCCAGCGGCCCCGGCACGGTGGAAAGGCGCGTTCCCGGGCAGCGTTCGGAGAGGATCGACAAGGCGCGGCGGACGCGCGGGCCGGACTGCGCCACGGCGCCGCGGCGAAGGGCCTCGGCCACGGTATCCGGTCCGTCGGTTCCCTTGAGCCCCACGGCGCCGCCCAGTCCCGCCACCGGGTTGACGATCAACCCGACCCGCATCGGTGCGCCTCGCGATCCAGCATGTCCATTTCCTCGCATAACGCACGAATGTTCCAAAAAGTGTCGGAAATTACGGCGCCATTGTTCCTCGTTCCCATTGTTTGCCGAATTCATCGGGCCTGCAAGAGACGCAATCGTACATTTGTTCATATTGCGAACTTTTTCACTTGACGCGACCGGCGCGGTTGACGTCAATTGTGGACGGGAGCGGACGAAGCCGTCCGACAACATGGAAGGGGAATCCCGATGAAAAGACTGTTACAGGCATCCATCATTCTCTTGGCCGCCGTCGGCGTGGCGGAAGCAAGATCACTCGACGACATCATTTCCAGCGGAACCCTGCGCGTCGGCGTCAACCCGAACTTCCCGCCGATGAGCTCCTACAGCACCGACAACAAGCTCGAGGGTTTCGACGTCGACATCGCCGGCAAGCTCGCCGAAGCGCTCGGCGTGACGGTCGAACTCGTCCCCACCGAATCCCAGCAGCGCGTGCCGTTCCTGGTGTCCGACCGCATCGACATCTCGATGGGTGCCCTGACGCGCACCGTCGAGCGCGAAAAGGTCATCGACTTCACCGTGCCGCTGCACACCGAAGCCATGGCGACCCTGACCACGGACAAGGTCACCGCCCAGTCGTGGAAAGAGCTCAACAGCGCCGACATCACGCTGGTCAACATGCGCGGCAACTGGTCGGTCGACTTCCTCAAGGAACAGCTTCCCGACGCCAATGTCCTGCTGGTTGACACCATCGCCGACACCGTCCGCTCGGTGGCCCAGGGCCGCGGCGACGCGATCATCGAGAACATCGACTTCTTCATGAAGTTCACCGAGAACTATCCGGACGTGAAGTGGCGCGTGATCGAAGACACCGTGTTCGTCGCCTATTGCGGCATCGGCGTCTCGCAGGGCAATGACGACCTGCTGCGCGTCTTGAACGTCGCCATGTACGACCTGCACTCGTCCAACACCATCAACGAGACCTGGAAGAAGTGGTACGGCGCCGACATGCTCAAGCCCGTGATCCCGCAGCCTTTCTTCTAAGACTGCTACCCCGTCAGGCCGCGCACGCCGCGGCCTGACCCTCATCCGGGAACGCTGATGAACTACACTTTCCAGTTCGGCCAAGCCATCATCCACCTGCCCTATCTGCTCGGCGGCGCGCTGCTGTCGCTGCAGATCGCCTTCATCGCATTCTGGGGCGGCGCGGCGATGGGCCTGTTCGGCGCCTTCGGCATCGTCTACGGGCGGCCGTGGCTGCGCCACATCATCCAGGGCTACATCACCTTCTTCACCAACACGCCCGCGGTGGTGCAGATCTTCTTCCTGTTCTACGCGCTGCCGGAAGTGGGGCTGGTCATGAGCTCGATCACCGCTGTGACCCTCGGCCTCATGCTCAATTCCGCCGCCTATCTGGCCGAGATCCAGCGCGCCGGCTTCCTCTCGGTGCGCCAGAGCGAGCTCGACGCGGCGCTTACGCTCGGCATGAACCGGCTGCAGACGCTGCGCTACGTGATCGTGCCCCACATCGCCCGCGCCATTTACCCGCCGCTGTCGAGCTTCTTCGTCTGGCTGGTGCTGGGCTCGTCGATCGGCGCGCTCTACGGCGTGGAGGAGCTGACCGGGCGGGCCCTCAACGTGGCGACGTCGAACCTCAGGACCATCGAGATCTTCCTGCTCGTGGCCCTCATCTATATCGGGCTGACGCTGGCGGCGAGCCTTTCGCTCGGCCTGGTCGGCCGCCATGTGTTCCGCGTCAAGGGCGGGTTGCTGCGATGATCGAGACGCTGATCAACGAGATCCCCCGCTTCTTCACCGCCTCCAATGTGAGCTTCCTCGCCGCGGCCGCCGGCCGGACGCTGCTGCTGTCGCTCGCGGGCTGCCTCATTGGCGGCGCGATCGGCTTCATCCTGGTCTGCATCAGGCAGACCCGCTCTGCCTGGCTCGCGCCGCTGCGCGTCACGGCCATCGCCTATACCGAGATCTTCCGGCGCATCCCGTTCCTGGTGATCCTGTTCCTGGTCCTGTTCGCCATCCAGGTCGTGGCGCCGACGGCGTCGCTGTTCACCATCGCGCTCACCGGCGTGTGCATCGTCGCCACCGCCTTCCTGTCGGAGATTATCCGCGCCGGCTTCGAATCGGTGCACCGCGAACAGATCGAAGCGGCGGAAGTGATGAATTTCAGCCGCATGCAGGTCATCTTCATGGTGATGGCGCCGCAGGCCTGGAAGGTGATCCTGCCGCCGGCCTTCGCCTTCATGGTGATGTTCGTCAAGGACACCGCGCTCGCCTCCCAGATCGGCGTGGTCGAGCTCACCTTCACCGGCAAGATCCTGTCGAACCGCGGCTTTTCCGCCACCCTCACCTTCGGCGTGATCCTGCTGCTCTATTTTGCCTTGTCCTACCCGCTCACGCGCCTGGGACGATATCTGGAGAAACGCCTTGCCGCACCTCGTCATCGATAATCTGAGCGCCAGCTACGCTACCGTGCCGGTGCTGCACGATGTCTCGCTGAGCGTCGAGCAGAGCGAAGTGGTCAGCATCATCGGCCCGTCCGGATCGGGCAAGAGCACGCTGCTGCGCACCCTGGTCGGCATCGCCCATCCCACCGGCGGCACCGTGACGCTGGGCGGGCTGCAGCTCGACTACCGCTCCGCCGCAAGCCTGCGCGCGGCGCGGGATTCGATGGCGATCGTGTTCCAGCAGTACAATCTGTTCCAGAACATGACGGTGCTCGGCAATGTCACGATCGCGCCGCTGAAGATCAAGAAATGGCCGCGCAAGGAGGTCGAGGAGACTGCCAAGGTGCTGCTCGACAAGGTCGGCCTCGGCCACAAGCTCGGCGCCTATCCGGACGAATTGTCGGGTGGCCAACAGCAGCGCGTGGCGATCGCCCGGGCGCTGGCGCTCAAGCCGAAACTGCTGCTGCTCGACGAGGTGACCTCGGCGCTCGACCCGGAACTGGTGGGCGAGGTGCTCGACACCATCCGGAGCCTTGCGACCGACGGCATGACCATGCTGATCGTCAGCCACGAGATGGGCTTCGTGCGCGATGTCTCGTCGCGGATCGTGATGATGGACGCAGGCCGGATCGTCGAGGTCGGACCGCCGGAGCAGATCTTCCAGAACCCGCAACTCGAGCGCACCCGCGAGTTCACCTCGCGGATCCTGTCGCACTGACGGGCGAACGGTGTCCATTCCCGGTCCGTGACCGGCCGCATGCCCATAGTCCGCGTATGCTTCCACGCTGCCAAACCCGGAGAGCCCAGTGATCAAATTCTTCTACAACGGTGCGCCGAACCCGCTGAAAATCGCGCTGTTTCTCGAGGAGGCGGGGCTGGACTACGAGGCCCTGCCGGTCGACACCAAGCGCGGCGACCAGCACACCGACACCTACCGGGCCATCAACCCGAACTCCAAGGTCCCGGCGATCATCGATGGCGACGTCACGGTCTTCGACAGCAACGCCATCCTGCTCTACCTGGCTGAGAAGACCGGCCGGTTCCTGCCCTCTCCTTCCGACAAGAGCCGCGGGGAGCTGTTGTCCTGGCTCATGTTCGTGGCCTCGGGCATCGGTCCCTATTCCGGCCAGGCGGTTCATTTCCGTCACTTCGCGCCGGGCGAGAATCCCTATGCGCGCGAGCGCTACGCGCACGAGGCGCGGCGGCACTGGCAGATCATCGAGGACCGGCTCGCGGCCAACCGCTACATGCTGGGTGAGGACTACACCATCGTCGACATGTCGGTCTGGGGATGGGCGACCCGCATTCCCTTCATGATGGGAGACGATGCGATCGCCGGCTATCCGTCGATCGGCCGGCTGATGGCCGAGATCAATGCGCGGCCCGCCGCCGTCCGCGCCGTATCCCTGCCCGACCGCCACGCCTTCAAGCAGGAGTTCGACGACGACGCGATCCGCAACCTCTATCCGCACATCTTTGCGACGAGGCAGGGGAAATGACCGAAACGGCGGACATGACCGGCAAGAACGTCATCATCACCGGCGCGGCCTCGGGGATCGGTCTTGCCGTGGCCGGGCGCATGGCGCGCTCGGGCGCGAATGTGCTGTGCTGCGATCTCAACGCGGACGCGGCCCTCGCCACGGCCGAGGCGCTGAGCCAAGCCGGGCACATTGCGCGCGGCCTGGGCGTCGACGTCAGCGACGAAGCCTCGGTGGCGGCAATGGCACGCGCGGCGCTGGACTGGACCGGCCGGATCGATTCGGCGATCGCCAATGCCGGCATCATGGTCGAGGGCGACATCCTGTCGGTCTCGCTCGATGACTGGAACCGGGTGATGGCGGTCAACGCCACCGGCAGCTACCTCACCGCGCGCGAGGTGATGCCGGCGCTGATCGAAAGCCGTGGGACGCTGGTCTTCACCGCCTCCACCGTGGGTCTCGCCGGCATGAAGGGCGTCGCCGCCTATTCCGCCAGCAAGGGCGCCGTGGTGGCGCTGACGCGTCAGCTTGCCGCGGAATACGCCGATCGCGGCGTGCGGGTGAACGCGGTGGCGCCCGGCGCGGTGCGCACGCCTCTGTCGGAATCCCAGTTCCGCGCCCGCGCCGACGACGAGGCGCATTTCGAGCAGCTGCTGCGCCAGGTGATCGGCCGCTATCCGCTGTCACGCTGGGGCCAGCCCGAGGAGATCGCCGAAGTGATCCTGTTCCTGGCATCCGACATGTCGGCCTGGATGACCGGCCAGATCGTCCCGGTCGACGGCGGACTTCTGCAAACCCGCTGACGGTCTCGCCCGCAGCCGGGGGCAAACGCCGATTTCATTTCATCAAGAGAAGTTCCGGGGGCCGGGCCGCGAGAACGGCCCGGTTTTCAGCGCATCTGCGCGGGCAGCCACAGGGCGAGGTCGGGCACGGCGATGACCACGGCCAGGACCAGGACCTGAAGGCCGACGAAGGGCCAAATCGAGGAGAAGATCTCCGACAGCGTCACGTCGGGCGGCGCCACGCTCTTGAGATAGAAGGCGGAAGCGCCGATCGGCGGCGTCAGATAGGCGATCTGCATGCTGATGCAGAAGATCACGCCGAACCAGATCGGATCGTAGCCGAGCGACAGCACGACGGGAAGGAACACCGGCATGGTCAGAATGGCGATGCCGATCCAGTCCATCACCATGCCCAGCAGGAACAGCATGAAGACGATGACCAGCAGGATGCCCATCGGCGGCAGGTCGACCGAACCTATCAGGCCGGCCAGGTAGCCCACGCCGCCGGAGAGCGAATAGATGCTGATCAGCGAGTTGGCGCCGAGAAACACCCACAGCACCGGCCCGATGGCCCGGCCGGTCTGCAGGATCGTGTCGTGCACGTCGCCGAGCCTGAAGCGGCCGTTGACGATGACCGCCAGCAGCGCGCCGGCGACCCCGATCGCGGCGGCTTCCGTGGGAGCGGCGATGCCGAAATAGATCGAGCCCAGCACGCCGCAGATGATCAGCGCCGGCAGGATCAGGCTCGTGCCCAGAAGCAGCTTTTCCCGCACGGGCATGTTGAGTTCTTCCGGGCTTGGCGGCGGCGCCAGGCTGGGATCCAGTTTCGCCCGGGCGACGATGTAGCCGGCATAGCTCAGGGCCAGCAGCAACCCCGGAACCAGGGCTGCGGCGAACAGCTGGGCGATGGATTCGCCAGCGATCAGGCCGTAGAACACCAGCACCAGGCTGGGCGGGATCATCGCGCCGAGCGAGCCGCTGGCGCAGATCACGCCGAGCGTCAGGCGCTTGTCGTAGCCCCGCGCCAGCATGGCCGGCAGGGCGACGAGGCCGAGCGTGATGATCTCCGCGCCGACGATGCCGACCATCGCCGCCATGATCGCGCCGGCGACGACGCAGCCGACGCCCATGCCGCCGGGCAGGCGCGCCGACCAGATGTGAAGCACCGTGAACAGCCTTTCGGCTATTCCCCCCTTCTCCATCAGCACGCCCATCAGGATGAACAGCGGCACGGCAATCAGGATGTAGTTGGTCGACGCCTCGTAGAGCCGGTTGGCGATCAGCAGGAGGCTGTTGAAGCCGAACTGCGACATGCCGAGCACGATCGCGGTCGAGAGCGTGGCGATGGCGAGCGGGATCCCGAGCGCGATGAGGAGAAACAGCATCCCCAGGACAAGATACGTTGCATTTTCAGCTCCCATTGCGGCGACCAAGATCCTTCACGAGATGAACGAGGGCCTGCACCGCAAACAGGGCAAGGCTGATGCAGAGAACCACCTTGAGGATGGTGGGAGACGGCGTGTTCCAGTTGGTTCCGGTGCGCTCGGGAATCCCGAGCGCCCGTTCCGCCTGGAAGACGGCCCAATAGAAGATGAGACCGCAGGTGAGAGCGACGACCGCCCGCTCTAGCAGTGTCAGCAGGCGCTGAACCGGAGCGGGCAATCTCTCATAGAGCACGGTGATGCGGATGTGGCCGTTGTCCGCATAGGCCTGCGGGCCCGAGAACAGGTAGTGCATCGCCGCCAACAGGATCACCAGTTCGGTGGTCCATTGCGTTGGCGAGTTGAAGAAATAGCGGGCGCACACTTCGCCGAATGTCAGAACCGCGATGACGGCGTAGACATAGGCCATGGCATCACCGAGCCGCCGGTTGAACGAGGTGAGCATGTGCGCCCTTTCCAGTGTCGAGTGAGACCCGCCCTACAGCAGGCCCTTGCCCGTCAGAAACGCCTTGTGGGTGTCGATGACCTTCTTGGCGAGATCGCTTTTGGTGGCCCATTCGTCCCAGATCTCGACGGCGACCTTGCGGTATTCGGCGCGCTGCTCTTCGCTCAGCACGTGCACGTTCAGGCCGATTTCATCGGCCTTCTTCATCACTTCCTCGTCGCCGCGCATCGCATTCATGATGTTGCGGATCATCACTTCGCGCATGTTGGTTTCCAGGATCGACTGGATGTCGGCGGGCAGTTCTGCCCAGCGATCGGCGTTGACCGAGAAATCCCAGATGCCGTTGGAGTGCGGGCTGTTGATCAGGGTGTGCTTGACGATGTCGTAGTCGCCGACCTGGAAGTTGTAGGACAGCGAGCCATCATCGGCGGCGTCGATGACGCCCTTTTCGAGAGCCGAGAACACTTCGGTCTGCGGCATGACGATGGGAACCGCACCGAAGTGCTCCCAGATCAGCGAGCCCATGCCCGGGGGCGTGCGCAGCTTCAGGCCCTTGAAATCGTCCCAGCTGCTCAATGCCACCCGCGACGGCACGGCTTCCCACGAGCCGGTTCCCACGCCGATGGTGAACAGGCCCTGCGCGGCATAGGCTTCGCGGACGAGCTCGAGGCCGCCGCCGTAATACATGAATTCCACGGTCTGGAACCGGTCGTCATAGGCGCCGGGAAGATCGCCCAGCGGCGAGAAGCCGGGATCGATGCCCGCATAGACCGACGGATAGGAGACGTGGCCGTCGACGATGCCGACCTTGACCGAATCGAGCGTCTGGTTGAGGGCGACGACCGCGCCTGCGGGCAGCATCTCGATCTTGAGACGGCCGCCGGACTGGACATCGACCCGCTCGGCCAGTTCGACCACGCTTTCGAACAGCGCGTTGCCCGGCAGCCAGCCGGTCTGCACCCGCCAGGTGATGGTTTCCTGGGCGAAGCTTGACTGAAGCCCGCCGCACAGCATCAACGCCGCACCCATGCCGGCCGAGAGAAAGGTTCGTTTGCTGATCATGTGATGGATTCCCCGGTTCGCGCCAGACCCGATGTCTTGGCTTGTTTGTTCAACATACGAACATTTGTTCGGCATAGTCAATTATTTCACTTTCCCGGCTTCGTATAATTTATATTATGCAACGAGAGAGAACGCCTGTTTATCTGCCGCACCAATGAGGCGAATGGAGACCCGCATGACCGATCCCGCAGATCTCGGCGCCGTTCTGGCGCGCCAGGACATCACCGATGTCCTGGTCGCCTATTGCTGCCATCTCGACCGGATGGATCTTGGCGCGCTTGCGGCCCTCTTCACCGAGGACTGCGCCGTCGTCTACGGGGCGGATCCCGCGCTTACGGCTCATGGGCGCTCCCATCTCGAACAGTCGCTCGCCCGCATGTGGCGCTGGAAACGCACCGCCCATCATCTCTCCAATGTCCGGATCACATTCACCGGGCCCGACAGCGCGGAGAGCGAGAGCTACGTCCATGCCTGGCACGAGACCCCGGACGGGCGGACGGCGACGATCTTCGGCCGCTATCTGGACACGCTGGTGCGCACGCCGGAAGGGTGGCGGATCTCCCGGCGGCGGATGGATATGAACGGCGCCGACCAGGGCTTCCGGGTGCCCATCCCGCCTGCGCCCCGCGCCGCGCCGCCGCCCGGGTGGCAGCCGCCCCAGGGCCTCGACTGAGCCCCGGCCCGATCCCGCGAAAAACAAGAGAGATCCCATGACCGACACACTGCCCGCCCCCGTCGACTGGCCGGAATCCACCTGGCGGAGCGCGGTCGCGCGCGTGCGCGCCGGACGGCGCCTGGCGCCTGCGGCCTGGCCCGGCGGAGCACGCTGCGCGCTGGCGCTGTCGTTCGATTGCGATCACGAGACCGCCGAGCTGGGATCGGGCGGCCAGGCGGTCGGACGGCTCGGCTGGGCGGAGTTCGGCCGACGCGTGGGCGTGCCCAGGATCCTCAACCTGCTCGCCCATCACGAGGCCAAAGCAAGCTTCTTCATTCCCGCCGTCGCAGCGCTCATCGACCCGGAGGAGCCGCGCCGCATCGTCGCCGAAGGCCATGAGGTCGGCGTGCACGGATGGATCCACGAAAACACCTCGACGCTCGACGCGGCGAGCGAAAGGTCCATGCTGGTGCGCTCGCGCGACGTGCTCGAGGAGATCACCGGCCAGCGGCCGGTCGGCCATCGCGCGGCGCAGTGGGACCTCAGCGCCAACACCATTCGCCTGGTCGCCGAGCTGGGCTTTGCCTATGACAGCTCGATGATGGCCGACGAGGATTGCTACGAGCTGGTGCTGGACGGCGTCGCCTCGGGCCTGGTCGAGGTTCCCGTCGACTGGGTGCGCGACGACGCGGTGTATCTGTCCTTCAACCGGACGCCGCCGACGCGTCCCTATGCCTCGCCCGAACAGGTGCGCGACATCTTCATCCGCGAGTTCAATGCTGCCTTCGATGAGGGCGGGCTTTGCCAGCTGGTCATGCACCCCTTCGTCATCGGATACCGGTCGCGGATCTGGATCCTGGAAGAGGTGCTGCGTCACGCCCGCGCGCGCGGCCCGGTGTGGATCGCCTCGCACCAGGCCGTGGCCGCGCATGCGGCGGCGCAAGGCGCGGACGGCTGAGGCATTGCAGCGAAAAGATCAGTCCATATAACCGGCGAGCTGCGGCAGGATCAGCGTGATCACCGGCACGAAGGACACCACCAGCAGGACCGCCGTCATCCAGGCCCAGGGCTGCAGCACGTGCCGCACCACCGAAAGGAACGGCCGTTGCGCGATGGTCGCTGCGACAAACACGGCCCCGCCCAGCGGCGGCGTCACCATGCCGATGGCGCAGTTGAACACCATGACGACGCTGAAATGGACCGGATCTATGCCGTAGCCCACGGCGATCGGCAGCAGGATGGGGCTCAACAGCAGCAGGATCGCCAGGCTCTCCATCACCATGCCCAGCGCCATCAGCAAGAGGTTGACGATCAGCAGGAACGACCAGAAGCTGCCGACATTGGTGAGGAACCACTGCTTGATCATCTCGGGCACGCCCGCATCGGCGATCAGCCAATTGAAGGTGGTCGCGCCGGCGACGAGGATCAGGATGCCCGAGGTGAAGGCGCTCGCCTGCACCATGGCCTTGACGAAGCGGTCCCAGGTCAGTTCGCGGTAGACGAACAGGCCCACGATGAGCGCGTAGACCACCGCGCTGCCGGCGGCTTCCGTCGGGGTGAAGACGCCGCCGATGATGCCGCCCATGATGACGACCGCCATGCCGAAGGCGGGCACGGCCGCAATGAAGCTGCTGACCAGCAGACGCCAGCTGAAGGGCTGGCTGGCCTTGTATTGCGGCCCGCCCTTGCTGGCATGGCGGAAGGCGATGGCGAAGAGCCCCGGCAGCACCAGCAGGCCCGGCAGGATGCCGGCCAGGAACAGCGCGCCGATCGAGAGATTGTTGACCACGCCGATCAGCACCAGCATCAGGCTTGGCGGGATGATCTGCGCCAGCGTGCCCGAACAGGCGATCAGGGCGGCCGCGAAATCGACATTGTAGCGGCGCCGGCGCAGTTCGGGCTGGAGGATCGCCGAGACGGCCGCAGTGTCGGCGCTGCCCGACCCCGACATCGCCGCAAGCGCGGTGGCGGCAACGATGGCGACCATGAGCAGGCTGCCCGTGACCCAACCGATCAGCGCGATCGAGAAATCCACGATGCGCCGCGAAAGCCCACCGGCATCCATCAGCAATCCCGCCAGGATGAAGAAGGGGATCGCCATCAGGGTGAAGTTGTTGAGGCCGGTGTAGAAGCGGTGCGCGATCAGCACCAGCGGCAGGTCGGCATAGATCACCGCCGCCAGCGCGGTGAGCCCGAGCACGAAAAATATCGGAACGCCGCCTGCCAGAAGCAGCAGCGCCAGACCGCCGAGCGATGTCATGCGACGTCTTCCCTTTCATAGGCGGGACTGAACGGAGCCGCCCAGGTCTCGATCACCCTGAGCACGACTTCGAGCGCCATGAAGGACATGCCCACCGGAACCGCCGCGAAGACGATCCACATGGGAAGCAGCAGCGTGGGCGAGGACTGGGAGGCACCCTGCTTCGTCAGCAGCGCGCCTCCGTAGATCAGAACCGCGAGCACCAGCAGCGAACCCGCGGCAATCAGCACGGAGGCCACGCGCGCGCCCCACAGCGGCAGCTTGGCGGGCAGAGCGTCGACCGCGAACACCGCGCCGTGGCGCAGGGCAAGCCCGGCACCGATGCAGGCGAGCCAGACCTGGGCGAACGCGGCCGTCTCGACCGCGTTGCCCACCTTGACCGGCAGCACGTAGCGGCCAAGCACCTGAACCATGACAGCCACCACCATGAAGCCGAAGCAGATGACCGCAGCGCCGGTGGTCAGACTGCGAAGCGCTGTGATTGCACGGGACATGGGGGCTGCCTTGACCGGGTTCAGTTCGTGACGAGGCTCAGCATATGCTTCTGTTCGTCCGTCGTCATGAACTCGTCGTAGATCTTCTGCGCGGCGGCGCGGAACGGCGCCGGATCGGGACGGGTGACGGTGACGCCGTTCTTCTGAAGCTCCTCGAGCAGCTTCTCGTCGCTTGCCCGCCAGTCGGTCTGCTGATCGATGCCGACCTTGCGGCCGGCTTCGAGAAGCGCCTTCTGCACATCGGCATCGAGCTTCTGGAACACGCGCTCCGAAATGACGATCGGATTGGTGTAGAACAGCCAGCTGACCTGCGCCCAGTTGGGGGCAACCTCGTAGAACTTCTGGGTGTAGTAGTTGGTGTTGGCGGCATCCGCCCCGTCGACGACGCCCGACTGCAGCGAGCCGTAGACCTCGGGATAGGCGATTGCCGTGGCATTGGCGCCGAAGGCGTTGAACGTCGCCACATGCACCGGGTTCTGCACGGTGCGGATCTTCTGGCCGGCGAGATCCTCCATGGCGCTGACCGGGGTCTTGGTCATGATGTGACGCGGTCCCGAGGTCATGAAGCCGAGCAGGCGGATGCCCTTGGGCGCGGCTGCGGCGCTGAGTTCATCGAAGATCGGGCCGTTCAGGACGCTGGTGTAGTGATCCCAATCGCGAAACACGAAGGGCATGTTCAGCACGTTCATTTCCGGCACCCAGTTGGCAAGCACGGCGGCCGAAGGAGGCGCCATGTCGATGGTGCCGAGAAGGATGCCTTCGACGACGTCGACTTCGCCGCCAAGCTGCGAGTTCGGCGCGATCTTGATGGCCACCTCGTTGTTCGTGGCGGCGGCAACCATCTCCGCCAGGGCGACGGCTGCACGGTGGTTGGGGTCATCTTCGACGGAGAAATGGGCAAAGCGCAGCGTGGTTTCCGCGAGCGCGGCAGGAGCGGCCAGGGCCAGTCCAAGCGCGACAAGGCCGCTGCGTACAATCAGGGATTTGGTGAAAATGGACATGCCGGAACCCTCTCTAACAATAGCCAACAAAATGTTTTTTATGCGAACATTTGTGCGCTGTACATACGGATTCGCTTTCTGCCCCTGCTTTTGAGGGAGTGGCGGCGGCGGATGGGCCGACAGCGCCCGCACCGAACAACCTTGAGGTCATAGTGACTTAAGGCCACACCGACCCTGCCGTGTGGCGAGCGATCCCGGCTTGGGAGAACACGCCAATTCCGTCGCTGCGCCCGCCCGCCCAGGCGTGCGAAACCCCTCCCGCGTCCGGCGTCAGGAAGGGCCGCTGGCGTGACCCGGTCGCCTTGCATCGCCGGGTCCCGCCGCCTCCGGCACGAGGGCACTAAATCGCTCTAGGCGCCCGAGACTGCGGGGCTCGGTGGGCGCCGCCCGCATGGCGCGGGCGGGCCGGCTACCAGAGCTGCGGCGGGCTGAGAGGCTGGTCGGTCATGTTGAGCAGGCCGGCGGTGCGAAGCCTGATGAAGGCCGCGGCGTTGAGCGCCTCGCAATGGCTCAGCGCCTCGTCCAGGCACCTTGTGCTGAAATCGGTGAGCAGGCGCACAGCCAAGCCGGGCTCGCCCGCATCGAGCAGGATCTCGGCACTGCGCTCGATATCGGGTAGTGCGGCGCGCGTGGCCTCCTCCACCCTGCGCCAGTGTCCGTCCACCTCGGGAAGGATCATGTCCAGGCTCTGGAAGGCCAGGTGCATGAGCTGCTTGAACAGGTAGGCGGCATTCTTGCCGGTTTCGATGCCCTGCGGGATCCGGCTCACCATGTTCGGCGCCTTCGGCTCCTTGCGCCGGTCGAGGAAGCGGGCGCTCTCGCCGTCGGTCAGGTAGCGGTGCTTGCGATAGGCTTCGGGCACGGTCGTCTGGCCCATGAACACCGGCATCAACGGCGCTGTGACCGCG
>TARA_R110002020_G_scaffold203246_3_pt1 | contig 13638 bp, 9 predicted proteins | sample TARA_R110002020 | Tara Oceans TARA_R110002020 (sample SAMEA4396489) | marine metagenome | biome: Westerlies Biome; feature: [MES] marine water layer (ENVO:01000295) within the mesopelagic zone...; material: water (ENVO:00002006), including particulate matter (ENVO:01000060) such... | reverse complement strand
ACGTCGAGGGCGCGCCGGTGCGCGAGATGGGCGAGATGATCTCGCTCGACGGCAAGGGGGAGAGCTGCCTGTTCGAGGGCCGCGTCCTCGACCTCGAGGGCAAGCCGGTGAAGGGCGCCAGGCTCGATGTCTGGTGCGACAATGCCGACGGCTTCTACGACGTCCAGCAGCCCGACATCCAGCCGAAATGGAACAATCGCGGCGTGTTCGTCACCGGCGAGGACGGGGCTTATGCCTTCAGAGGCATCCGCCCGGTGTCCTACCCGATACCCGATGACGGCCCCGTCGGTCAGATGCTGGCAGCACTCGGGCGCCACCCGAACCGGCCAGGGCACATGCATTTCATCGTCTCCGCCGATGGCTTCGAGACCATCGTCACCCACACCTTCGTGGCCGACGATGAGTGGCTCACGTCGGACGCGGTGTTCGGCGTCAAGGCGTCGCTGCTGACCGAGTTCGTGCCCGGGGACGCGGGTGACACGCTGTGGAAATCGAATTTCGACTTCGTGATGAACAAGGCTGATCCGGCCTGAGGTCCGGCCGACCCTACCATGGTCCGGCTCAGCCCAACCGCAGTCTCCGCCGCGCCGCGGGTCGATGTCCCCGCGGGCGGCGCTGAGACCGGGACGTTCATCCGGTCGCGCCCTGTCATCACCATCCCGTCAATGTCGGATTGGCGGCGGCGGCGATTTGGCCCTATCCTCCAAGACTCTTCGATCCGGAGAACCGAACCCGTCTGGCGGCGCGAACGGGTCCTTGCGATGGAAGAGACGTGAGAGGCAAAGATCTTGGGCGCGGTAGTATGCTGGTGCGCTTTGGGGCACGAAGATTGAAACAGGAGCGACCATGAAAATCAGGGCGGCAGTGCTCGAGGAAATCGGACGGGAAGGCCCCTATGCGCTGTCCCGGCCGTTGAAGGTCCAGGAGATCGATCTCGAGGGGCCGGGACCCGGCGAGGTGCTGATCAGGATGGCGGCGGCGGGGCTTTGCCATTCCGATCTCTCGGTGATCAACGGCGATCGGCCGCGGCCGGTGCCGATGGCGCTCGGCCACGAGGCTTCGGCGGTTGTCGAGGAGATCGGACCCCATGTGCGGGATCTTTCCGTCGGCGATCATGTGATCTGCGTGTTCGTACCGAGCTGCGGCCATTGCGCGCCCTGCGCCGAGGGTCGTCCGGCGCTGTGCGAGCCCGGCGCCCAGCACAATGGCGCGGGCAATCTGGCGAACGGCGCCATCCGCCTCAGCCGCCGGGGCCAGCCGGTGCATCACCACCTGGGCGTCTCGTCCTTTGCCGACTATGCAACCGTGTCCCGCAACTCGCTGGTCAGGATCGACCGCGATGTACCGCTGCATATTGCCGCACTGATGGGGTGCGCGGTGCTGACCGGCGCCGGCGCCGTCTTCAATGGCGGCGACGTCAAGCCAGGCGGCACCACGGCGGTCGTCGGCCTGGGCGGGGTGGGGCTCGCAGCGGTGCTTGGCGCGGTTGCCGCCGGCGCCGAGACCGTGGTGGCCGTCGACCGTTTCGAGCAGAAGCTCGAACTCGCGCGCGACCTCGGCGCAACCCATGTCTTCCGCGCCGACGATCCCGATGTCGTCGCCAAGGTCCGGGAGGCAACCAAGGGCGGCGTGGATACGGCGCTGGAGTTTGCCGGCTCGGTAAAGGCACTGGAATTCAGCTATGCGATCACCCGGCGCGGCGGCACGACCGTGACGGCGGGCCTGCCTAATCCCAACGCGATGCTCACGCTGCCGGCCGTCTCGCTGGTCGCCGAAGAACGCACGCTGAGAGGCAGCTATCTGGGGTCCGGCGTGCCCTCGCGCGACATCCCGCGCTTCCTGGGACTCTACAAGCGCGGCAAACTGCCGGTCGACAGGCTGCTCACCCACCGTATCGCACTTGACGACATCAACGAGGGATTCGACCGGTTGGCGAGCGGCGAGGCCATCCGGCAGATCGTCGATTTCGCCTAGAAGCAAGGGTCCGAACCACCGGCGGTTGGACGCGGCGCCATTGTGCCGTCACGCGAGTTGCATGCCTGATCCAAGAGCTTTGGACGTGCCGCCCTCGGCGGACGCCGCCATCAAGACCGGGCAGGCACAGATCGGAGCTGCCTCTCGCGGCCACCTTTCGCACCGGCCGGGCGACGGTCTGTCCGTGTTGCCATAAGATTGCGCGAATACAATGTTTTAAGCCGGCTCTTCAGCGCTGCGCGGTCCCGCAGTGAGCGGAATTGGTGAGCGCAGGAGTTGTGCCGAGATGAAGAGCATATTGCCCAAATGGTGTTTTGTTGTATTCCGGCAACACTGATTCTCTATGGTGAATATTTCTATAGAGGATGATGGAGAATGACTCGTAATGGGACAGGCTCGCCGGTAATCCAAGCCAAGGATTTCACTTGAGTATTTTACATGATTGATAAAGCGCGCCTCTTTTCATGTATGGTTTTCACGGTGTTGGGTGCCTATGGCGTTTTGCCCGCATCTGCGCTCACCCTCAAGGAAGCAGTGGATGAAGCTCTGAGGTCGAACCCGGAGATCCTGTCTTCCGCCGAGAACCGGGAAGCTGTGGAGTTCGAGCTCAGGCAGGCACGCGGGCTTTACCTTCCGACCCTTGATCTTGAAGCTTCCGCGGGCGGGCGCAGGCTCGACAGTCCGGGACGGCGCAGGCTCGGGACGGAAGACGACAGCCTCGACTCCTCCGACGTCGGCGTCACTTTCCGGCAGACGCTGTTTGATGGCGGAGCGCGCCGCGCCGAGGTCGAGCGCCAGGCGGCACGCGTCGACGGCGCCTCGTTCCGGGTGGCCGAGCGCTCCGAAGCGGTGGCGCTGGCGGTGTCCCAGGAATATTTCGAGATTCTTCTGCAGGCCGAGATCGTGTCGATTGCGCGCAACAATGCGGGTGTGCTGTCGCAGATCGTCAATGACATTTCCTCGGGCGTCTCCGGCGGGACGCTGACATCGGCCGACCAGACCCAGGGCAGGGAGCGGCTCCTGTCGGCCCAGGCCCGGCTCAAGGAGGCTGAAGAGGATCTTACTCAGGCGCAGATCCGGTTCCTGCGCCTGGTCGGCATGCAACTCGGGTCGATGAAATCTCCGCCCTCGATGGCCGCTGCCTTGCCGCGCAGTGCCGCCGAGGCCATCGATATCGCCCGTCGCCAGAGCCCGCGCATCGCCGCGGCAGGTGCGGATGTCGATGCAGCCGACGCAGTGGCGCGCGGCGCCAAGGCCGCCTATCTGCCGGTGATCTCGTTCGAGGCCAATGCCCGGGTCGGAAACGACATCGACGGCTCGGAAGGCCGCACCTCCGATCTGGAAGCGAAAGTCGTCGCCCGCTGGAACCTCTATCGCGGCGGTCGTGACCTGGCGGTCGAGCAGGAGCGCATCCGCCGCGCCAGCCAAAGCCGCATGGACAATGTGCTGGTGCACCGAGAAGTGCAGGAATCGATCCAGTCGGCCTGGGACAAACGCAGCAAGCGCGCCCAGCAGGCCTCGATCCTGCGCGAGCAGGTTTCCGCCTCGGGGTCGCTGGTTTCATCCTATCGCGATCAGTTCCGTGTCGGCGAGCGATCCCTGCTGGATGTGCTGAGCGCGCAGAACACTAGGTTCAACACCGAAGTCCTGGCCAAGACGGCCCAGTACGCCGCGATCTACGCCGACTATTAGGTGCTGGCGGCGATGGGATCGCTGGTCAGCGCCTTCAAGCTCGAGAGCGTGGCCCAGGCCGAGCCTTACGCACGCGAGGAGTTCCAGACCGTCTCCCATGCTGCGGAGCCGGTCTACAACCGGCTGCCGTCGCGACAGGAAAGCGGCGCCCCGCTCGATCTGCTTGCCCCTGTCAGGAAGAAGTGAAGCTTTCTGACAGGTCCAGGGCAATCAGAGCGGACGGACGACGATGAATTTCAACGAAGCGTTCAGGGAAATCAGCGTCCATTTCGAACGCAGTGGATCTCCGACGGTGCTGTTCTCCGGAATTCCGGACGACCAGTTCGACGATCCCGACATCGAGACCGTGCGCGAGATTTCCAACCGCATCGGCCTGGACGTCACCGAGATGCCGCTGTCCGACCTGTTTGGCGGCAATGTCAATTTTCCGGTGCTTGCCAGAACCCTTGGCGGGACGTTTTATCCAATTCTTTCGAGAAACGATGACGGGACCTTCCTGTGCAGGCAGGCCGCAGGCGATCGGGCGCCCGCAAGCCTGGACCTTCGCGACCGGGCCGAGGACCTCGACGACACGGTGCTGGATTTCAAGAAGCACTATTTCAACAACAAGGAAGAGATCGGGGCACTGCATGCCGGCAGGATAGAACAGCAGCATTGGCTGTTTTCCGCCGTCCGCCCCTATTGGCGGTCGTTCGTCCGGGTGGGGCTTGCGGCCCTGTTCATCAACATCCTGGCGCTGGCCTCGCCGCTTTTCACCATGAATGTCTACGACCGGGTGCTGCCCAACCAGGCAATCGCCACCTTGTGGGTGCTCGCCCTCGGCATCGGCGTCGCCTTCACCTTCGACTTCCTGCTCAAATTCGCCCGGGCCGAGCTGATCGACTATACCGGCCGCAAGATCGATCTGAAGATCGCCTATATCCTGTTCCAGAAGGTCATGAACACCTCGCTCTCGGCGCGGTCGATGTCGACGGGCGAATATGTCAGCCGGGTGTCGCAATACGAATTCGTGCGCGATTTCTTCACCTCCAACACCATCGCCACGATGATCGACACCTGCTTCGTGTTCATCTTCATCGCCGTCATCTATGCCATCGGCGGTGCGCTGGCTCTCGTTCCGGCGGTGGCGCTTGTCGCGGTGATCATCATCGGTCTGGTCGCCCAGTCGCTGATCAGCCGCAAGGTGGCGGCGGCAGCCAATGAGGCAGCCCTGCGCCAGTCGATGCTGGTCGAAACCATCTACACGACCGAGACCGTCAAGGGTCTGCGCGCCGAAGGCATCCTGCTCAAGCGCTGGCGGGACCTGACCATCAACAGCTCCGCCACCAACGAGCAGATCAAGAGCATTTCGTCGTTCGCCGTCAACGCCACGCAATTCGTCCAGCAACTGGTCACCGTCGGCATCATCCTTCTCGGAGCCTATCTGTTCCAGGATGGCAGCGTGACCATGGGAGCGATCATCGCCTCGGTCATCCTGGCCGGTCGCGCCGTCAGTCCCTTCGGTCAACTGGCCATGACGCTGGCGCGGTTCCGACAGGCGATGATGTCGCTCAGGATCCTCGACAAAATCATGGATCAGCCCGAGGACACGCCGGTGACCACCGGATTCGTCAACCGGGTCATCAGCCGCGGCGACATCGCCTTCGAGAATGTCACCTTCCGGTATCCGCAGTCGGACCAGGACGCGCTTGAAGGCCTGTCCTTTTCGATCAGGGCGGGCGAGAAGGTCGGGATAATCGGCAGGATCGGGTCGGGCAAGACGACCGTCGGACGGCTGATGTCGCGGCTTTATCAGCCGCGCGACGGCAGGGTGCTGATCGATGGCATCGACATGCAGCAGTTTCACCCCTCCGAGGTCCGCTCCGCCGTCGCCGTGGCGGGGCAGACGAGCGATCTGTTCTCCGGATCGCTCAAGGACAATCTGCTGATGGGCAACCCCAAGGCTTCCGACGAGGAATTGATCGCGGTCTCGCGCAAGGTCGGCATCGAATCCTTCATCGTCCGCCATCCCCGCGGGTTCGACATGCCGGTCGGCGAAAACGGCGGCAATCTTTCGGCCGGGCAGAAACAGTCGGTCGCCATTGCGCGGCTGCTGCTGGCCAATCCGAAGATCATCTTTCTCGACGAACCGTCGGGCGCGATGGATCTCGCCAGCGAGCGGCACCTCATCGGCTGCCTGCGCCAGGCGGTGGCTCCCGAGGTCACTCTGGTGCTGTCCACCCACCGCTACAGCATGCTCGACCTGATCGACCGGCTGATCGTGATCGAGAACGGCAAGCTGATCGCCGACGGACCCAAGGATCGCGTCATCGAAGCCCTGCAACGCAAACCGGTGGCGGTTCAGGCATGAGATCGATGGAGCATGACACACCCCCGGTTTTCTCGCGCTATATCGTCTGGTTCTGCCTCTCCTGCGTGGTCGTCTTCCTGGTGTGGGCGGCCTGGGCGAAGGTCGACGAGATCGCGCGCGGGGACGGCAAGGTGATTCCGCTGTCCAAGACGCAGATCGTGCAGTCCAGCGAAGCCGGCGTCGTCCAGGACATCGCCGTGACGATCGGCCAGGTCGTCAAGAAGGGCGAGCTGCTGATCCGGCTGGACAGTTCCGGCAATCTGACGTCGCTGGAGGAATCCAAGGCCCGCAACGACGCGCTGCAGGCGCGCATTGCGCGGCTGCAGCTGGAAATAGACGGGCTGTTCGATTCGGACTTCGTCTGTCCGGAGCGGACCCAGAAGGTGTCGCAAGGCATCTGCGCCAATGAAGCAAGCCTGCTGGAAGCGCGGCGGGCAAATTACGCCAACAAGCTGCAGGTGCTGGAGGCGCGGCGCCAGCAACGCCTCGATGAGATCGGCGAGGCGCGGTCCAGCGTCGAGCAGACCGGGCTGGTGATCGAGGCCATGCTCAACGAACGCAACAAGATCGCGCCCTTGGTCAAGCGGAAGCTGCATCCGGAAATCGACCTGTTGCGGCTCGACCGCGAGATCGCGCAGCAGAACGGCCAGCGGGAAAGCGTGAGCCAAAGCCTCAAGCGGCTTGAGAGCGCGCTCAATGAGGCCGACCTCCAGATCCGCGAGATCGATTCCCAGTTCAGGCAGGAGGCGCGCAGCGAACTGGGCGACACGCTGGCCGAAGTCAGTGTGCTACAGGCGACGCTCGTGGGAGCGGAAGACCGGGTTCGGCGCACCGATATCGTCTCGCCCGTCGACGGCATCGTCAACACCATGGAGGTCAACACGATCGGCGCCTTCCTTCAGCCGGGTTCGGTTGTCGCCGGCGTGGTGCCGATCACCGACAAGCTTCTGGTGGAGGCGCGGATTTCACCGAAGGACGTGGCCTTCGTGCAGCCGGGCCAGAAGGCGCTGGTCAAGCTCACGGCCTATGACTTCTCGATCTATGGGGGTCTGGACGGCGAGGTCTCGAACGTCTCGGCCGACAGCATCGTCAATCCCGAAACCGGCGAAACATACTATCAGGTGCTGGTGCAGACCGGCGATTCCGAGCTCGGCAAGGGCCAGACAACCCACGCCATCCGTCCCGGCATGATCGCCTCGGTGGAAATTCTGACCGGCGAAAAGACGGTCCTCGATTATCTCATGAAACCGATCAGCAAGGCCCGTTACGAAGCATTGACCGAACGCTAGAGCATGCCGCGTGAGCCGCAGTGCCGGCGCGGACCCGATGCTCTTCCAATTTTTGCCGCCGCGCACTTCATTGTAGAGGGAAATTTCTGCAGCATGTCGGAGTCCGATCACTACAAGCCGCATTTCCGGGCGATCAGGTTCGGCGGCAAGCGCCGGGGCTTCAGCCTTGAGCGGGTGTTCTGGACGGCGCTGGAGGAGTTGACCAGGGCCGACGGCGTCTCGGCGGCCGATTATATCGAAAAGCTGGATTCCGACAGGACCGGCGACAGCGGTCTGAGCTCACAGTTGCGCGCCTCTATCATGCAAAGAATCCTGGAGCGCTATCAGGGCCTGCAGGACCGGAGCGGGCTGCACGCCTCGAGGGCGATTGTCTCGGCCTGTCCGGTGCCGGCCTTCATCATTTCCGCCGACAAGAAGATCCTGTTTCAGAACAGCGCTTTCCTGATGTATCTGCAGACCAGGTTCATCGGGCTCGACACCGCCGCGGCGCTTGCCGACGTGAGGCTCAGCCTGGAGACGCCGCTGGCGGATGTGATCGAGCAGATGAAGACCGAAAACGGGCGCGGGCAGCAGGTCGGGTTCACCATCGGCTATGGCGAGCGCAGGCTGCGCGGCCGGCTGAGCATGGCGCCGGTCCCCGACCGGGTCAAGCCGCCCGCCGCCATTGCCTTCGTCTCCGGTTCTGTCTGAGCGGGGCGGCGCCTCCGTTCAAACCCTGATCCGGCAAGCCGCATGCACCAGGTCCGAGCCGGCTTGAAGGCTTCAGAAGCCGGCGCCGGGCGCCACGGAGATGGCGTCGCCGATCGAGGCAACCAGTTTGGGTTGACCGGATTTGTACCCGAAGACGAAATTTGCCGCGCCGGCTATGGAAAACAGCGGCGCGTAATCCCGCTTGGCGAGGTCGGTCTCGATCGCATCGGTCATGTTGTCGAGGATCAGGTGCTCGCCGTTGAGCGAAACCGACAGAACCGCATGGAACAGCCGCCGGCCGGTGTCCTTGACCACCACGATCTCCATGGAGCTCAGCGGTACGCCGAGGCGCGCAAGCAGTGCCATCTTCAGGATCGCGTAGTCCTCGCAGTCGCCCATGCCGCGCGCCAGCGTTTCGTTGGGCGTCGACCACTGATCCAGTCGTCCATGGATCCGGGCGTCGGTGTCGTAGCGGATTGCCTGGTTGACGCTCATCGAGATGTGCTCGAGCTGCTGCATGGCGTTGGCGCCGTCCAGGGTCAACCTTGCGGCAAGCGAGGCGCAGCGCCCGACGCACAGGGCGTTTTGTTCGCTCGCTGCGGCATCGCGCATCAGCGTGGCGATCCTGTCGCCGCTCTTGATCTTGCCGAACCGGATCCTGTGCGCGCCAAACAGCGGCTGGCCCTGCCGGATAGCATGGGCGGCGGGGCCGGTCGAGGCGGTCGTCAGATCCGGGATCGCGGTACGGCCGAGTTCGGCGGGCGCCACCCGGCCCGGATATCCGAGAATGGCGCCAAGGCCAAGTTCGCGCGGCATAAAGCCGGTCGTCGAGGTCACTGCCGACACCTTCGCCGGGGCAAGAGCCGTGCTCGCAACTTCGGACGCGGCGGCCAATGCGGCGAGGGGGCCACGGTCGAGGCGGATCTCCGGCCGTTCGAACACGGCTGCATGGACGGTTGTGGCGGATATCAATGAGAATAGAACGGCGATGGTTTCGTATCTGAAACGGCGCGCAATCTTTTTAAACATCTTTATTCCTTCCACCGGCAGTAATGGAAGGCTACAGATCAGAGAATAAAATCGCGCAAAGAAACAGTATTACTAATTAATACATAAATTCCGTAAAATTTTATGCAAATATACAAGAGTTTCCAATTGTGCGTCTGCGGCCGGTGTGGCTGGCGCCCGCCGGGTCAAGTCCAGGAGTTGCGCCGAAGCCAGCTTGCTCCCGGATCTCGCCCGCATTGCTGCGGCGGCGCGAGCATCAGTGCCCCGGCCAGCCGGGCCGCGCCTCATGCCCTGAACAGCCGGAACTTCCCTGGACGCAATGCTCCGTCAGGCCAAGGCCTGCGGGCAGGAACGGCCGGAGCGGCGAGGGTGACGGTCAGGAGTAATGGACGTGAGGACTAAGACCGGGATTGTGTCTTTCATTTCAAAGTACTACAGCGTCTGGTCATGTTCAGCGGGTCGCTTTGAGGCAACAAAGCGGATTGTTCGGGGGGATTGGTCTTGTTGGGGAGTTCGGGAGCGATTGTCGATCGGGGTGAGCGCATGGCGGGAGCCCGAAAGGCCTCCCCGACAGGTGCTTTTGGCGCGCTGGTGCTGATGGCGTGCCTGGGCCTTGCCGGATGCCAGGCCTCGAGCCTGGATGACGGACTGGGCAGTACGGCGGCTTCCAGCTTTGTCCCGATCGCCGCCTCGACCCATGGCAGCGGGCCGGTCACGGTCTCCATGCTGTTGCCGACGGATGCAGCGCTGGCGAAAAAGGCGGCCGATATCGCCGACGGCGCCAGGCTGGCGCTCGATGAGCTTGGCGACGGCCAGCTCAGGATCGAGGTCCTTCCCGTGAGTTCGGGCTCCGGGGAGGTAGCGGCCAAGGTCCAGGCCGCGACCAGCGCCGGCAGCAAGCTGATCATCGGCCCGGCAACGGATGCCCAGTCGGCCAGTCTCGGTTCCACCGGCCAAGCGCACCCGCCGGTGCTGGCGCTGGTCGCCAACGCCTCAGCCGGCGGCTCCAACATCTGGCCGCTCTATGGCGACGCCATCGACAGCGCGCTCGAGGGCGTCGGCGTCGCGGTCGCCGCCAAGCAGAAGAATATCGTGGTGGTCCATGAAAAAGGATTCCCTGCGGAGAATCTTATCAGGCTTCGGGAAGGCATCCGGCTCAGGGGCGGCACCACGGTCGGGTTCGTGGCCTATCCGGCGGACGGCAAGGCCCTGCGCGAGGCCTTCGCCACCAGCGCGGGCGTGTTCAACAAGGCCGATACGATCGTCCTGCTTGGCGGCGGCGAGGCCATCGGGCAGGTGATCGACATCCTCGCGGCGGGCGAATTCGGCAAATCCATCGGCACGGCGATCGCCACCTCCCTGATCCCCAAGGAGATCTACGGGCGGCCCTCTGCGCAAGGCTTGATCGTGGCGATGCCGTCGACATCCAACTTGAGCGTGATCTCCGAGCGCTTCAAGGCGAGATACGGCCGCGAACCCAGCTACGATGCGGCAATCGGCTATGATTCCGTGGCGATCGCCGCGGGGCTGGTGCGCTCGGGCGGGCCGGATGCGATCACGATCGCCAACCTGACCTCGCCGCAGGGCTTCCGCGGCGCCACCGGGCTGTTCCGGTTCCGGCCCGACGGCCGGATCGAGCGGCGCATGGTGGTGCATCGCATCGAGAACGGCGCGCTCACCGTTCTCCAGGAAGAGGGCGCGGGATTCTAGTCCGGTCGTTCGACCCAAGGTCCGCGCCACGGTTGAAGACGCCGCCCGGCAAGCGGCGTCAAATGCTCCGGTTCCGGTTGTCGGCTCGCTTCAGTGATTGTCGCGGGGAACCGATTTCTGGGCGACGCGCTGGAAGGTGTCCGCGCCGCGCAGCACCATTCCCTGCGAGAAGGGTTCGGCGAGGTCACGGAAGATCTTCTGCCACGGCGTCTGGCTTTCGGGGATCGGGTAGCCGCCTGCGGCCGCGAGATCCTGCCGGCGCCTTTCCCATTCTTCCGCGGGCACCAGGGCATCGACGCGGCTCTTGCCGAGGTCGATGCGGATCCTGTCGCCATTGCGCAGCAGGGCGAGCCCGCCGCCGGCCGCCGCCTCGGGCGAGGCGTTGAGGATCGAGGGAGACGCCGAGGTTCCCGACTGGCGCCCGTCGCCGATGCAGGGCAGGGCGGTGATGCCCTTCAACAAAAGGTAGCTCGGTGGTCGCATGTTGACCACTTCCGCGCCGCCGGGATAGCACAGCGGCCCCGCGCCGCGCATGACGAGGATCGAGTTCTCGTCGATCGCGAGGCTTGGGTCGTCGATCATCCGGTTGTAGTGCTCGGGTCCGTCGAAGACGATGGCAAAGCCCTCGAAGGCGTCCCTGTCGTCCGGGTTGGAGAGATAGCGCGCGCGGAACTCCTCGGAAATGACCGAGGTCTTCATGATTGCGCTGTCAAAGAGCGATCCCTTGAGATTGAGGAAGCCGGCGTCCTGCATCAGCGCATCGGCGATCGGACGGATCACGTCGGCATCCTCGCTTTCGCGGTGGGCGCAATTATCGCCGATGCTGCGGCCATTGACGGTCAGGGCACCCGGGTGCGGCAGGAGGTTTGCCCGGATCAATTCACCCAGCACCGCGGGAACGCCGCCGGCGCGGTGGAAATCTTCGCCGAGATAGGCGCCGGCGGGCTGGAGGTTGGTCAGCAGTGGAACATGGTGCCCCAGCGCCTGCCAGTCGTCATTGTCCAGGGCCACACCGACATGCCTGGCGATCGCCACGACATGGATCGGCGCATTGGTCGAGCCGCCGAGCGCCGAATTGGTGACTATGACGTTCTCGAAGGCCTGGCGGGTCATGATGTCGGACGGCTTGAGATCCTCGCGGACCATGTCGACGATGCGCTTGCCGGTGGCATAGGCCATCTGGCCGCGCTCGCGATAGGGCGCGGGGATCGAGGCCGAGCCGGGCAACTGCATTCCCAGCGCCTCGGCCAGCGAGTTCATCGTCGACGCGGTGCCCATGGTGTTGCAATAGCCAACCGAGGGGGCCGAGGACGTGACCAGTTCGGCGAACTGCTCGTCGTCGATCTTGCCTTCCGCGTGGAGTTCGCGCGCTTTCCAGATGATCGTGCCCGAGCCGGTGCGTTCGCCGCGGAACCAGCCGTTGAGCATGGGGCCCACCGAGAACGCGATCGCCGGGATGTTGACGGTGGCCGCGGCCATCAGCAGCGCCGGCGTGGTCTTGTCACAGCCGATGGTTAGCACCACGCCGTCGAGCGGATAGCCGAACAGCGATTCCACCAGCCCCAGATAGGCGAGGTTCCGGTCGAGCATCGCCGTGGGGCGTTTTCCGGTCTCCTGGATCGGATGAACCGGGACTTCGAACGGGACGCCGCCATTGGCGATGATGCCGTCGCGGATCCGCTTGGCGAGCTCGATATGGTGACGGTTGCAGGGAGACAGGTCCGATCCGGTCTGGGCGATGGCGATGATCGGTTTGCCCGATTGCAGCTCGTCGCGCGTCAGGCCGTAATTGACGTAGCGTTCGATATAGAGCGCCGTCATCTCGCTGTTTTCGGGATTGTCGAACCAAAGCTGAGAACGCAGTGCGGCTGGCTTCTTCGTGTCTGACATCTAGGTCTCCAAAGCCGGTTGGTGTGCGGCTGAATGTGTGCACTGGCTGTGCGGCGGGACGATCCGGGAGCGAGTGATAACGGTCATGAGTTCGGTCCTAGCAGCCTCTCGTCCGGACATAAATGGAATAAACCGATGTTGTCGCGCAGATGGCGAGGCGATTCCGGTTGGGGCCGAAGAAGCACAGGTTGGCCACCACCTCATCGATCCGTATCTTGCCCAGAAGCTCGCCCTCGGGCGAATAACAATGCACCCCATCGCCGGCCGAGGACCAGAGATTTCCCGCGACATCGATGCGGAATCCGTCGAACAGTCCGCAGTCCGACATCGCGAAATCCTCGCCGGGCCCCAGCGCCGAGCCGCTTGCGTCGACGGGATATCTGCGGATCTTGGGCGCGCAGTCGGGCTGGTGGGTTTGCCCGGTGTCGGCCACATAGAGCACCGTCTCATCCGGCGAGAAGGCGAGGCCGTTGGGCTGGACGAGATCGCTGACGACGACCGAGATCCGGCCATCGGGCGTGCACCGATACACCTGGGACGCGCCGATCTCGGATGGAGCCGCATGGCCCTCATAGTCGCTGTCGATGCCGTAGGTCGGATCGGTGAACCAGATCGAGCCATCCGATTTCACCACCACGTCATTGGGCGAATTGAGCCGCTTGCCGTCGAAGCGGTCGGCGACAATGGTGCGGCTGCCGTCATGCTCGATCCTGCTGACCGCCCGGCCGCCATGCTCGCAGCTTATCAGCCTGCCTTGCCGGTCCGTGGTGTGGCCGTTGTGATGGCGGCAGGGCTGCTCGAACACGGACACCGACCCGTCGGTCTCGTCCCAGCGCATCACCCGGTCATTGGGAATGTCCGACCACAGCAGGTACTTTCCGGCGGCCATATAGACCGGCCCCTCGCACCAGCGCCCGCCGGTCCAGAGCCTCTCCAGCCCGGCGTTGCCGTGGATCAGGCCGGAAAAGCGGGAGTCCTTGATGTCATAGAGGGATGTGGGCGATGTTGTCATGACTGCACCTTGTTGCCGCGTCC
>TARA_R110002020_G_scaffold75738_3_pt1 | contig 13645 bp, 2 predicted proteins | sample TARA_R110002020 | Tara Oceans TARA_R110002020 (sample SAMEA4396489) | marine metagenome | biome: Westerlies Biome; feature: [MES] marine water layer (ENVO:01000295) within the mesopelagic zone...; material: water (ENVO:00002006), including particulate matter (ENVO:01000060) such... | reverse complement strand
AGCATTGGGAATACGAACCCGATACTTTCTGGTTTGAGAACATCAAGCGAGGGGTGCGGTCTTATCTTCCCGACTTTAAAATCTGGAAGACCAAGGACTCAGAGCCATACTACGTAGAGGTTAAGGGGAACATGGATGCTAAGTCTGCTACAAAGCTTAAGAGAATGGCCAAGTATCATCCCGATGTTTCTGTTGAGCTTTGTGGTCGCCATGTATACAATACGATTAGAAAAAGCTTTGGGAAAATTATTCCCAATTGGGAAGATTAGAACCAATCATCGTCTTGCATATCCTCAAGGGCATCTTCAAAACCCATTAGCTTTGCCTTGTCAATTAATCTTTGTTTTATGGCACGGGAAACTTCTCTACGTTGAAACCTCTTTGCTCGTACTACAGCGTCTACGTCAACGCTTCTAAAGTTAAGACCCATTACCTCTCGTAGGGCTTGCTCTGTTATCTTGCCCTCAGATGCTCGTTGCCCAAGACGGGCTGCTTTCCCTACGGGGGGTAATAGGGTTTTAATTGCATGCCACGTTTTCTCATTCCAAGGCAATTCAAAAGACTCACCAAAAGCCTGTGCTACTGCATCTTGATCTTGGTAGTCTTGTATGTCTGAATCTAAGAAGAAGCTGTATCCTTCGTTGGGATAGATCTCAGCCCATGTCTTTATGAAGGGAGTCATGGAGGATACCATGTCCTTCATGTTAAGCCTGTTGAGATCCCCATAGGGAAGATCGGGAGCAAAGTAAAGGGGCATACCACTGTCGTTGAGGGGCAATGCTTCTGAGGTCACTGGCATCCTTACAGCATTGATGTCATCAAAGTAGTCTGGCGTAGGAATACCTTCCCATTCTGGTGACATAGACTCCAGTGCATGTTGAAGCTTTGGGATATTACTATATCGCTCTGGCCTTTGAGCTATCATCTGAAACTGAAGCGGTATGTTCTTACGCATCCATGTATAGAATGGTATGACCGTCTTCATATAGTCACGTTCAAAAGGAGTAAGCTCACCATAGTCAAACAGGAATCGCTTGACTGACTGAGCCGCCTCATCAGCACTCATCCCTTCGCCTGTGGTTTTCTTCTTTAGCAAGCCATTGCCTTGGATCTTACCCTTGTCTGTAGTCATCATGGTGATGAAGTGAGCAAGGCGAGAGTTGTTCTCCATCTGTTCGCCCCAATTTCTATTGGCACGAATAAACATATTGTCACCGAGCAATCCATATCCCTTGCTGAACAAGCTCTCTTTCCCAGAGGTTGCTGTTTCAAGGATAGCTCTTGCTGTATCCATAGTCTCTGGCTCTGTCTCCACGCCACGCCCAAGAATATTTTGAAGGAGATAATTAGTTTCTTGATTCGGAGTGAGTCCTACTCTTCCACCATCGGAAAATTCATACACCGTATCCAGCATCTCTCTCATGTAGTTGAACGTACCCTGCATAGCCCTGCCAGCGTTCTTGTCTGTCACTCCCTCCAATAAGAACTGCTCAAAAGCCCTCGCAAACTTCTCTTCCTCATCTACATTCCAAGTAAACCTCTCCATCAACTGCGTTGCCATCTCATCAACATCAATGTCAGCATTGGGTGCCATGCGCGAGGCTTCCTCTGCTTGCCTTATCGCTTCTGGGCGAACCTTATTGTAAGCATCCTCGCCTAATATCCAACGCTGTACTATGTCTTTGTCTCCCTCATCCAGCATGGTACGTCTGATAAGATGTGCCATCTCGTGTATAAAGGTACTAGGATTAGCTCCATCAGTAGCTAAGAGGTCGGCTCTGCCATCATCCAGAAAATGAATAGCTCCATAGAGTCCATCCTCTCCATGCTGTGCCAATAGATCATTGACTCCAAGATCCCATGATCCAGTATTATACACTGATTTAATATCAGAAGGATTAAAGGCAATAAAGACTTGATGATACAGATCATATCCAGCCCTCAGTGAACTGTTAAGTCCACCAGCATGAGTGATGCCATCATAACCCATGTATTGCAAAGATTTATTTATGAAAAGCTTTGCAGCATCAATAGGAAGAAAGACATCAAATGTCTCTGACAGAACAGGATCGTCTAGCATTTGCCGTTCTATATGTCCTGCCATAGCACTATAGACTTCTCCCCTATTTACATCGCCATCTACAAGTATGGGTTTAAAACCATTGTCATTGCCATTGTGGAATATCCAATAATTTCTGCTATTTCCACGTCTATCTATATTGCCAGCGAAAACCTCATCTATAAAATCAACCTTGTAGTCACCTACTGCCGTCATTAATTCTACTTCGTCTACTACTCCTTCATATTCATCTTTTATAAATTCATTTACATTATCCATTATGGCAGTAATTTCAGCCTTGTCTGTATTGTCATGGCTAAAAGAACGACCACTTGGATCTCTCTTGCTAATAACCCAAGGGTTTTTTATAAAATTATACAGAGGGGCAATCCCTCCACTCTCCTGATTGTGAATCTGAAAGTAGTCAAGCGTTCCTTCTATACTCATAAGAGACTGTTGCTTTTTTTGAATTTCTGCGAGCTTCTCAAGCAGTTGTGTCTCTCTTATGGATTCATTGCTTATACGTAATCCAGAAAGTTTTGCAAAATCATCGCTACTATGAGCGACATTTAAATAAGCGCGTCCTAATGCTTCTGCATTCACCCCTCGTGAAAGCCCTCGTGATACCCGATCAGAATCAAGTTTTTTCTGTTTTTCTAATTTACTCAACCTCAACTCTTCCCATATTTTACGATCTTTATCGTCCATCTGATCAACAAAGTTTTTTTGTCTAATGTTTTCACCGTATTTAGAAATCAAACGATCTACTTCAGCAGCATCACGTTGCACTGTAGATTCTGTTATTTTCTCACTAGATTTGGTGGTTTGTGCGCTTGATAAAAGATCTTCTCCTTCACGCTGAAGGTCTTCCATCATTTTTTTCTTTTCATCAGAAGACATCCATGAAACAAACTTGTCTTTACTTAACAATTCTTCAGCACTTTGTATAGCTTCGTAGTCAACTCCCCCACCAAAGTTTAAATCAGGAATTCCAGCGTATCCCGATGTAATTTCAGCAAACCTCTGAGTTTCTGGGTTTATATTAAAGAAATCTTCTGTTGTGTATATGCCGGGACCAAAGAGGTTGCCGCGTTCTGCAACTTCATCCATGTCCCTATATCCGCTGCCTTTTTCCATCCAGTTAGATTGTGGATCACCACGTAAGACTACGAGAGGCATGCCCTTATTATCTACAGCGTAAGCTCCCTCTGCTGCTTTCTTGAATTCTGGTGTATTAACATTTGGCCCATGTGTTGGCCCAAAGCGACTTTGGTGTAAGAAGTCCAAGGAAGGTTCTGGCACTCCAGCAGTGGGAACAGTAAAGGCTTTGATCTCTCGTATACGATTCTCGTACCACTCTTCTGGAGTCTTCCAATTCTTCCATGCCCATGCTCTGGCCATGACATCATAGATCTCTGCGGTTTTCTGAGCTTGCTCTGAGCTTAGATCTCCCCCTGCGTCACGTACTGCATTGAATAGAGAAGCCTGTAAGTTGGCTATACGTGCGCCTCTGTCACCCCAATCAGCCAGACCCTCAGAGATCTCTCTAGTCTTAGGCTTGCCTGTACGCATCTGTAGGTTGGTCATTAGCTCTTCGCCAATACCAAGATCAGATTCGTTATAGATCATACCAGCTTGAGTAACGCCCCTCTCATCTGCTAGGAGCTTAACCTCTGCACCAGACAATTTACTTCCATCTGGAAGTTCAAACATATAGTCTTCGGAAGACTTTGGTCCTCCTAAGATACGCTCTATCTTAGATCGAACAGCCCTGCTTCCAATGTTTTCAGTGCTTCCCACCTGTAGCAGCATCGCTTCAGCATAGCGTTTAGGATTGGTAACGCCAGCCAAATAATTATTGAAGACATTAGAGTATAGATTACGCATATGATAGCCGGGGCTTAAGAGAGCGTATGCTTTCCACAAGCCCTGTACCTGACGAAAGGTACTGACCAGCTTGTTTGTCTCATCGCTTCCCTGCATCAGCTTAGTCATATCATCTAACTGTTCTTTCATAGCTGATGGGATGGCGTAATAAATGCTCTCCTCTCCCGCTGACTGCTTAGTCTGCTTGCGAACTGAGAGAGCAGGAGCTTTCCAGATGGACATGCCATGCTCTTTCAGCATCATGTGAGTGGGGTCACGCAAGTCTTCTGCTACCCTCTGATCCAAGGGTACGGCTATGCGAGTATCAGAGACTATCGTATCGTAAAACTTCTGTGTATTTACTTTTTTAATAGATTCCATGCCGCGCCTTGTTGCCATCAGAGCAGCATTGGTTTCAGTGGGAACCAGATCTTGAATACGCGATTCCAATGTGGGGTACTTCTTAGCTAGCGATGATTTCATTATACCATTTTCACTAATGGTAACGGGACCATCTACATTCCTTGCCACATCGTACATGGCACTGCCAGCATCCTCGCCAAATCGAACCTTAAACATATTCTCTACTATGGCACGGGACAGTTCAGTGATGGGTTCCATACCAGCAGAGTAATTAGCTCTAAACTGCGCTTTGTCCAAAAGGCCCACCGCTTCTTCTTCGTTGAAGATCTCATTGAACATATCCCTCCATTCTCCAACTCCCTTCCTCAACACATCCTTCGTTGAGTCGTCTACTCTAAGCTCCTTGATCAGCCCCTCTACTACCTCTGGCTGATCAAGATAAGCTCCTACCAGACGCAATTCCCCCTCGTTCATCTCCGCAGCAATCTTAAGAATATTTTCCCTCAGTGCTACAGTCTGCATAGAGACAGCCGCATCTTTGCGGATCTGATTGGCCATAAAATCAGCCGCACCCTCTTTGATATCGTCTGCGGTAACAGGAAAAGTTCCCTGCTCTCTGTTCAGATTATTAATCACATCGGCTATCTCTTCTGTTTGATAGCCTTCTTTAAGTCCTTTCATCAAGGAGTTGGGCATAAACATTCTGCGATACACCTTACCAGCTTCTGAGTTGGTAACGAGATCGCTTATCCTTCGCGTGTTCATAGCTGCTCCAGCCACCTCATCTATCTTACCAATGCCCACAGCTACCTTGCCCAACCCAAAGCCAAACCATGTAGTCGGATCAAGCAGTACGTCAAGCACAAAGCCTCCTGCGGCAGTAGCAAAAGGACTGTCCTTGTCTACGGTGAGGGCTGTCTCTCCCCTTTTACCAGACAGAACATCAGCCCACGTAGTTCTCCTTGCTCCCTCTTGATCTATCCCAATGGCATTGAGGAACTCTTCACCTGCTTGTCTTAGTCCTGCTATGGGACTGTTGGTCAATAGGTATTCTTCTACTCCACCCGCTATCGTATAATTGCCTACAGAAAGAAAGTCGAAGATAGGTTCAATAATGTTGTCAAAACCATAGGAATCATTCTGTGATTCTACTTGAGCCTCAAACTCATCCTGCAAGCCTATCTGCTTAAAAAGTTCTACGTTCCTATCAATCTCTGTTATCGCCCCAAGTTCAGCCGTATCCTGCCTTCCAGTTCTTGGAGTAACCCTGAACTCAGATCCCGGCATTGCGCGAGAACCAATGCGAGGTTCAATCTGACCGAACCCCATCTCTTGCCCCTCTTCCTCCTCTTGCTCCATGTCGAAAGGCTGAACCATCCTTCGACTCATAAACGATCCAATGATGTCATCATAAGGCATAGTTGAACTATCTTGAAATGCCTCATCAAAAGCGTCATCAAAAGGATTGTAATTATTATCGGAAAAAGAATCAAAGAACGAATTTGTATTGTATCCCAGAGCTTCGTCAGTTGCTTTATCAAAAGGATTCATTATTCTGTCTCACCAAATGACCTTTTAGTAACGACATTCACGCCGCCAGTCCTTGCGCTTGCTCCTGCGCTTCCTGCTACGGTCCTTCCAAAACGATCTATAGCTTCCGAAGATCCCCTAAAAAAGCCTTCTTGATCTCTCTTTCGCTTTAATTCTTCAAACTCATCTACGATTCTTTTCTCTTCAACCGTCAAACCTTCTAACCTTCGACCGCGACCAGTTTTTCTCTTTCTAACAATAGCCTCGTATTGAGCTTTAAGAGTCTCAAACTCGGCCTCTTCACTGTCTTCTTCTGCCTCTTCAAATCCGCGTTTATTGGCCTCCCACATATCCTTAGCCCACTGTGGTCTTCTTTCATTAACATTTTCAGAAGCAGTCAAAACAGCATTCCCACCATCTTCAGCCTCACCCGATTGTGCTGCTGGACCTACTGGCGTTTGCATGAAGGTCACATTTTCTGGAAGGAATCTCATGGTCAATCTATCAGTCAAACGCTTACTCGCCCCTACGGGCAATTCGCCTTTTAGCTCTCTATTTTCAAAAGTTTTCCTTGCTTGATCAAGGGCAAGTTGGGGGTCTACTGGACCGCCAGAAAGCCTTTGCCCAAGAGGATCAAGTCCTTGAACCTGCAACTCAAAAGCTTTGACATTGGACTCAAAGACCCTATCCTCCACTTTTGTTTTCTGATTCCACCAATCAGGAAATCCTTTGTGTATTTGCGTCAGTGTAGCAGCGTTGTTTCTATCATCACTTATAACATCAAAGCCTATTGACATTCCTACTTCTTCAAACAATTCAATGGCCTTGATTCGCTCATTTTGATTAAGAGAATCATCAGTAAATATTAATTGCTTTGCGGCACTAGCATCCATCCCTATATTCATTTGCTGCAAAGATCGCATAGCTACTATGTCGGGTATGGTTAAGCCTCCAATGGCTTGCCTTTGATATTTATTCCTTCTAGCAATTTCTGGAAACTCTACCATTGCAGATTCGGTTGCCATTCTCCATATATCTGGATCATTCGGACTTCTCAATACTTGTGTTCTTACAATTGGATCTGTCTCTGGATCTTTACCTTCCTGCAAAGCATAAGTTAAAGCATCTACTCGACCTCCAAGTCTAGCTTGCCCACTTATTCTTTTATTAGCAGCATCTGCGTAAAAGTGGGCAAGGCGTATCCGTTCCTTTTCAAATAATATTCCTCTTTGTTCCAATAGAGCCGCACTGTCATTAATAATTTGTCTTGTTAAATTTTGTTTATATACTCCCTGTGGAAGATCCCCAAGTAAATCATAAGCCTGTTGATAATCGGGTTGGCTGTTTGCTTTTAGAGCAATATCTTGAGCAAATGTTCTTGTCACACCTAATTCTTGCTGTGCGCGTACCCCATTTACGTATTCAATTAGTTGCGCCTTGTCTTCTGCGGCATGGGCTTCTATGAACTGCAATGCCCTACGCGGTCCTCCCGGCTGCTGGAGTAGAGACTGCACTACTTTCAGTCTTTGTAGTTGACCTTTTCCTACTAAATACTCATCCGTTCCACCAAGATTGCCTGTGACTTCTGCCCAATTCTTATACCCGATAGAATTATAAACTTGACCATATTGCCTTTGCAGATCTATCAGCACAGGATCATCGGTTTCTCGTAGGATAACTTGATCATATACACCTATCAATTCATCCTTCTTTGCTGATAGCTCTGCAATTGTTTTTTGAACTCTACTTACCTGACCAGAACTTAATGCGTTTTTGTTTGTATTAAACCAGTTATCTAAAGCACTTCTTTGTTTTTCTAAACCTGATATATGTGAATTGATACTCTTTATAGTTACTCCTTGGGCTGGAGCTTCTCCGCCTCTCTTGCCTTTCCCTGTAAGAAGCTGCGAATCACTTGAAGCTAAAATCTCATTAGCTACATCTATCTGCGGATTTAAATCTTCATCAGCTAGTATAGGAAGGTATCCTTCATTAGCACCAGTTACACCAGCATAAATGCTCCTACCCGCCGGACTTTTCAAACCCATTGAATCTAAGGCACCCTGCTGTCTAATCCTTTGAGAGGATCTTTGCTGGCGTTGATTTTCATATTCATTAGACAGAGATTGCAACCCAGTGCCAATTCCCGTAGATATGCCAGAGCCAATGTCGCTCGACAGTCTTCCTAGCTTAGAAAAGAATCCCATTATGCTATCCTGTTTTTTCTATTAATTATTAGATTTCTTCAACTTACTGGTGTGTTGTGTCTCCAAAAAGTCTCATCCCATCGCTCTTGATCTTGGTCTAATAGAATAGACAATACCCTTCCCTTCATTAAGTCCCTTACTACATTCCATGCTTTCTCAACCTCTTGAGGTGAGCTACTTTCATCAACAGTATCATCCATATTTTGATAAATAGCCCATTTATAATTTTGATGGAATTCCTCCCATCTCCGGTCCTTTATGTTGGGACCGGGGCCTCGACCCAAGGCTGCAAAATAATATTCATCTCCCGCTCGATTTGTGGGAGTTCCTTGCTCCTCCCTTGTAACCCCATCTACATTGAAACCTTTCTCATTGAAATCCAAAATTTGATAAATTTTAAATGACATAATTGCCATATCAGTTATTTCTTCATCTACATCTCCTCCAAATCTATCATGGGTAATTCGATCTTTATAAACACGATAGGGATCTTCATATTGACCATCTGAAGTGTGAGCAAGATATAGCTTCCGATATACATCATTGGCCAATCCTTCTCTAAGATCACTCCAATACTCATCTCCTTCCATTGGCCCCGATAAATTAAGGAGATTTCCAGTGCTTATCATTTCTCGAAGAGCACTTGTCATAGATCTTATAAGATCTCTGTGCTGCGATGTAAACATTTCGGGATTATGCACCTCGCTACTGTTGTGAAAGCTCATATCATTCACCAACCGTCCAAGTGGATAACTGAATAAGACATCGTTCCACTCTCCTGTAGTTAGGTTACCACCACTGGCTGCTCGACTTAAGCCTTGCTCGAGTGTATCAAATTCATTACTTGCTGCCCAAGGATTATCGACAAGGAATTCTTCTACAACAGGATCTTCTACAACAGGATCTTCTACAACAGGATCTTCTACAACAGCCTCTTCTACAACAGCCTCTTCTACAACAGGCTCTGTAAAAGATAATACAGGTTGATCTTGTCTGCGGTTTTTATTGTATGCATTCAATGCGATGGCGAGATCATTTTGTCCTGCATCGTCATCTTCGATATCTGCAATAGTGCGATCAATCCGATCCTTTATTAGCCCCGCTTTTATGGATAATGATCCCATCCAATCATCTGGATCATCGGTAATTGGATTAGCCGTACGTCCAAGACTTCCAGTCAATTTATGTGCGCCGGGAAACTGCTCAAATAGTTTGGCTATTTGAGAAGACTCTTCTACGGTTAAGCTTTGCGGATCTGAAGATGCCGTTTCTATAATATCCATAGAATCAAACAATGTTTCTATGTAAGTCGAATCGTCCATCACCTCAAACCCCATCAAGAACATTCCCGCTGCTTCTCTTACCTGTTCTGAATTCAATCTCACTTTTCTCATGGATTGATAATCAGATGGATCTGCATCTATTGGTCTTTCGGGGAAAGCCTCGTTCCATGTTTTTACAAATCCACTGCGGAAATCACCTGTCATTTGATCCCACAGCCCTTCAAGACTAACAACTTCCCTATTAGTAAGTTGACTTGGATCTTTTTCCAATAGCCCACTGTTAACAATCTCTTTCGCAGGTTCCATTACATTAAACACACTGGATGGGGTGAAATCGTTTAATGAATTAGCCCATTCTCTTACGTGAGCCACCCCAATTGACGAAGGAATGACATCGTTTGTAAAGTCACCTCGTATTAAAGAGCCACCAAGTGCGCGAGTACCCCATGCCAAGTCTTCGTTTCCTTCATATCCTCCCTCATAGCTATCGTCACCAATTCCGGGAATGAAGTCAAAATAATCAGTGAACAAACCACCGCGATCTGGATCTTGAGCAGGGAGATTAACATGGTCATCGGTCATTAGGTCATTGTATATAATCTCTTGATCAGCATGAGAAAGAGTGTTAAACCACTGATCAAAGTGCAATCCCCTCTCTTCAGCTTCTGGACTAGCTCCAACTCTTTCCGAGTATTCTTTTAATGTTTCATCTTTAATAGCGTCATATTCCTTCCATGCTTGATATGCTTTGTATCCCGTGTATACAGTTGCTGCAGCAGCAGCAGCAAATGGAATCCAAGGCAAGACAGCAGCAGCAGCAGGACCGAGCTTGGATGCTAGGGCAGGAATTAACGTAGCTGCTTCAGCGGGTACTTCTCCACCTCCACCTTCATCTTTACCGCCACCGCCACCGCCACCGCCGGGAAGTTGGCTTTTCACCCAATCGCTAACTTCACCACCATATTCTCGTACCGCCCAATCTGCTGCAAAAGAGGATACATTTTCCAGCAATCCCGGCTGGTTTTCATACATCCCTCCTGATCCTCCTGCCAAAGATCCAAGGTTTAACAGAGACATATGAGCCGATAGAGTCTTAACGGCATTTTCATCACTCCAATCAATGTCGGCTAGCATCTCCCATGCTTCATCTCGCCTAGCTTCTTCATCTTCAAATTGATTCATGCCTCGCTTGAATTGCTCTAGCTCTTCATCAGACAAATCGTTTTCTGTTTGCATAGCCCGAAGCTGTTCATCAAACAATTCATTGCTATGTTCCAAGGCTTGAAGCACCTGCTTTTCCTCTAGGCCAAACTCTTTTGCCCACTGTGCCGCCGAATCAGCTAAGGACTTACCACGCAATCTTACATCTTGCTCAACTTGCCATTTTAAAACTGCAAACTCTCTTGAATCAAGTCTATACTGCCTTGAAGCTTCAAGGACGGAATGATTCCATTCTTTTTCCCATCGGTCATTAAGAGTTTGAAATTCTCTTTCCGACAAATCCATCTGCTGTGCAAACTTATACATATCGCTTGCTCTAGCAAGATTCTGCTGCTTAACTTCTGTGGCTAATTGTTCGCGTCTAAATGTAAATTCTTCTTCCGTTGCAGTTTCTTCGTTCTCAATCTCAATCCCCCTTAACCTCAACTGCTCCCAAGCTATAGCATCTTCATCATCCATCTGATCAATCGTAGCTTGTGTTATAGCGTCTTGATTGGCTATATCAGCCTCTGTTTTGGCAATTAAAATATTTATTTCACGCAAGTTTAAGTTGTTCTGTTGAGCAAATTGAAATGCTCTCTGTCGTAGATCTTTAGAAAATTGATCTGCTGTATTTCGTATTCTCTCTGCCTCTAACTCTAATCCCCTTCCTCGCAATTCAAATTCCTTAGCGGCATTGCGAGAAGTTAGGGTTTGTACCATATCACCATTACCATCTATGTAAAATCCAGTTCTATCGGCCAGTTCCATGCTCTGCTGAAAAGCTCTTGCTGCTTGAGCATTATTCATAGAAGTTCTTTCAAGCTCAAGACGTTCCTCGCTTAACTGCATCTCACGATTCATTATCTTGATTTCTTCAGCCGACATATCTTCCCGTATGACCATCCCTCGCTCTTCTAAAGCAAGTCTCTTTTCATCAGAAAGCTTTTGATATTCAAACTCTAACTGATCTTGGGAAATACGCGCATTGGCTAGCATCTCTGATGTAGCTAGCTCTCTGTCTCTTTGATCCAACCCTCTTTCGGCTAAGAGCTTGTCAGTGTAATATCGCTTTTCTTCTAAAGTATATTGATCATTGAATTGAAGCTCTTCAAATGCCAATTGCTGAGTAGCCAGATCTAAGCGTCCTACCTCTATCATCTCATCAAGGAGAAGCTTGCGCTCTTCCAGTGAGATCCTCTCGCCTTCCAGCTCTAGTCGCGCAAATCCCAGAGTTGATTCGTACTCCAGTCTGTCTTCCTCTAAGTCTCTCTGGAGGTCCATCTGTTCGCGTCTGAGTTCTGATTCCTGCTCTAGTTCTTCCTCTCTAAAAGCAAGCTCATCCCTCTTAAAACCAAATTCTTCATCTAATTGTTCTTCCCTAAAACTTAAATCACTAAGGTATTCTTCTTTCCTTGCTTCTAATTGCTTTTCTAATTCATCCTTCTTAAATGCAAGCTCTTCTTCCATTTGCTCTCGCCTGAGAGCAAATTCTTCTGCTGACTCACCCGCCCTTTGAGTCATCTGCTCTCTAGCAAGAGTTGCTTCCTGCTCTAGCGATTCTCTTCTAAACTCAAGCTCTTTATCTATCTCTTCTTCTCTAAAAGCTAACTCATCATTGAACTGTTTAATCTCTTCATCTAGCTGATCTCGTTTAAAAGCTAGATCTTCTTCCATTTGCTCTCGCCTAAAGGCAAAATCTTCTGCTGTTTCTCCAGCCCTTTGAGTCATTTGCTCTCTGGCAAGGATTGCTTCTTGATCTAACTCATCTCTTCTAAAAGAATATTCTGCGTCTATTTCAGCTTGACTAAAATTTAACTGTCGATCAAGCTCATCCTTTCTGAAAGAGTATTCTTCATCTAGCTGAGTTTGTTTAAACTCTAGATCTCGACTAAATTCATCCCGCCTTATCTCAAACTCTTCATCAGTTTGAGATAACCTCTGTGCCATCTCATCTCGCCTAATGGCAAACTCTTCTTCTGACTCATCGGCTCTCTGGCTTAACTCCTGCGCTACAAGCTCTACCCTCTTACCCTCAAGGTCTAGTGACCTCCCCTGCTGATCAACGCGCCTTCCCTCTATGTCTAATTCTGTTTTTCTAAAAGAAATATTATTTGATGCTATGAACCGATCTAAGTCCAGCCTTCGTTGCTCTAAGGCCATGCGATCATTGATCTCGCCACTTTGCAGCTTGATCTGTAGATCGGCCCTTCTATCCTCATTTTTGGCCAAGAAATTACTAACCGATATTTGCTCTATTTCAGATTTGGCAAGATCGGCACGTATGGCTAGTTCGCCTTCGCCCAACAATGTGTCAAGAGCAAGCCTCCTCTCATCAACTCCCATACCTGCCTTACCCATTGCCTCATCTAATGCCACTCGCCTTTCCTCAAGCGACATCCCCCTCAACCCCAATGCTTCTTCTAAGTTAAATCTCTTAGCTTCTATGTTTAGCTGTTTGATGCCTATAAGCTCGGTAAGAGCTTGAGCTTTTTCCTGTATTGACAACTCTCTATCTGCTATTTTTGCCTCTAAGTCGAGTCTCTTTTTATCAAGCTCAATACGAGACATGACCTCACGCATAGCCAGAGTCTCTTCATCATCTAAGACTCCAGTAAGCTCTGCTTCCCTCAGTCTTTCGTCTGCTCTTGTCCTATAGTCCTCTATATCCAAAGACCGTGCTTCTAATCCAAGGCGATCCTCCGCAACATCAGCAGCCCTACCACCCAATCGTATTTCCTCAAGAGAGACAACGAAATCCAATAGCTGTTGACTGGTAGCTATGCGAGTCTCTTGCTCTGCAATTGCTTCAGCAGCCCTACTGGTCTTAATGTTTTCAAATAGCTGTAGGGTTTCGCGTAGTTCAGCACGATACTTCTCCCCAACTTCCAACTCAGCCTGTATTAGCTCATTGGCACGGGCAGCTTCCAACTCTTCAGCTTGGCGTATAGTTACGCCAGAGGCAGCTATGCTACCACCCTCAATTAGTCCCAACCTACCAAGACGCTCTAAGGCATCGTCATACTTCCTATTTATAAGCAGAGTCGTTTTATCAAGGATTTCCTGTTCGTCAATGGCTAGATTATCAATAATCCTTTCCATTGATATTTCGATTCCAGCCTCTGCCTTCCTGCCGA